>Ga0335070_10001549_pt1 | contig 26571 bp, 29 predicted proteins | sample Lox_Sample_13_FD_206722 | JGI IMG/M metagenome (GOLD analysis project Ga0335070, IMG submission 206722) | Soil microbial communities from Loxahatchee National Wildlife Refuge, Florida, United States - Lox_Sample_1.3 | ecosystem: Environmental > Terrestrial > Soil > Wetlands | place: USA...
TGAGAATCTCTTGATCCTCCTCTCACCCGTCTCTCACAGTCGGCCTGTAACGTGCTTCCAGAGCGAGCGTCGAGACGCGGTCTCGATTGCCTCTCGCTATCCCAACATTCCTCAAGCCCGCCGCACCGCCCGCGGCCCCCGCCGCCACCCAGGACGCGACCAAGGTTGCCGGCAAGAACCTCGCCGGAGAGCTGGTATCCGTGGACCAGGCGGCCAAGACCGTGACCGTGAAGCACATCGTGGACAGCAAGCCCATGCAGCTGACGATGAGCGTGGAAGACAGCGCCATCGCCACGCTGGCCCAGCTCAAGCCCGGCGACCAGGTCAAGGTCACCTATGTCGAGATGGGCGAGAAGCGCATCGTCAAGGGCTAGCAGGGAAGTCCCGCGGCACGCAGCACCCCCGGGCAAGAATCAGGTCCTTCGTGGCCGGGTTCTTGCCCGGGAATCGCGGCTTCGCCTGGGTTGAAGCCACTCCGGGCGTCGCGTATGCTTCGGGGGCACCGCCACCCGAAGCCCTGACGAGGAGGCTTATCGTGAAGCTCGACATCGGCATGCTCACCCACGACCTGAAGACGCTCCCCGACTATGCCCGCAAGGTTGAGGCGATGGGCTATGAGACGCTCTGGTCGGCGGAGACCCAGCACGATCCCTTCCTGCCCCTGGCCGTGGCGGCCACCGTCACCTCGAGGATCAAGCTCGGCACCAATATCGCCACCGTCTTCTCACGGAGCCCGATGATCACGGCCATGATCGCGTGGGATCTGCAGAAAGCGTCGGGCGGCCGCTTCCTTCTGGGACTCGGCAGTCAGGTCAAGGCGCACAACGAGCGGCGATTCTCCGTCAAGTTCGAGTCGCCGGGGCCGAAGATGGCCGAGGCCGTGCGTGCCATTCGCGCCATCTGGGATTGCTGGCAGAACGGCACCAAGCTCAACTTCAAGGGGCAGTTCTACACCTTCGACGTGATGACGCCCTTCTTCAACCCGGGCCCCATCGAGCATCCGAAGATCCCGATCATGATCGCGGCCGTGAACGCCTACATGTGCGGCGTGGCCGGCGAGTTCTGCGACGGCATGCACGTGCATCCGTTCAACAGCCCCAAGTACCTCCGCGAGGTGGTGCACCCGACCGTGGAGGCGGGCCTGAAGAAATCCGGGCGAGGGCGGAAGGACTTCACGTATGCGACGGCGAGCTTCGTGATCGTCGGGGACACGGAGAAGGAGCGGAGCGAGCAGGCGCAGATGGTCAAGCAGCAGATCGCCTTCTATGCCTCGACACGGACGTATCAGCCCGTGCTCGACGTACACGGCTGGGGCGGACTGACGGCGCAGCTCCACAAGAAGAGCGTCGAGGGTGACTGGAAGGGCATGGCGGACCTCATCACCGACGAGATGCTGGATACGTATGCGGTGACGGCGACCTACGACAAGCTCCACGACAAGATCATGGAGCGCTACCAGGGGCTTCTCGACTGCACGTCACTCTATCAGCCGTACCAGCCCAACGTGGGCGACCCGCGCCTGCCCGCGCTGGTGAAAGCCTTCAACGGGTAACGCGCGGCGCCCCTCACCCTGCCCTTTCCCCAGAGGGATGAGTCCCTCTCCCCCAGTGGGGGAGAGGGTAGGGGTGAGGGGGAAACTGGTGAGGAGGAATCAAAGATCGCGGAGGACAAGATGACGAGCAAAGTACAGGTCGAGATCAAGGCGCCCGTGGCCACCATTACGCTGAACAAGCCCGAGCGGCTCAATGCGCTCGACGTCGAGGTCTGGGAGGGCATTCGCGACGCGGCGGAAGCCGTCGATGCCGCACCCGGAGTGCGCGCCGTCATCCTTCAGGGGGCGGGCGGGGCGTTCTGCGCGGGCCTCGACGTCAAGGCGGGCTCGACGCTGGGCGCCGCCTACGAGGCGTCGCCGGGCGTCGCCATCCCGCAGATCCGCGCACACCTGGGACACCTCCAGGAATGCTTCACCCGCCTCGAGCGCGTCCGAGTGCCGGTGATCGCCGCCATCCAACGCGTGTGCATGGGCGCGGGCATGGAGCTGGCGCTCTGCTGCGACATCCGCATTGCCGCCGAGGGCACGCTCTTCTCCATCCCGGAAGTTCAGCTCGGCATCGTGCCCGACATGGGCGGCACGCAGCGGCTGCCGCGCACGATCGGCATCGGCATGGCCAAGGAGCTGATCTACTCCGCCCGCCGCTTCGACGCGGCCGAGGCGCTGCGTATAGGCTTCGTGAACCACGTCTACCCTGCGGGCGAGCTCGGGGCGCGGGCGGCGGAGCTGGCGGCCGAGATCGCCGCGAACGGGCCGCTGGCCGTCCAGGCGGCCAAGCTATCGATCGATGGAACGTACTGGCGGGAGCGTGAATCCTTGCTCCTCTGGGAGGCCGAGCAGGCCGTCGGCCCCCTGCTGTCCGAGGATCGCAAGGCGGGCATGAAGGCAGCGGCCGAGCGCAAGCGCGCCGACTTCCAAGGCAAGTAGTCACACACCGGAGGCTCCATGGCTGAGCTCTACGATCTGGGAGAGAGACCACCGCTGGGAGAAGTCCCCGCGAAGATGCACGCGTACCTCGTCAGGCAGAACCGCTTCGGACAGCCGCGTGAGGCCTGGAAGCGCGAAGTCATCCCGACGCCGACGATCGGCCCCGACGAAGTGCTGATCTACGTCATGGCCTCGGGCATCAACTACAACAACGTCTGGGCCGCGCTCGGCCAGCCCCTCGACGTGATCGCCGAGAGGCAGAAGCTGGGCGAACCGGAAGACTTCCACGCGGGCGGGAGCGACTGCTCGGGCATCGTGTGGGCCGCGGGCAAGGACGTGAAGAACGTGAAGGTGGGCGACGAAGTCATCGTCCACAGCGGCTGGTGGCGGCCGGACGATCCGTGGGTGCTCTCGGGCAAGGACCCGATGCTGGCCGAGAGCACGCGCATCTGGGGGTACCAGACGAATTACGGCAGCTATTGCCAGTTCGCTCGAGCGCAGGGGCATCAGTGCATCCCCAAGCCGAAGCGGCTCAGCTGGGAGGCGGCGGGCTGCTTCCTCCTCTGCGCCTCCACCGCCTACCGGATGCTCATGGGCTGGGCGCCCCACACGGTGGAGCGCGGCGACGTGGTGCTGGTCTGGGGCGCCACGGGCGGGCTCGGCAGCATGGCTCTCGAGATCACGCGAGCCGAAGGCGGACGACCGGTGGCGGTGGTGTCGGACGAGGCGAAGCGGAAGTTCTGCACGGAGCACGGCGCCGTCGGCGTCATCAACCGGAGTCAGTTCGACCACTGGGGCCCGATGCCAGACACGAAGGACGGCAAGGCCTATAGCAACTGGGCCAAGGGCGCCCGCGCCTTCGGCAAGGCTATCTGGGACGCCCTCGGCGAGAAGACGAGCCCCAAGATCGTCTTCGAGCATCCGGGCGAGGCGACGCTCCCGACATCGGAGTTCGTGTGCGCCACCGGCGGCATGATCGTGATCTGCGCCGGCACCACCGGCTACAACGTCACGCTCGACCTCCGCTATCACTGGATGCGCCAGAAGCGCTTCCAGGGCAGCCACCTCTCCAATGACCAGCAGGCCGCGGCCGTCACCAGGCTCGTGGCCGAGGGCAAGGTCGACCCGTGTCTCTCGCACACCTATGGCTTCGACGACATCCCCGAGTGCCACCAGCTCATGCTGGAGAACAAGCACCCCTACGGCAATATGGGCGTGCTGGTCAATGCGCCCAAGGCCGGGCTCGGGGCCTCGGCTTCCTGACCCGCGGCGTGCGTAGTCCATTGCCCACCCTCGCCCTGCCCTCTCCCTCTCCGAGGGAGAGGGATCCTCGAACCCTCGCCCCCGGAGGGGGAGAGGGCAGGGTGAGGGGGAGTAGTCCAGCATGAAGGCGCTTGCGTTCAACGAGCACGGCGGGCTCGACAAGCTCCGCTACCAGGACGTACCCGACCCTGCTATCGGTCCGGGCGACGTCCTCGTCCGCGTGCGTGCCTGCGCGCTGAATCATCTCGACCTCTTCGTCAGGGAAGGCCTGCCCGGGTTCAGGCTGCCCCTGCCCTTCTGGACGGGCTGCGACATCGCGGGCGACGTGGCGCAGGTGGGGGCGGCCGTCACAGGCGTGGCCGTGGGCGATCGGGTCGCGGTGAACCCCAATCTCCACTGCGGCCGCTGCGAGTTCTGCATGAAGGGCGAGCAGAGCCTCTGCGTCTCCTACGGCATCCTGGGCGAGCACGTCCAGGGAGGGCTCGCCGAGTATGTCCGCGTGGCCGGCGACAAGGTACTGAAGCTGCCCGAGCATGTGAAGTACGAGGACGCGGCGGCGTTCATCCTCGTGAACATGACCGCCTGGCGCATGCTGGTGACGCAGGCTCGGCTTCGGGTCGGCGAGGATCTCCTCATCATCGGCGTGGGAGGCGGAGTGTCCTCCACCGCCGTCCAGATCGGCAAGCTCTGCGGCGCGCGCGTGTGGGTCACCTCCTCGAGCGACGACAAGCTCGCCCGCGCGCGGGAGCTGGGCGCCGACGAGTGCATCAACTACGGGCGCGAGGACTGGGCCAAGGTGGTCTGGGAGAAGACGGGCAAGCGCGGTGTGGACGTGGTGCTCGAGAACGTGGGCGCGGCCACGTGGAAGGGCTCCATCCGCGCGCTCGCCAAGGGCGGCCGCCTCGTCACCTGCGGGGCGACGTCGGGTCCCATCGGCGAGACGGACATCCGCCTGGTCTTCTGGAAGCAGATCTCCATCATCGGCTCGACGATGTCGAGCAATGCGGAGTTCCACGACGTGATGCGAGAGCTCTTCCGGGGCCGCCTCCGGGCCATCGTGGATACGGTCATGCCGCTCAGCGACGGCGTGGAGGCCCAGCGGCGGCTATCCCTCGGCAAGCAGTTCGGCAAGATCGTTCTGACGCCATAGCGGAGGGGCCTATGCTCAATACCAGCGTGGATCGCCGGGCAGGACGGGAACGGGCTTGCCGTCCACCTGGAGCACGCGCGGCCTGATGGTTGGCACCTCGCGCACGCCCAGCGACGTCACCACGCTCGCGGCCGGCACACCGCCTTCCGCCACCAGTTCCAGGTTCTTGATGGTCGGCGTTCGCAGGCCGATCTCTTTGCGCTTCGAAGCCGCGATGGCGTCGGCCGGCGTCAGCCACTTCAGATCCACGATCTCGTGCCCGTCCACGAGCGGCTCCTGCTCCGGCGGCATGAGGGCGGCGAAGAAGCGCGTGTCGAATCGGATCGGCTGCTCCTCGGGCGTGATCCAGTGAGCGAAGTAGGCGAGACGATCGGTGGCGAGGGTCAGGCGCTCGGCGCGCAGCATGTCGAAGAAGGCCGGGTTGGCCTTCTGGCACGCGGCGCGGTAGGACTCGTAGCGCTGCCGCGACCCCGGCGTGATGCGTAGGAGACGCTCGTCGGCCTCGTAGGCGAGCAGCACGCCTACCTCCTCGAACGCCTCGCGAATGGCCCCGACCCAGTACGACAGCGCCTCCCTTGGCGCGAGACCGCCTCCGAGGCGCGCGGTTGCCTGTTGCGGCGTGAGGCCCCGGCAGAACCGCTCGCCGTCTTCGGGCATGTCATCGGCTTCGATCTTGCCGCCGGCGAACACATAGTCGCCCGCCGCGAACTTGCTCCTGGCGTGACGCTGAAGGAGCAGCACTTCCACGGCTCCAGGCGGGCGGTCACGGAGCAGCACGAGGGTGGCGGCAGGTGACGGGGTCACGGGCTTGGTCATGGCGCGATCCATGCGATTGTCACACAGGAACCCGGAGACTGTCCAAGCGCATGCTAATCTTTGGAATGCCGATGAAGACGCTTGGACTGCTGAGCATGCTCGCCCTCGGGCTCCTGGTCGCGGGTTGCGCCTCGAACAACCCGCCGGCGCCCCGAACCGAATCCCAGGGCCGGACTCGCTGTCTGAACGACCGGAACGAAACCGGAAGTACGCGCCCGCTGTTCTTTCTGTTCTGCGTGGAATCGCCCTGAGGAGCGCGGCGATGCAAAAGAAGCTTGCAAGTCCCTGGGGTGGATGAGAGAATTTTCAGCAAACAAGGGGGGTTGGACATGGAAGAAAAGATGGCCGATCTCAGGCGGTACCCGCGGACCGATGTCAATTGGCCCGTGGTCCTCGAGGTCGGAGATCGCCACTTCTATCTCCAGACCGTGAACTTGAGCCCCATGGGCACCAAGGTGGGACCCGTGGAGGAGCCTCTCGAAGTCGGCAGCTCCGCCAAGCTCAGGATCCGGCCGCCGAGCGGGCGAACCTTCGACATCAGCGCCATCGTCTGGCGCGCAGATCAGGACGGCTCGGCGTTCTTCTTCGTCGGCGACGGAGACGAGGCGGTGTACGCCGAGGCCGCTCCGCGGCCCCCCCGCCCCCAAGCCTGATCGCTCCCTCACGCCCCTCGGGGCGCGCTACCGACCCAATCCGTTCACCTGTTGCCAGCGAGGGCTCGCCATGAGCGCGGAAGCCAGGATCAAGGAGCTCGGCATCACCCTGCCCCAGCCGCCCAAGCCCATGGGCAACTATGTGCCGGGCGTGCGCGTCGGCAACCTGCTCTTCCTCTCGGGCCACGGCCCCACCCGTGTCGACGGCCAGCCGGCGGTCCGCGGCAAGGTGGGACGCGATCTCTCGACCGAGGACGGCTACAAGGTCGCGCGTGAGGTCGGCGTCAATCTCCTGGGATCGGCACGGGCGCTCCTGGGCAGCCTCGACAAGGTCAGACGCATCGTCAAGGTGCTGGGCATGGTCAATTCGGCCGAAGGCTTCGGCGACCAGCCCAAAGTCATCAACGGCTTCTCCGACCTGATGGTCGAGGTGTTCGGCGACAACGGCCGCCACGCGCGCTCTGCCGTGGGCATGGCCGAGCTGCCGATGGGCATTCCCGTCGAGATCGAGATGATTCTCGAAGTGGAATAGCGCCTCCTCCTCACTCGCCCGCGATCAGCCCGGGCAGCTCCCGAAGCGCCTGCGCGATGCGTGGGCCGTACCAGGTGGCGAGCTTGCCATCGATCAGGTGGAGACGGCGGTCACGCACTGCGGGGATCTCACGGCAGGCGTCGAAGTCTGCGACGTGAGCCCGGCGAAAGCGGTACGGCTCATCCGGCAACAGGATGACGTCGGGCGCAGCCCGCGAGACCTCATCGAGCGTCACCTCCGGATAGCGTGAATCCGCCGCGGCGAAAACGTTCTCGCCGCCGCACACCGCGAGCATGTCGTGGGCGTACGTGTCGCGGTTGATGGTCATCCAGGGCTTGCGCCAGATCGGGTAGAAGACGCGGTGGGCGGCCCGGCCGGCCAGCCGGCGGCGCACATCGTCGACGGCCGCCTGGAGTGCCGCTTCCATCTCTCGCCCCTCCTCCGGCCGGCCTACCAGCGCTCCCAGAGCACTCACGAGGCGAATGCCATCGGCGACGGTATGCGGATAGATGACGTATACGGGGATGCCCCAGCCGCGCAAGGTCAGGACGTGCTCGCGCACGTTCTCCTCGACATTGGCGATCACGAGATCGGCACCGAGATCCCGGATCACCTCCAGCTTCGGGTTCTTCTCACCGCCCACGCGGATCTTGGTGGCCACGCCCGCCGCCGGCTCGGTGCAGTACACGGTGCATCCCGCCACCGCTGCGCCGGCCCCGAGGGCGAAGAGGGTTTCCGTGACGCTCGGGATGAGGGAGACGATGCGGCGCGGTGGAGCGGCCAGCGTGAAGGCGGTACCGGTGGCATCGAGGAAGAGACCGGGCGGCATGCGGGGCTGACCGCGGCTACGCGCAGCGCCGCATGATGCGCCGCTGCACGACGACGTCGTAGAACTCCATCGGACGCTAGGATACCATGGGGTGAGCCCGACCATGCTGCGCGCCGCCGACTTTCTCTATCGCCTGCTCTACGGCGGCGTGCTCTCGCGACTGCCCGAGTCGATCGCGGTGCCGCTCGGCCAATGGGGACTGCGCCTCCTGCCGCTCGATCGCCTGCCCGTGTTCCGCAACGACGACCCGCGCCTCGCCGTCACGCTGGGCGGCGTGCGCCTGCCGAATCCGCTCATTCTCTCGTCGATGTACTACGACACCGCCATCCTCCGCCGTGCGATGGGTCTCGGATTCGGCGCCGTCACCGCCAAGAGCATCACGCCCAGTCCGCGGCCCGGGCATCCTCAGCCGAACCTCGTTCGCATCCGCACCGCCGAGGGCCCGGGGCTCGTCAACTGCAACGGCTTCCACAATCCCGGGCTCGCGGCCTATCGCCTGGAGCTGGCGCGCCTGCCCCACCGCGTGCCGCTCATCGTCGCGGCGGCCGGCGAGTCGGCGGAGGACTACGTCGCCGTCGTCGAGGGGTTGGCCCCCTTCGGCGACCTCGTCGAGATCAACATCTCCTCGCCCAACACGAAGCTTGTGTACGGATGGTCGGAGCGGCCCGCGGAGCTCGCGGCGATGTTTCGCGCGGTACGAAAGGCGACGGACAAGCCCATCATCGTGAAAGTGTCGCCGGATTTCCGGCGCACCAACGAGGAGACGACGATTCCCGCGGCGCTCGACGCCGGGATCACCATCGTGAACAGCGGAAACACGCGCCGCGTGGACGAGCCGCGCCTCTCGCAAAAGAGCGGCGGCCTCTCGGGACCCGCGCTGTTCGGCGAGACGCTCGCGAACGTGCGCCGCCTGCGCGAGCGATTCGGGGACAGCATCGAGATCATCGCGACCGGCGGCATCGACACGCCAGAAAGCGCGCTCCAGGCGCTCCGCGCGGGCGCGACGGCCTGCGCCTACTTCACGGGATTCATCACGCGCGGGCCATTGCTGGCACGAAGAATCCTCGACGCCCTTGTCAAGGCCAAACAGTAACCCACAGCTTATCCACTTATCCACACGCGTCCACAGCACGAAAAAAAGCACGGTCTGATGCGGTTCCGCGGGCACGTATCGAAAATATGACGCTCCAGCCGTCCACCGCTTCGACCAGTGTGAGTAGAGTCAGGATTGACGCGTGTCCCGCACGCCGGGCTCGCGGAAAGCCGCATCTGGCGCGGCGAAACGAAGCCTTGACATGCTCTACGCGCATACCTAAGGTGAACGGGCGCGAAAATTCTCGACGTAGAAAACGGAGCGCGAACACGTTGCTGAGGGGAAGGTGAGTATGGAGGCCAGCCGGAAGCCACTCGCGAAAGTCGAGGGCAGGAAGCGCATGCGGCTCAGCGGGCTGACGGTGGTGTGGAGGGGGACGCCGAGCCTCGACGACTGGGTCGCCTATATCGCCAATGGCACGAAGTCCAAGAAGCTGATCCTCGCCGATCACTCGTCTGAGCGGAAGGTGAAGGGGCTCCTGACGCGGATTCAGGGCATGTCCAAGAAGGAAGTCGAGAAGCTGGCCAAGGGTTAGATGCCGGCCCATGCAAAATCTGCTGCGGATCGTCGCCTTCATTGCCAGTCTGGGAGACGCGGGCTGCGAATCAGGTTGAAATTTCCGTTCCGGCTGGCGTGACAGACAGACTGACGGTGAACGGCGATGAGATGACCGGCAGCTTCGCCGGCATGAGCGGCGCGATAGTCACGGTCCGGCGGCAGAGGTAGCCTCCGCCGCCCCACGACGCGGCGCCGCTAGCTGAGAACCAGCGGCCCCGTCGTCGCGACCTTCGAAGGATCCTGAGCCCAGATAGCCGGGTCGCCGTCCACGAAGAGCTCGACCTCGTTCCCGTCGGGATCCTCGCAGTAGATCGACTGGCTCACCACATGTTCCCGGATGCCGCGGATCGGCACCGCATGGGCCTCCAGCAGCGCCTTGGCCTCGCGAAGCAGGTCGAGCGAGTCTCCGATCTTGAGCGCGACGTGAGCCAGCCCCACGGCCTTGTCCGGCGGATTCGGTGCATCCGCTCCGACGACCAGGCAGGCGAGATCGTGATGATTCTGGCCCGCCGAAAAGAACACCATCCGCCCCGGGTGCCGACCGACCTCCTTGAGCCCGAGCACACCTGAATAGAAGGCCGCCGCCCGATCAAGGTCTCTCACCTTCAGCACCACGTGCCCCACCCCTTGGATCTTCATGTATTCCCCTTCCTCAGAGGTTTCCCCTCTGGGCCAGGCTGATAAACCGCTCTTTGCCAATAATAACGTGGTCGTGGATGCGGAGGTCAAGGAGCTTGGAGCACTCCACGAGCTGGCGGGTGAGCCTCAGATCCTCGCGGCTCGGCGTGGGATCGCCGCTCGGGTGATTGTGCAGGAGGATGATGGACGCGGCGGACTCGAGGATGGCGGGCTTGAACACCTCGCGCGGGTGGACGAGGCTGGCGGACAGTGTCCCCTCCGAGACGACCACGTCCCTCAGGAGGCCGTTCTGGGAGTCGAGGAGGGCCAGGCGAAAGATCTCCTTCCTCAGGTCCTCCATCAGCGGCGCATAGCGGGCGAAGACCTGCTCGGGACTCGAGAGCACAGGGCGGGCTAGGCCGTTGCGCGAACGAAGGCGCCGCGTGATCTCGAAAGCGGCCGCCAGGCGCACAGCTTTGGCCCGCCCCACTCCGCGCACCGCCGCGACCTCGGCCACGTCACGCCCCGCCAGCTCCTGGAGCGCGCCGAACTGGGTCAGGAGCGCGTGCGCCACGTCGAGGGCGCTCAGGCCCCGGACGCCGGTGCTGAGCTGTATCGCGAGAAGCTCGCTATCCGAGAGCGCCGCGGCGCCCTTGTGATAGAGGCGCTCCCGGGGGCGCTCCTCCACCGTCCACTCACCGATCTTCGACGCCCGATCCACCGGCGCAGTATGACGCGCGCGGCTGCAGCGTCAATGTCCAGCTTCGGAGACGCCCGCCAGGATTTGCGCTGGCCCCGAGATCTCGATCTCCCGGGGCTCGTCTCCGAGTCCGCTGATGGTCACGATGACGGCGCGCGCGGGGAGGAGCGGCAGGAGCTTGTCGGCCCACTCGACGATGGTGACACCGGCGCCGTGGAGCATCTCCTCGATACCCAGGTCAACGAGCTCGGTGAGGCTCGCCGTCCGGTAGGCGTCCACGTGGTAGACGGGCAGTCGCCCGTGATACTCGTTGACGAGCACGAACGTCGGGCTCGTCACGCCGGTGGCGACGCCCAGGCCCCGCGCAAGCCCCTGGAGAAAGCAGGTCTTGCCTGCCCCCAGCGCGCCGATGCAGGCAACGACGTCGCCCTTGCCGAGCCTGGCGCCCAGCCGCTCGCCGAGCGCCCGGGTCTCGTCGGCGCTCCGCGAGATGTGCCTCATCGCGGGGAGGGGTTGAGCGCGCTGGGAATGGCCTCGATGATGTCGCCGGCGACAAGTCCCTCCTCGCCGCGGTCGGCGACGGCGATATCGCCCGCAAGACCGTGAAGGAAGCAGCCGGCCTGGAGCGCCGGCAGCGGATCGAGCCGCCGAGCCAGAAAAGCGCCGATCATGCCGGTCAGCACGTCTCCGCTGCCGCCCGTCGCCATGCCCGGATTGCCCGTGGGATTGATGAAGATGCGGCCATCGGGCGAGCCCAGCACGCTTCGAGCACCCTTGAGGTCCAGGTACACGCGATACCGGACGCAGAACCGACGCACGGTCTCGATCCTGTCGGCCTGGACCTGCGCGATGCTCACGCCGAGCATGCGCGCCATCTCCCCCGGATGGGGCGTGAGGACGCGCGGGGCGGGCGCCTCTTCCAGGAGGTCGAGATGCCCCGCCAGCGCCGAGAGCGCGTCGGCGTCCACCACCATGGGGCGCGGCACCTCGGCAACGAGGGCGCGGGCCAGGGCCTGGGTCTCGGGATCGAGCGAGACTCCCGGGCCGAGCGCGACAGCATCGCGTTGCATCGCCAGCTCGAGGAGGTGCTCGCGAGCCTTGACGGCGAGAGACTGGGACGCCGTCTCCACGATGGGCTCGGTCATCGTCTCCATGCTGAAGCCTGCCACGATGGGCTGCTGGGACGCAGGCGTCGCAATGGTACAGAGCCCGACGCCGCTTCTGAGCGCCGATCGTCCGGCGAGCGCCGCCGCCCCGGTTTTCCCTACGGATCCGGCGATCACGAGGAGATGACCGTAACTGCCCTTGTGCGTCTCGGCCGGTCGCCGCGGGAAGAGCGGGCGGATATCGGCCTCCTCGAGCAGGAGCGTGTTGACGCCGCGATCGACCTCGGCCTGCGGGACGCCGATCGGTACAACGGTGACGCGACCGGCGAGCCCGGCGGCCGGGTAGACGAGGAGGGAGCGCTTCAGGCCCGCGAATGTCGCGGTGACGGTTGCGTGCACCGAGGGACCGAGCAATGCTCCGCCGTCGGAGCCAAGCCCGGAGGGCAGGTCGAGGGCGACCACCGGGAGTCCGGCGCGGCCGGAGGAATTGTTCAATCGCTCGATCACCTGCGCCACGACGCCACGCGCCGGGCCCGTGAGACCGGTGCCGAGGAGGGCATCCACGACGATGTCGGCTTCGCCCAGGGCCCGGGCCACGACCGCCATGTCGCGCTCGTCGCGGATCTCTTCGACCTTGCCGCGCCAGCGTCCGAGCGCCTGGGCCGCGTCGCCCTTGACCTCGGCGCGGAGGCCGACGAGGAGCACGCGCGGGCGGGCGCCCTTGCTCTTGAGGTGGCGGGCAACCACGAAGCCGTCGCCGCCATTGTTGCCCTTGCCGCAGAGCACGAGTATGCGCTTGCCGCGAACCGGCGCCCACTGGCGGGCGATGAGTGCTGCGGCGCCGCGTCCGGCATTCTCCATGAGCCGCGGCCCCGGAATACCCAGCGTCTCGATGGCCCGTGCATCCACCTCCCGCATCTCGGCCGCGGTGAAGATTGGCTGCACCGCTATTTTCCCCGCGCGGTAGCGACGAGATCGGCCCACTGAGCGAGGAAATCGCCGAGGATGGCCGTGTAGGCCCCGCGCGAAGTCGTCCGGGCCGTCTTCGGCAGCTCGATGTGGAGCGCCTTCTCAGAGCGGCTGAGGACCCCGGCCGACTTGGAGGCGGAAGCCGAATAGCGCAGCGTGTCCACGGGCTCGACGAGTATCTCGAGCCGCGGCGTCTCGGGCTGGCCGCGGAGGTAGGAGTCGCGGATGAGCTCGAGGAGCGTCTTGACCTGCCACGCGTCCTCCTTGCTGAGGCCCACCGTGGCGATCTCGACGCGGCCGGCCGTGTCCAGATGGGCATTGCCGTGGACCTCGACGTAGAGGCGCAGGGGTCCCTGGCTCGCCTCCGCCACCGACCGGCCATAGGCCTCGAACACGCGGCGGGCGGCATCGGTCTCCGTCTCGGATCGAGGTGGCGCGCCCGCGACGCCCTCGGTGGGACGGTTGACGCTGTAGCGGCGCCCCTCGCCGTCGAGCTTGCCGAAGCCCGTGGCCACCACGGAGCCGAAGCCGGTACGGCGAGCGAGATCGATCCCGATCAGGTCCGTGGCGGCGTCGGTCGTGCCGTGCGGCGCCCCGATGACATAACCCGGGCGCCCCTTCTGAACGCTCAAGCTTCCCTGGCCCGGAAGACTGCCCGGCCCCGGCGGCGCGGGCCGCGATGCGTCGGTGGTGGGCACGGACTCTTTGCCTCCGATGAGGCCCGCGCAACCCGGCAGGAGGAGCGCCAAGCCGAGGGAGAGGCTAAGGGCGGCCCGCCGCGGCATCCGGCGAGTCTCCAACGAGCAGCGCCTGGGCCATCGCATAGTCACCATCATGGCTCAGCGAGAGCAGCACACGCGAGGCTCCCTTGGCGCGGGCAATCGCCATGGTCCGACCCGTCAGTACCATCGTCGGGGCCTGGCCGCGCTCGCGCCGCACCTCGAGCTCACGCCAGTTGACGCCCATGCTGAGCCCGGTGCCGAGCGCCTTGAGCGTCGCCTCCTTGGCGGCGAAGCGCGCGGCCAGATGCGGAATGGGGTCACGCCGGCGCCGGCAGTAGGCGATCTCTCCTTCGGTGAAGACACGGCGCAGGAAGCGATCGTCCCAGCGCTCGACGACCCGGCGGAGGCGCGGAATCTGGGCCAGATCGACCCCGACGCCCTTCACCTCGGTCATCGAGCATACCTTCCGGGGAAGGATAGCGCTTGGCGGTAGGGCCTCTTCGCGCAAGCGCTCATCGGATATACCTTCCGGGGAAGGATAGCGCTTGGCGGTAGGGCCTCTTCGCGCAAGCGCTCATCGGATATACGTTCCGGGAAGGATAGCGCTTGGCGGTAGGGCCTCTTCGCGCAAGCGCTCATCGGGCGGCTCCGACCGCCTTCTTGATGATCCCGGAGAGCTCTGATGCGATGGTCTCGATGTGCGATCTGTCCTCGCCTTCGACCATTACGCGGGCCAGATTCTCCGTCCCCGAGTAGCGCAGGAGGATGCGGCCGGTCTTCCCCAGCTCGCTCTCCCTCGCGGCCAGACGATCAGCCAGGCCGGGGATGGACTCGAGGGCCGGCTTCTCCCGCACCGCGACATTGACCAGGACCTGCGGGAACTTGCTCATGCAGGTGGCCAGCGCGGAAAACGGCTGGCCGGTCTCCCTCATCACCGCCAGGAGCTGCAGCGCGGACACGATGCCGTCGCCCGTGGGCGAGTGATCGAGAAAGAGCAGGTGACCGGACTGCTCGCCTCCGAGCGTGGCGCCCAGTCTCAACATCTCCTCGAGCACGTAGCGGTCGCCCACCTGGGTCTTGACGGCGCGGATACCCTTCTCGCCCAGGGCCTTGTCGAGGCCGAGGTTGGCCATGACGGTCGTGACGATCAGATCGCCCTTGAGTCGCCGTCCGGCGGCCAAATGGCGAGCGCAGATGGCCAGAGCATAGTCACCGTCGCGCACCTCGCCCGTCTCGTCGACGGCGATCAGCCGGTCGCCGTCGCCGTCGAAGGCCAAGCCGAGATCCGCGCCCGTGACCCGCACACGGCGCGCGAGTCGCTCGGGATGGAGCGCGCCGGAGTGCCGGTTGATATTGAGGCCGTCGGGCCGCGCGGCGAGGACGACGACCCGGGCGCCGAGCGAGCGGAACAGACGGGGCGCGACCCGGTAGGTCGCGCCGTGGGCGCAATCGAGGGCGACCGTGAGGCCGCCAAGGTCGAATGGGAAAGTCCGCCGCGCGCTGTCGATGTAGTCGGCCTCCGCGCGGTCGTAGTGGACGAGACGCCCGACGAAGGCGCCGGTCGGCTTGGGCGCCCGATCCGGCCCGGCCAGACGAGCCTCGATCTCGTCCTCCCAGGCATCGGGAAACTTCGAGCCCTCAGACGAGAAGATCTTGATGCCATTGTCCTGGAAGGCGTTGTGGGAGGCCGAGAGCACCACGCCTCCCTGGGCCTCGAGGCTTCGCGTGAGATAGGCGATGCCGGGGGTCGGCAGCACACCGGCCGTGAAGACATCGCCCCCGGCGGACAGTGCCCCCGAGACGAGCGCGCCCTCGATCATGGGTCCAGACAGCCGGGTGTCGCGGCCCACGACTAGCTTGACCTTGGCGAGCCCGTGGTGCTCGAGGAGCGTCGCCACGAGCTGACGGCCGAGGCGGAACGCCAGCTCCGTCGTCAGCGGCTCCTCGTTGGCGAGGCCGCGGATGCCGTCGGTGCCGAAGAGACGTCCCATCAGCGCTCTTTGGCCAATCCGATGCGCACGACGGAAGGGGTGATGCGCAGCACGCTCACTCCCGGCGGCACGACGATCTGATCGGGACCCAGGCCCACCACGACTTCGCCGGGGCGGGCACCGGCCAGGCTCACCCGTATCCGGAGGGCATCCGGCGACACCCGCGAGAGCGCGGCTCGGAGCCCATGGAGCTGCACGTCCACGGTGTCGGGCAACTCGCCGGTCACGACGAGTCCCGAGGGCACGCCGTCGAGCTCGATCGGCAATGGGAGGGTGACGTTCGTCTTCTGGGAGCTCATCACGAAGACCCAGAGCCCCGCCGAGAAAGCCAGGGCAAGGAGCTTGAGCTCCCAGTGGCGCATCAGCCCCGACAGGCTCATGCGGTCACTTCCTGAGCCAGTCGCGCGCCGGCTCCCACCACGGCTGGTCCGCGGGCGCCGGCGCGGCCTCCAGCGAGAAGAGCTCGGCCATGCGACGGCGGAGAGCCTCGTGATCGATGGGGCTCTCCATGCGCCCCTCGACCGCCAGCGAGATCCGGCCGGTCTCTTCCGACACCACGAGGACGACCGCGTCGGTCTCTTCGCTGAGTCCGAGCGCAGCCCGGTGGCGCGTCCCCATGGCGCGCCCGAGCTGGGCATTGCGCGAGAGCGGCAGGAAGCCGCCGGCCGCGGCCACGCGTCCAGCGCGGATGAAGACGGCGCCGTCGTGGAGCGGAGAGTACGGCAGGAACAGGCTTTCGAGGAGATCGGCGGACACGAGCGCATCGAGCGGCACGCCCAGCTCGGCGTAGTTGCGCAATCCCGTCGATCGCTCCAGTACGACGAGGCCGCCGATGCGCTTGGCCGCCAGCGATTCGGCCGCCTTGACGACCTCCCCGAGGAGATGGCTCTGCTGCTCGCGCCCCGCCCCCGTCATCACGCGGAAGAAGGGGTTCTGGCCGAATTGCGCCAGCGCCCGCCGCAGCTCAGGCTGGAACAGCACGATCAGCGCGAGGACCCAGAAGGACCAGAAGTTGTCGAGGATCCAGCTCGTGCCGTAGAGCTCGAAGCGGTTGGCGAGAAAGGAGGCGGCCATGAGGGCGCCCAGGCCGAGGAGCATCTGAACCGCCCGCGTCTCCTTGAACATGACGAAGACCCGGTAGAGCACGAGCGCAACGAGCAGGATGTCGATGGCATCCCGCAGACGGAAGGCCTGGATGGCCGGCCACATGCTCAGGCGCCCTTGCGGGCCCGACGCACGGCTTCGGCCACGCGCACGGCCTGGACGGTCTCGCCCACATCGTGGGCGCGGATCAGATGCGCGCCGGCGAGCACGGCCGCCGCGGCGGCGGCCAGGGAGCCGGGCAGCCGGCGGCCGGGATCGGGCTCGCCGCCTATCTCGCCGATGAAGGACTTGCGCGAGGCGCCCACGCACATCGGCCGGCCGAGCTCGCGCAGCCGATCGAGGCCCGCGAGAACCGCGCAGTCCCATTCGTGCCAGGCGACGGCGCCGCGCCTGAAGAAGCCGATCCCCGGATCCACGACGATGCACTCAGGGTCTATGCCCGCCCGCCCAGCGACGTCGAGGCCTGCCTTGAGCACGCCGACCACCGTCTCTACGGGCGAGGCAGGCGCCAGAGCGCCCGCTTCGGACGCCATCACGATGAGCCCGGCACCGGATCGCGCGATGAGCGAGGCGAGACCGGGATCGCCGGTGAGCCCTCGCACATCGTTAATGGCCCCGGCGCCGGCTTCCAGGGCGGCACGGGCCGGCTCGACACGGCTCGTGTCGGCGGAGATGGGGACACCGAGCTTGCCCGCCAGAAGAGCAATGGCCCCGCCCAGACGCTCCGACTCCTCTGACGTGGAGACCGTATCCACCAGATACGGGGCCGTGGATCTCGCCCCGACATCCAGGAGCGCGGCGCCCTCGCTCACCATGCGCTCGGCGGCACGCAGCAGGTCATCGGGGCGCGTGACGACTGAGCCTGAGTAAAAGGAGCCGGGGCCGACATTGAGCGCGCCGATCACGGCCACCGGACGGCCGTCGCCCACAGGGACCCCTGCCAGAGTCGCTCGGACGGGGGAGGTCACGCTCACAAAAATACCATTGCCTGCAACAACCCGCGCATCCGAATTCCGAGCACTACGGGAGGTAGAAGGACCGCCGGATGAGCTACGAGGACGAGCAACAGAGGCCGGGCGAGTCACGTGCAAGCCGGGTCCATATCCGACCCCTGGGTGCTTGCCGGCCGGATCAGGCGGGAGCGGGCGCTTCCTGGAAAGGACGTGTGGCCAGGATGCGGTTGATCTCCTCGCCGTCCAGCGTTTCACGCTCGAGCAGGGCCCGGGCCAGCACATGGAGCTTTTCGAGGTTGGAGTCGAGGAGGTGCTTCGCCCGCGATGCGGAATCCGTCACGATGCGCTTGATCTCGGAGTCGATCAGGACCGCGGTCTCCTCGCTATAGTCCTTCGGGCGGGAGACCTCGCGACCGAGGAAGATGTGCTCCTCGCCCTTCCCGAAGGTCAACGGGCCCATCTTCTCCGACATGCCCCACTCGCAGACCATCTTCCGCGCCATCTCGGTGGCCTTCTCGAGGTCGTTGCCGGCGCCCGTGGTCTGCTGCTGGAAGACGATCTCCTCGGCCGCGCGGCCGCCGAGCAGGATGGTGATCTGATTGACGAGGAATTCCTTCGAGTAGCTGTAGCGATCGTCAGTGGGCAGCTGCATGGTCAGGCCGAGCGCCCGGCCGCGCGGGATGATCGTAACCTTGTGGAGCGGATCGGCGCCCGGCAGGAGGTAGGCTACGAGCGCGTGGCCGCCCTCGTGATAGGCCGTGGTGCGCTTCTCGGCGTCGGGGATGATCATGGAGCGACGCTCCACACCCATCAGCACCTTGTCCTTGGCATTCTCGAAGTCGATCATCTCGACGAGCTTCTTGTCTTGACGCGCGGCCAGGAGCGCCGCCTCGTTGACGAGGTTGGCGAGATCCGCGCCGGAAAAGCCCGAGGTGCCCCGCGCCAGGACCATCAGGTCCACATTCGGGGCCAGCGGGATGCGCCGCGAATGAACTTTGAGGATCTCCTCCCGCCCCTTGACGTCGGGGCGAGCCACGACGACCTGCCTGTCGAAGCGACCCGGCCTCAGCAGCGCGGGATCGAGCACGTCCGGCCGGTTGGTTGCCGCGATCAGGATCACGCCCTCGTTCGTCTCGAAGCCGTCCATCTCGACCAGGAGCTGATTGAGGGTCTGCTCACGCTCGTCGTGTCCGCCCCCCAGCCCGGCGCCCCGGTGCCGCCCGACCGCATCGATCTCGTCCATGAAGATGATGCACGGTGCGTGCTTCTTGCCCTGCTCGAAGAGATCGCGCACGCGCGAGGCGCCCACGCCGACGAACATCTCGACGAAGTCGGAGCCCGAAATGGAGAAGAAAGGCACATTGGCCTCGCCCGCGATGGCCTTGGCCAGGAGCGTCTTTCCGGTGCCGGGAGGGCCCACGAGCAGGACACCCTTGGGAATCTTGCCGCCGAGCTTTTGGAACTTGGGGGGATCCTTCAGGAACTCGATGATCTCCCGCAGCTCTTCCTTAGCCTCCTCCACGCCCGCCACGTCCTGGAAGGTGACCTTGTTCTGCTTCTCCGAGATGAGCCGGGCGCGCGCCTTGCCGAAGGACAGCGCTTTGGCGCCACCACCCTGCATCTGGCGCATGAAGAAGATCCAGACCCCGATGAAGAGCAGCATTGGCACCCACTGGAGCACGTACGCGTACCAGGGATTGCTGTCCTCGGGCTCGACGGCGATCTTGACGCCCTTGTCCCGGAGTAGCTTGACGAGCTCGGGGTAGTCGGCCGTGAACGTCCGGAACGTGCTGCCGTCGCCGAGCTTGCCGGTGACGGACTTGCCGCGGATCAGCACTTCCTTGACCTCGCCGGACTCGACGCGCTTGAGGAAATCGGAGAAGACCATTTTGCCGCTGGAGGGCTGGCTGGCCTGGAAGACGTTGAAGAGGACGAGGACGATGAGGCCGATCACCATCCACAGGGCGAGGTTTTTGTAGAACGGCGAATTCATAGCGTTTTGAGTATAGCATACGGGTCCACGCGTCGACCCGGGGGTCTAGAACTCTTCCAGGACGTGGATTTCCGGTAGTCCGCGATACTGCCCGGCCAGGTCAAAGCCGTAGCCGACAACGAAGCGGTCGGGGATGACGAAACCCACGTAGTCGAGGGAGAGCTCGACCTGCCGGCGCTCGATCTTGTCGAGCAGGGTGCAGACTTCGATGTTTCGAGGGTGGCGGGTCTCGAGATTTCGCCTCAGGTAGTGGATGGTCCGACCGCTATCTACGATGTCCTCCACGAGGATCACGTCACGCCCCTCGATGGACATGGACAGGTCGGCGGTGAGCCGCACCGCTCCGGAGGACCGCGGCGCCGCGCCGTAGGAGGACACGCCCATGAAGTCAACCGCTATCGGCGTCGGTATCGCACGGACGAGATCTGCCATGAACACCGCCGCACCCTTCAGCACGCCGACCAGGAGGGGGATGCTTTCCGGGTGCTCACGCGAGATGGCGCGGCCGAGCTCACCCACCCGGGCGGCGATCTCCTCGCGCGAGATGAGCACCCCGCCGGGTCGCTGAGGCAATGTCCGGGTGCCTGCCCTACTTGGGCGTGATGAAGGCGGCCACTGAGCGCTCCCCGCGCACCCGCTCGGCCATGCGCTGGGCCTCGGCCTTGCTCTTGAAGGTTCCGATGCGGACGCGATAGTTCGTCTGGCCGTCGCTCCCCGCGGCCGACGCGACGTAGGCATCGAAGCCCGCCTGCTTGAGCTGCCTCTGGAGCGCGTCAGCCTGTGCCTGGGTCTTGAAGGCTGCGGCCTGCACGGACCAGGGACCGGTCGGCTCCGCGGGAGGGTGGGACGCCTTGTCGGCGGCTGGTGACGCATCGGGCGCCGGCTTCTCGATGACCGTCTCCCCGCGGCTCGCATACGGATACGGCGGCGGCGGTGACGCGTCCGGCCGCGTAGGCTCCGGCGCGGGCGCGGCCTTGGCCTTCTCCTCGCGGCGCTGAGAGGCGTCGGCGGAGCCACGGCCCAGGGGCGCGGTCAATGTCTGGTAGAAGGTCAGCTGCTTCTGGTCCACCTGGGGCGCCTCGACATCGGCGCCGGTGAGCCCGTTGCGCTTTCCGGGCGGCACCGTCTTGCGCGCGCCACCTTCAGGCACGACGGTGGCGGACGCGGGGCGGCTCCACTGCCGACCGACGAGAATGCCCAGGGCGAAGGTCAATCCCATGATGACGGCGCCGGCGGCCAACAGGGCGATCCACTGAAGCGCTCCGCTCCGCGCTCTGGCCCGACCTCTCGCCGTCCCGGTGCGCGCCGGCATCACATGCTGTCCGGGGCGGAGACGCCCAGCAGGTCGAGGCCGTTGCGCACTACCTGCCGGACCGCCGCGGCGAGACCCAGGCGCGCCAGCGTCAGCCCGCCGTCCTCGGTAATCACCCGGCGGGACTTGTAGTACGGATGATAGAGACCCGCGAGCTCGCTCAGGTAGTAGGCCAACCGGTGAGGCTCGCGAGCGCGCGCGGCGCCCGCCACGAGGCTCGGGTACTGGAGGAGGCGCTTGATGATGGTCTGCTCCTCCGGGAGACGGAGCGGATGGAAGTCGACCTGATCCCACGATGGCAGCACCATGCCCTGCTCGGCGGCGGTGCGGAACAGGCTGGAGACGCGCGCATGGACATATTGGACGTAGAAAACCGGGTTGTCGGCCGACTGCCGGGTCGCCACGGCAAGGTCGAAATCGAGCGGGCTATCATGCCGGCGGGTGAGGAAGGTGAAGCGCGCGGCATCCTTCCCGACCTCCTCGATCAGCTCCTCCATCAATACGAACTCGCCGCGACGCTTGGACATGCGCACCGGCTGGCCATCCCGGAGCAGGGTGACGAGCTGGACGATCAGCGCGTCGAATCGCTCGGGGGGATGCCCGAGGGCCTCCATGGCGGCCTTCATGCGCTGGATATAGCCGTGATGGTCGGGCCCGAGGAAGTTGATGACCCACTCGGCCCTTCCGAATTTGGCGAAGTGATGGAAGGCGATGTCCACGGCGAAGTAGGTCAGCTCGCCGTCCGATTTGCGCAACACACGATCCTTGTCGTCGCCGAACGAGGTCGAGCGGAACCAGAGCGCCCCGTCCTGCTCATAGGTGTGACCCGCCGCCTGCAGCGCGGCCATGGCCTGCTCGGGCAGCTGCCTCTCCCGGACATCCGCCTGCTCGTGCGCCCACGTGTCGAACCGGGTGCCATAGGCCTCGAGCACCGCCCGCTGGCCCGCCACCATGTCGGCCACCGCCAGCCGGCCGAGCCGCTCGACGCGCGCGTCTTCGGGCAGCGCGGCAATGGCGCGCATGCCCGCGGGGTCGGCCGCGAGCCATTTCGCGACGAGATCCACGAGGTATTCGCCCGGGTAGGAGCTCTCCGGCAGCTCGGCCGCTTCCCCCAATGCCTGGCGCAGCCTCACGTCGACCGAGCGCGCGAGCGCCTGAAACTGGTTGCCCGCATCGTTCACGTAGAACTGGCACTCGACCCCGTACCCCTGCGAGCGGAGAATGCGCGCCAGCGCGTCGCCGACCGCGGCGGCCCGCGCATTGACGATGACGAGCGGGCCGGTCGGATTGGCAGAGACGAACTCGAGGAGGATCCGCTTGCCCTGTCCCGCCCTGCTCGTGCCGTACAGGGCGCCGTCGGCGAGAATCCCCTTGAGCGCTTCGGCGCACCAGTCGGGGGCGAGGAAGACGTTGACGAAGCCGGGGCCTGCCACCTCGAGCTTCGCGACCATGGGCGAATGGGGAAAGTGGGTCTTGACCGCCTCGGCGATCTGTCGCGGCGCGCGCTTCGCCGCGCGGGCCAAGGACAGCGCGGCGTTCGTCGCGTAGTCGCCGTGAGACTCCTCCCGCGGCACTTCCCACGCTACGTCGTCCGGTGCCGGCAGCCCCGCTTTGTCCAAGGCTTCCCTGAGCAATCTGGTCAAGGGTTCCGTGATCGAGTTCGCCATTCTGGGCTCATTAAGCAACGAATCGCCGCACGTGGCGGCGGCGTCGAACCATCATACCCCTCACGTTTTGCGAGGCAGCAAGAATAAGCAGTGAAGCGATGCGAAACTGGTTAACGCGCCGCGCGATGCAGTGGTCGCGTCGCGCATTGGCCCAACCGGTGGGGCTCAGCCGCTTCGCTTCAGCGGGAGACGCCGAGCAGAATCAAGAGGGCGATGAGGTTCACGCCCGCTGCCGAGGCGGCGGTGCGCCCCGGTCGATGTCCGCGACGTCCGGCGGCCACGTGGTCTAGCGGAGATCGAAAACGACGGGCAGCCGTACACGGAGCGGCCGCCTGGGCAGAGTCTCGGGCAGCGGCACCGGCGGGAGTGAGCGCACGGCCTCGATGGCGGCCTCATCCAGAAGCGAATGCGACGACGATGCGACGACCGCGACATCCCGCACGCGGCCGCTGGGCTCGAGGATCACCTCGATCTCGACGCGCCCGGCCAGGCCGCGCCGTCGCGCGGCGAGCGGATAGACGACCAATTCCTGGATGCGCCGCCGGAAGCCCGCGAGATAAGGCCCGAACTCCGCGGGCACCTCGCTCCGGTCCGCGCCTGGGCCGGCGAGAGCGAATCGGGAGCCGCCTGCCACGGCGGAAGCCTGGCCTGTGCCGCTGGGTGCATCGCTGGTCACTCCGGCTCCCGCGCCCGTATCCGCTGGTGCGGCGGGCAGCGACGGCCCGCGATCCCCGGAGGGATTACTGGCGGATGATTCGGGCGCGACCATCTCAGGAGGGGAAGCCGGAAGCGACGGCGCCGCCGTCGGAGCGGGCTCGGCGGACCGTTCCGGCGCGGATGCGGCCGCTGTGCGCGCGCGCGCGTGCGCCGTCCGAGCGGTCGCGGGGACGACATTGGGCTTGCGGGAAGTCGAGGGAGCGGCAGACCGCTCGTCCCCGAACGGAGAGCCCGTGGTGAGATCGACGAAGAGGGGCTCAGGCTGACGGATGCTCGCAGCGAGCAGAAGGACAACGCCGACGGCGGCGGCGTGGAGCGCCGCCGATCCGCCGACCGCCAGCATTCGCGCGCCGCGAATCATCGGTTGCGCTCCAGCCATCCCCTGATGCCCGCGTCCAGGGCCGAGCCGGCCGCCCGGGCTATGCTCCAGCCCAGCTCGCTCACCGGCCCACCGAATTGGACGCGCGGGCCCCGACCCGTCGCCGCGACCACGATCGCATCGCTCGACGTGCCACTCACCGCCCGACCGGCGACGTCGCGCACGCCGGCTTCGTTGAGCAGGAGCGCCTTGACCTCGGTAACGGTGATCACGGCGTTGACCAGTGCCGCGGGCTCAGGGTCGGCGTCCACGACGACGATCGTGTTGATCGTGCCGTGTGCCCAGGGGCTCACGGGGGCGCGCCCGGCGGCGACGCGATTGCTCAAGCCGACCGTGGCCACGGCCAGCGTGCGGATACCGGCAGCGTTCTCCTCTCCCACCGTCGCGAGCTCGGTCCACGCCCCGGTGAGGAGGCCGACATAGGGCTCGGGCACGCCCTGCGCGCGCGCATAGGCCTCGAGCATGGCCGGCGGGTCGGTGCACGGATCGCTCAGGCCGACGTGCAGGTTCACGATCGCCCGCGCGGACACGAGGCCGCCACCCCACACCGCCGACGAGAGCATGTGGAGCGGCTCTGCGGCCGTGACGACGACCGCTTCCGGGGCTATCCACACGGCGAGACCTTCGATCATGGCGCCCGCCTCAAAATCCGGCCCGCAGCCCGATGAGGAAGTTGGCCCCCAGCGCCGGGAAGCCACGCACTTCGGCATAGGACTCGTTGAGGATGTTCTGGGCCCGCGCCACCAGCTCGAGCTGCCGCAGCCATCCGAGCTGATTGAGCAGGCGATACGTGCCCCCCGCGTCGACGCGCGTGTGGCCGCTGTTGTACACGTCACCGTAGCTGTCGAACTGATTGCTCACCGCGTAGACCTGCGCGAAGAGGGAGAGCCCGCGCAGTGGCTCCCAGGTGAGACCGGCGCTCCCGCTATTTCGCGGGATGCGTGCCAGCGGCCTCCCGGTGCTGAGATTGTCGGTGTCGGTGTACGTGTACATGAAGGAGAACACCAGGTTGGGCAGGAGGTCGATCTCTCCGCTCGCCTCGACGCCCTTGGAGCGGGCCTTGCCGGCATTGACGGGCCCGCCGAAGGGCGCGGTGGGCAGCACCACGCAGCACGTGATGGCGTCGGTGAAGTGGGTGGCGAACCAGGTCGCCTTGAGCCGGATGCGGTTTTGCCAGAGGTTCTGATCGATGCCCACGTCCCAGGTCTGGCTACGCTCCGGCTTCAGGTTCGGATTGCCGAAGTCGGGGAAGAAGAGATCGTTGAAGGTGGGAGCCCGGAAGCCCGTACCTGCGCTTCCGCGCAGTCGTGTCCCGGTCTCCTTGATGACGAAGAGCACCGATCCCTGCCCCGTGGTGGCGTTGCCGAAGACGCTGTTGTCCTCGATCCGCGTGCCGCCCGTGATGAAGAGCCGGCCGAACAGGCGAAATTGCTGCTCGAAGAGGAACCATTTCACGTTCTGGGAGGCCTGGAAGACGCCCTCGTTGTCCCCGTGCTCGTAGCGGTAGCCGAACCCGACGGTGCTGGTGCTCCACGACCCGAAGATGATGGAGTTCAGGAGCTCGTATTCGAGGCGCTCCGTATCCACCTGGGAGCGAAACGGCGCGTCGAAGTCGAATCCGGGATCCACCGGGTCCTGGAAGCCCTGATTGTTCGTGTAGCGGCCGAAGCGGCCCCGGCTCTCCCACCACTCCACCGGATGCGTGCTGGCCTCGACGCTCAGCACGGTGGTCTCGGTCTGCTGCCTCGCGTTGGGGTTGATGATCGGCACGATGGGCTGGGGTGGCGGGAAGACGCCCTTGACCGGCACGCCGGCGTCGTTCTTGTTGTAGCGGTAGGCGACGCTGAGCGCGCTGTCGAAGGGCAGCGTGATACCGATCCGGCCACCTGCGGCGTTGTTGTTCGAGTTGTCGTTCTTGAACTGCCCGTTGCTCTCGAGGTGCGAGCCGTAGAGGGAGTAGTTGACGAACTTGTACGTGCCGTTGATCGTGGCCCTGTTCTGGAAGGTGTCGTGGTTGCCGCCCATGTTCTCGAGGGTGGCGGAGAAAGGCCCCGTCCCCTTTTTCGTGATGATATTGACCACGCCGCCGATGGCGTCGGCGCCGTAGAGGGTGGACTGCCCTCCGCGGATCACCTCGATGCGGTCGATGAGATCCGGCGAGATGTCGGACAGGTCCGTCTGACCCAGCGTGGGGCTCGAGACCCGGACGCCGTCCACCAGGATGAGCACCTGATTCGCGTTGGCGCCCCGTATGCTCAGGGTCGACAGCTTGCCGTAGCCCCCCTGCTGCGTGACGTTGACGCCCGGAATGTTCCGGAACGCGTCGTCGACGGTCGAATAGTGGTAGGTCTTCAAGTCCTCGCCCGTGATCACGTTGAGGGACACGCCCAGCTGCTCGGCGGGCGTCGGAACCGTGGTCGCCGTGACGACCACGGGGTCGACCTTCTTCGTCTCCGGGTTCGTCTCCGGCCTGGTTTCCTGCGCGCCCACCGCGGAGGCTACCGCCAGCATCGCTATCAGCACCGCTCCAATTTGACTCAGCACTCGACCGTTCCTTTTCTCTCGAAAGGGGGTTCCTCCATGTCGCGACCAGGTCTCCTGACTCGTGGATCGTCGCCGCCGCCCGGCCTTCCCGGGATTTCCCCAGTGGCTTCCATAGCGGATACGGGCGTGACTCCCCACTTACAGTGGCGGGACCGTGCCGGCTTCTCACCGGCTTCCCTTGGATCGCGACTCATCCCGGCGATTGCGGTGGCATCACCTCCCGTCGGGCCAGAGCACGCTGACCCTGGGCCGTCGCGTGGCCGGGGTGTCCACGACCACGCGGCAGCCGTACACCGCTTCGAGCACCGGCTCCTGCAACACCTCATCCGGAGCGCCCACCTTCACCGCTGATCCGCAGGCAAGCAGGAGGAGCCGGTCCGAGACCTGAGCCGCCAGATTGAGATCGTGAGACACGAGCAGGAT
>Ga0335070_10001550_pt1 | contig 26561 bp, 21 predicted proteins | sample Lox_Sample_13_FD_206722 | JGI IMG/M metagenome (GOLD analysis project Ga0335070, IMG submission 206722) | Soil microbial communities from Loxahatchee National Wildlife Refuge, Florida, United States - Lox_Sample_1.3 | ecosystem: Environmental > Terrestrial > Soil > Wetlands | place: USA...
TGTGGGGGTTTGGAGTATAAAGGGGGAAGCTCAAGTCATAGCGTAGGCCTGCTGACACCGTCAGCTTTGGGCTAATGCGAAACTTGTCGTTCACATAGAAACCCCAATATGGAGCTATCCTAGGTGCGTCCGGCGCCGTGGCGTCCCCACCCTGGATGGTGTAGCGTGGTTGCATGTCAGAAGGAAGCCCCATCACGAGATCTGCGATGTTGTCGCCTCCGACATAACCTTCATTAAATCCGCTGGCACTAAAAGCATTAGTACTGACTCCAATCGGATAGAAGGGATAGTTTCCGCCGGTTGCGCCAAAATTCACATTTCTCGCGAAATCCCAGTCTTGTTCGGTTTTTTTGAAATAGTTAAAGCCGAATGCCAGCGTGTGCCGGCCACGCACCCAGTTAAGGTTGTCGGAGAACTGCAGAGATTGGTTCTCGGCGCGAAATGATTCGTTGAAGCCCACGGGCGTGTAGTTGCCCGCAAACACCCCGAACGAACCCTTCGTAATCCCCGTGCCGGTATTCTGAAACAAATGGTTCAGTGGGTTACTATCGCTATTCAGGTAACTCAAATTACCCGCTGCCAGGAGAAAGCTATTGCCGAACCCAAAAATAAACTCGTTCGTCAGGTGCGGAGTGAAGATGTGGACGTAGTTCGTCGTTACCAAGTACCCCTGGTCCTTGAGTGGAGAGTTGTGAAGTTGCTCCGGAGGAATGCCGCCGGAAACTTTTGACGATCCGATCGATCGCGACCAAGTTACGAAAATGGAGTCTTTAGAAGTGATGGTGGCGTCAAACCGAGTATCGATATGATAGTTGGAGATTCTTGGAGCCTGATAGGCAACATAGTTCACTTCACTGCTTGGCACCATCGGAAGGTTAGGCAGGGACCATAGAGCCATGTATGCCGCGGATGCGGGGTCAACCAGGGGCGTTATTCCATCCGCTCTTGTCGCCAGATCCAGACGATTGCCGGCAATCGGCGTCCGCGAGCTATTTCCGCTCGCATCGTAGGTTGTGAAGAAGGGGTTATACAGTTGAGTCGGGGCGCACTGGCTGTTGTTGAAGTTAGGGTTAGTACATAGCAACTCGCTGAAGTCCCCGGTGCGTTCTGCGGCGGAAGGCACGGAAGTCTGGATCGGTTGGCCGGCGTCGTGCTCTCTAAGATCCTCATAGTTCACAAAAAAGAAGAACTTCTTGTTCCATTTTTCGGGAAACAGCTTTGGAATGAATACGGGACCACCCAGATTGCCGCCGAATTGGTTACGTTTTATGGCGGGTTTTTGGACAGATTGGCCAGTAATCAACTCGGAAGCGTGATCGTAGGGGTTGAAAGCGTTCAGGGCATCGTTCTCTAGGTAGTCGAAGACGGTGCCATGAAACGTGCTCGTACCACCTTTGGTCTGAATCGTCAGTGAGGAGAGATCGCGACCGGACGCAGCCGAGAATTCCGTTACGTTGACCGTTCCCGTGGACAGCGCCTCCGTGGAGGGAGCAAAGCTGAGGCTACTCATATAGTTGTCGTTGACGTTAACCCCGTTGACGTAGTACCCGTTGTCCCGTGAACCCTGAAACGAGCCCCCGGTCTGAAACTGTGTTCCGCCGAAGGCAAACATCGCTCCCACCGCGTAGGTCCCGCCGGGGTTGATGTTCTGCTGTGGAATTGTGGCCACTCCGGGCGCCAGGGCGGCAACCGCCGTGAAATTGCGGCCGTTCAAGGGCAGCTGTTCAAACTGCCTGGCAGTGACGTTGGTATCGACATTCAACTGGTCGGTTTCGATGCCGAACGCCTCGGCTGTCACTGTGACAGTCTGCTGCTCGGAGCCTGCGCGTAACCTGAAGTCGTAGTGAGCGACAGCACCGATGTTGACGGTAATCGCTTCCGACTTCGCAGTCTGGAATCCCGACCCTGCGGCGGTCAGCTGATACTGACCTGCTGTGAGGTTATCGAACTCGAAATGCCCTGCCGAATCTGTCTTGGTTTGGCGAGTCTGGTTCTGCGCGACATCCAGCAGTGTGACTTGCGCGCCAGGAACAACTGCACCCGAAGCGTCAAAGACAGTGCCCGACAGTGCACCGCGTTGCGCAAACTGCGCCCAGGTGTTACCCGAGACGAGAAGCAGCAGGAGACAAAACCACGGCAGCGGGATTCGGCGAATCATTGCGACACCTCCAGAAACGGTAATTCCTCAATCCCTTATTATTTTGAAACGTTTTATTCCACGAAACGAAGACAAGGTATTCCGATTTTTGGACCTTTGTCAAGATAAATCTGTTTCCTCTGCCGGTAGCACACTGATTATGTCCGGCTGAGATAGCAGGCGAGGTGTCCGCTTAATGCCGGTGCGGGTAGGAGAGGTTCATCATTTCCGGCTGCAATGGCCGGCAACTCAAGTTTTGGCAGTTGTCTGTTGACGGCGTCAGTTCGCGCTCCGCTTCCAGATGAAAGCCGGGCTGTCTAAGCTTGGCTTCGGTGATCTGGTAGACAGCCAAGCTTCCCGGCAAACTTCCGCTCGAATACCTCAATTGCAGTGGTGCGGGATAGCCGCTCTTATTGAGGATCCAGGTGGTGAGGTTCCCTTTCGGGCTGCGCAAGGTGGCAGTCAGCAGTTCCCCTTCCTTGAACGCTTTAGGACATTGCAACTGATGCGGCATGAGAGCAGAATGCTTCGCCTGAAAGCGGGTCAATATCGCGTAGCCAAAATAGGCCACCGGCTCGGGCCGAACCTCGTTGGCATAAGACTGTGCAGCAATGTCCCAGGTATGCACCAACTGCCATTGCCCATCCAGATCGCCGCGATTGACAAAGCTCCAACGATTAAACCCGTCCACGCCTGCCGCCAAGCCGCGCAGTACCGTTTCGACATTCGACATTACCGCCGCATAGCTTTTGGGTCCGGGATTATCTTTGCCCCAACCTAGTTGCATATTGCCAAATTCAGTAAGAAAAAACGGTTTTCCATGGGAATGTGCCCACGCCGCCCACTGTTCGAGGTTCTCTGCCCAGTCGCATCTACACCCTGGTAAGAGTGGATATCGTAAGCACCAATGGAGGCGTCGAAATCAATCTTGGCGGCGTCGAACGCAGGTAAATCGGTCCAGTCGGGTCCCGACAAAGGTAGAGTGAGGCCACGCTTATCCAAGGCCGTGCGCACTGCCCGAAAGGCAGCGCTCAGCGGCTGACTTGGGTTGGAACCGTTCTCCCACCAATACCCCCAGCTGCCACCGGGCGGCTCGTTGGTGATGGCCAGCCAGTGAATACAGCTATAGTGCCGCGTCCGCACCAGGTGCTCCATTAGCGTCGCCAGGCCTTCTCCAAAATCATCCACCGATTTTGGAGCGCTGATTAGGGGATGGACTCCAGGCATGGCGTTCCACTCCACATGTCCCCAAAATTGCTGCAAGAACACATCGGCATGATGTGCCTCGCACCAGTCGAGAATGTGGTAGAGCGCCTGCATTTCCACGTTGTCCCAATCGAATTTTCCTCGTTCCGGCTCGTACATCCGCTGACTCACTTCCACTCGAAGAAAATCCAGCCCGAGCCATTCCGCTTGCGCATAAAGCTGTTTCCAGAGTTTGTCGTTACTGACGGGCGGATTTCCGCCATAACCGCTGCCGCGAGGAGCCTCCTCCCGGGCGGGAAAGGCATATTTTTCGTTTTCCAATGGAATGTCCAGGCTCAAGGCATGCCAGGAAGCGCCTATGCCGCCCCGCATGTCAAACGCCGGATGGGAAAGATCCACCTGCAAAATCGCATCATCGGACCGTCCCCGCGCCGTAGAAGTGCCGCACCCTACCAGCAAGAACATCGCAACTATCGTTTTGCTTCGGAACATGAAAACGTCCTTTCGATTCACCTTCTCACGTGCTGCCACAACGATTCTTGCGAAGAGGATACACAGACCAGTAGAGGAGCATGGAGGATTACGCCAGCAGCCAAAAGAGCAAACCAGATCGCCTTCATGGCCCAATCAGATTTTGCCCCTGCGGCCACTGCAATATGGTTCAGCCCTCGACCGAACGCCACACCGATATTCATCCCCGCTTAACGTACGGTGTAAAGGTGATAGCCGTAGGCTGGAACCGAAACGGAAAGCGATCCCTCCGCAACATCTACCGGTGAACCTGATACTAGGTCCGCCACCGCAACTGTGTTGATCGCTCCGAGGTCGATTCTTATAGTCTGGGGTGTGGCCTGGAAGTTATAGGCCACAAGAATGCCTTCTGCCCCGTCAGCACTCCTGCGAAGAATCGCGTAGAACTTGCTGTCATCTTGGGTTGGGATTCGACGTCTCGTGCTGTCCAGGTACAGCGCGGGATGACTCGCTCTCATCTTCAATAATGAGGTAGTCCCTTTTGCCGGCTCTTTATCGCCGGAATTGCAGAAGCAGACTAAATCTCCGGAGGTAGCCAGCAAGGCTTCGACGAACTGCTGTTGGTCATCGTTCTGCATTTTGGGTACGGGAGCGTATAGGGAGCCGCCCGCCGCCAGAACGCGATCGTGGTAACTCCGCAGAGCGCTTTCCAGAATACGAGGATCGCCTTTTTCAACACTCTCCTTTAGCGGGTTATTGTCCTTCTCCCACCAGATCCCGAGACCGTAGTCGTAGATATTGCTCCAATGGCCTTCGGTGACCCAGCCCACCGGGTCGTCAGTATGAAACGCCCCGCCTCCTTCTGGCTGTGAAAACGTAGGCCCGTAACTTGCAATGGGGCCAGTGATCCGACGATTGCCTTTCTCCCAGGTATAACCGACGTACCAGTTCACCGCGTCGATGACCATTCCATCCAGGCCAGTATCCATCCAGAAGCGGACAACCTTTTCAGCCTCGCTGGGCCAGGCATCGTCCACCCAGTTGTACTGTGGAAGATGGATGGTGTTTCCGTCTTTATCTTTGCCGGGCCATCGCGTCCAGTAGTAGTGCTGGCAGCGATCATCCCACTGCCAGAATTCTGTTTTTGAGGGCTCATAATTCCCCAACGCCGGACGCAGGAAGAAGTAGCTGTTCGATTGAACCGGTGGCGGGGGTGCATCGGCGCTTGTGCTCCAGATAAACATCTTTACCTCTTGGCTGGTGCGGCCGGCACGAACGTCCTCGCAAGCTTTGAGAAACTGGGTCGCATAAATGCTGCTGTATCCCAGGTTGTCGAACGCGGTGACTCTTACACCAAGCTCGTGGGCACGCCCCACCAGCCATCGGAAATCGTCCATTGTGCCGACGCCGGGATCAGGGCGATAGCGGTCAATAGCGTCGAGTCCCCCGTAGCTATTCCCGCCTTCTGCCGGCGCGAAAATTTCGATCGCATCAATCCCTTGGTCTTTCCATTCGCGAAGCTGCTGTTCTGCTTTCGTATGATTCAGGGATAGCTGATCAAAGCGCCAGTATTTCGTGGTTGGCTTCAGGTGCACACGACGAATCGCGGCCGTACTCGGGTTAAAGTGCTGGCCTTGAATCGCATGTTGCGCCGTTCGTTGTCCAGATTGAGCTTCCGGTTTCTGGCAAAACAAGGAAGTAAACACAAACGCGAGTACAAGAAATGTCAAGAATTCCCGTGAATGCGCCTGTCGGCTACCCAGAAGACCGCTATTTAGTATCATGTTCTGCCTTTTCTGCCTTCGACATCCGGTCCTTGATTCTGCGATCGACGTCGTCGCTCATGTAACCGCAGTCCAAACGCATATAGACGGACGTATACGGGATGGTTGCGGTCGTCTTGATAAACAAAATCCGGAATGTTTTTCCTGCTTCGTCGATCTTGGACAAGACCTGCGAATGCGGGATGCTTGACACCTGCTCCTTACTAAACGTCGAAAGGATTTGCTTCTTGAGCTCCGAGGCGCCAGCGTAGTCGAGATCCTCTACAAAATCGAGTTCCTTGTCCAGGAAAACGGTGGCTCGCACGTGACGCGAGGAAGAGATGGCTTTTGCCACATAGTTCAAAACTGTTGGCAGATCGTCATTAACGACGATGGTCTCGATTCCGGGTCCGGCATAAACAGGAAAAGCGGAATCAGCCACGATGATCCAGTTCCTGTGGCCGTAGAGTGGAAGCCGGTTTTGCACCAAAGCTCTCCAATCAACCCCAGAACCGCCACTGGGCTTTTGCCCGAAACATGAAATGGTTACTAGGAGCAGCGCCACAAAAGTTCGTAAACGCAAATTCGCGTGCTTCATAAACAGCCTCCTAAAGGAAGCAGAGACCCAATCGCTGCGCCAAACAGGGAATAACTTGAAACCTTTCAAGCACAGGTAAACTTAGCCGTGCGTTAGGAATGTGTCAAGCGGAAACGAATGCGGGGGAAACGAGCACGCTCTATTTCTGGCCAATCTCGAACTAGGAGCGATTATATGATCACGCGCAGAGAGTTTGTCAGATTGAACGTTGCGACTTTGGCGATGAGGACAATGCCGCCAGTTTTTCGGCACCACAGAAGTCAGGGCCACTCCGCCAGGCGGGATCACCGTAAAGTAGCGATAGCCGTATGCGGGCAGACTGACCGGCACCGGATGAAACTGGTCCGGCTGCGGGATGCCTTCAGCGGTTTGCACATCGACAATGCCATGCGAGTCAAGATCCCCAATGGAGCGGGAGAGCTTTCGCAAAGTGAGCTTCCGATAGCTATGCCACCGCTCCATCGGGCGTGAGCGGTTCAGCGAACATCACTGCGCGATCTTCAAGACCCATCCGGGCTTCGCGAGCAAATTTTCGGCCAATCCGGGCATGTCGATGGATAGGCCCGCCTTCGATGATCTGAACTTCAGCTGCTCTGTTGCGCCGAGCAGTGTTACCGATTTTGCAGATTTCAGGTCTTTCACGACAAATGTGTGCCCCGGCCAACGGGGCAGGATCACATAAAGATTGCTGTCCTTCGCCGTAAAGAACGCCTCGATGGACGCTTTTCCGTCCGACGGCGTTCCGATCAATTTGGTGACCTCGTAGGCAGAGGAGAACTCCTTGTTGTATTCGATCTTGGGCTCCTCGCCCGCGCTCCACTGCCGGGTACACTTCCAGGGCTTTGTCCCGTAGATGGCCTCTCCATTGACTGCCATCCAGTCGCCGATTTCCTTCAGGCGCTGCTGCATGATCACCGGGATGGTGCCGTCACCGTTGGGCCCGATATCGAGCAGGAGATTGCCGCCCCGGCTGACTGTGTCGACAAGGATGAACACCAATTCTTTGCCGGTGTGGTACACATTCAGGTCTTCTGCGCGATTGTAGCCATAGCTCACTCCCATGCCGCGACTCTCTTCCCATGGATGGGAGCTTTCGCTCATACCCGCCGTGTATTCGGTTGTCCAATACCCTCCATGCTTGTGGCGCGTTTCGCTGCCCCAGCGGTCGTCGATCACGACTTCATCCTTCACTGGAGATTCATTGAACAGCCAGGCCAGCAGTTCCGGCGAACGCCACTCTGCCGATGACATCTCCCACTCGCCGTCACCGAAAATCAGTGCGGGCTTGTAGCGTGTAACCAGCTCTTTGAACTGCGGAAAGACGACTTCCTGGACGTATTGCGGCTTGTTATAGAGCCAGAGCGGGTTGTACCACTCGTAGAGGCAGTAGTAGTAGCCCATGCGAAGTCCCTTGCGCCGCACTGCGTCGGAAAGCTCTCCCAGGACGTCGCGCTTCGGCCCGGTCTCAACCGCGTTCCACGGGCGTCCCCAAACGCGGGATGCCTCCCGGCTTGGCCAAAGTGCGAATCCTTCAGCGTGCTTCGACGTCAGCACCACGTACCTCGCTCCCGACCTGGCCAGCACGTCGGCCCATTGTTCCGGGTCGAACAGTTCGGCTTTGAACTGCTGGGCGAAGTTCCGGTAGGGAAAATCAGCCCCGTAAGTCTTCTGATGAAATTCCCACGTGCGCTTTTCCAGTTCCTCCGCTTGGGGATTGTCGCGGCCAGTCGTGAACGCGTGCCAGTACCATTCGGCATAGGCGAGCTTTCCCGGAATCATGGGAGCGTATGCGGGGACCGAATAAGTTCCCCAGTGAATGAAGATTCCGAAGCGCGCATCACTGAACCATGAAGGAATTGGGCGCTTATCGAGAGAGTCCCACGTCGCTTCGTATTTTTGCGCCACGACCGGCAACGTGCAAGCAATGACGAAGAGAGCCCAATGATATCTTTTCACCGCGCCTTTACGCATCATTTCCTTTGGGTTGGGAATGGTCACCTATTACTGACCTGTTATCTTGCGCACCCGCGGCGTGACCACGTAGAACTGGGCTTTTGTGATCACGTTCTGGATGTCCGTCTGCACGGTGTAGGAACCGCCAAAATTCCCGTACTCGGCTTCCCCTACCGAGCTGTATACATCCATGTCCGCGCAGCCAAAATCGACCACATAGTAGCCGTAGTTCTGCATTGCCTCCAGGATTCGGAACGCGGGCAGGCCGATGTTAACGGTCTGGTCGCCTACCGTTACGTTATAACTACCGTCCGCCTGCTTGGTAAAGTTCAGGCTGGGATCGAGTTGCAGCACGCCGCCGTAGGGGATTGCCCCCACGTTGACGTAGTAGTAGTTCACGCCGTCACAAGTCATCTGATCGTCGATGAACGAATCTTCTTTGTAGGCTGGATAGGCGCGCGCTTTCCACACGCCGCTAACCGGTCCCATGACAGCATGCGGGATGGGAGCGTTGGGGTTGATCGATTCGCCGGCCCGGATGGTGGCCCCCATGTCGTTGATACCGGATGCCAGCGATCCGCTGGAGTCTCCCAGGTTGGGAAGGGTGGTGGGTGGCGGACAGTACCCGGCATCGATGTCCACACCATTCGGATCGGGATCGACATTCCAGCAGTTCAGAAGGCTCTTGGTGCTGGAGTTCAGGAAGCTGTAGTGCTTGTCGCCGTAAGTGGTCGCGCCACGAAAATCTTGCCAGTCGGCACGCACGTGGGTGGGGAACGTGTCGCCATCCGCGGAGTAGACGTTCACCAGGCGATCGCTGTTGCTGGAGATGCCGAGGGTAAGGCCGATCCCATCTCCGCCGCCGGCGAAGACCGTGGTGTTCAACTGGAACGATCCGAAATAGCCGAGTGGTATCGGCACTCGCGGGCTGTTGACCGGAATCTTGCTGTAGTAGGGAGCGTCGATGGAGAAAGGTTGCTGAAAGTCGCCGGACAGGGGCTGTGCAGGCTGACTCGAGAAGGTCGGGGGTATGAGACCCAGCAGAACATCGGAACTGACGTTGCCGTTGTCCAGCGAAAGGTCGATCCCAAACGCCTGATAGAGCTTCACGATGTTTTGGCGAGTGGCGGCAACTGTGGGATCCACCGTTGCACCCGGTGTCAGCGTGGCCTTGTAGATTTGCTTGGCGGTCAGGCTTTTCGCCGTCGAATGGTCCGCATACGCGGCTAACGAGGAACTGAAGCCGTCCGGGCTCACACCCAGAATGAAATAGAAGGCGGTATTGGCCGGACTGGAAACGCCATTAGCCACTGCGATCGCGTTGAGAGTGACCGAACTGGAAATCATTAAGGGCTTTCCGTCGTAGAGGCTGGACGTGCCGGCTTTGGGAGTCGTACCGTCAACGGTGTAGTAGACCTTGGCGCATGAATTGGTAGAGGTGATGGAAACTGTCTGGACTGCGTTGTATGTTCCAGACGCAAGGCTGAACGTGGGCTGATCGGGGCCTCCATTTGCTGTGCATCGGGTTGTCTGATGGCTTGTCTGACCGCACCCAACACATAGGCCGCCAAGGATCAGCAAGACAAGGCAAAAAGAACCCCGAACAAAAACGTACACTGCCGCTCGAGTTGTTGATTTCATAGCACCTCGAAAATGATGTACGTCCTCGTGAAGTAACAGAAACAAGCTCCTGGTTTTCTAAAGCGTACCAAGTCACGGAAGTCTGGAGCCGGTATGGTTATTGTCGGGGTCTCCCAAATGTTTCTTTTCACCGCGCCTCCACTCCTCTGGTGTCAACTGCATGTTTTCTGTCGTCTCGCGATAATGACGGAGCAAGATCCTCGGGGCATATTTCTCCGTGACGCCCACAGAGTAATTTATTCTGCCAACCTATAGAGCACGCTGGCGTGCGCCTGCAGAGTAACTTGCAGAGACGCAGACTGGCCGCTGTTCTTGCCCAAGTCATGGGCTGCTGAGGGAAAACGGTTAAGCGCCGGAAGATAGTGTCCGTCGCCGCTGAGGGTAAAGAGCAAGCCAGGTTTGCCACTAATCTGTGGATTCTGCAGGTACCACCTTCCATGATGACGGCGTATTCCCAACCCTGCTTCTTGAGGTGCGCGGCCATCCATTTCGTATTGGCCTGAAACTCGGCTTCGTCGACGGTCAGGCCGTAGGAGTCCCAGCTGTTCCATCTCATCGGTGGGGTAAGCGCCAGGGGGACCTGCGGCGATTGCGCGAGTAAACTTGGGAGAGTAAAGAAGATAAGTCAGACTAACAATACTAATCAAACGTCGCATAACAAAGCCCTCCGGAGGCGTGTTGGGAACTGATCACTTTCATTCCGCATTCACTTATGCGGAAACACGGTAAAAAAGCGATAGCCGTTCGCCGGAACGTCCACCGGCACCGGATGAAACTGGTCCGGCTGCGGGATAACTTCAGCGGTTTGCACATCGACAATGCCGGGTGAGTCAAGATCCCCAAGATTGACCTGTACCGTTTGCGGGGTCGATTGGAAGTTGTACACCAGTACCATCCGTTCGGAACGATCCTCGGCAGTCTTCAAGATGGCGTAATACTTGTCGTCGCTGTTGGTGGCCAGTTTGCGCCGTCTGGCCGTCGGGAAAAGGGCTGGATGCAGTTGTTTCAAATGAAGGTTCCTGGCCTCTTCGGCATCGGGATTCCCCTGGAACTTGGTGTAGACCACAATGCCGCCGACGCCTACGATCAAGGCCTGCTGTAAGTGGCGTTTCGCCGGTTCGCCCGCGTACTTGTTTGACCAATGTGCAGAATAGAGCGTCCCACCGCTTTCTACGATTGCATCGTGCCAGCCAATCAGGCTGCTCTCCAGCTTATTTGGGTTGCCGGACTCGATCGCGCTCACGTAATCAGGGTAGTAGTCGTGCATCGTGTCATAACCCGCCTCAGTGATCCAGGCCGTTGTTGCTCGGCCGCCTTCCGGATCGATCAGTGTATTGCCATAACTCGCGATGACGCTGGTAATGTAGTTGCGATTGTGGGCCCACGTCTGGTTGGGATAGCACAGTGGAGCGTCGATCAACATGCCGTCGATGCCTGTGTCCATCCAAAAGCGGACGATCCTTTCCGCTTCCTCTCTCCACCCCGGATCGCCCCAGTTCATCTGCGGCAAAGGAATCACCGAGTTGTTCGATCCTTCTGCCTGCCATCGCGCCCAGTAGTAGGCACCAGCCGCCTCGCTGTAGTGCCATCCCCAGAAGGCTTTGTTCTTGGCCCGCTCTTCAGGAGTAACATAGATATCTTCTTGGGTCAGCGGAACAGGTGCGTCGGGCCTATCCGACCAGAGAAACCACTTGGTCTTGTCGCTCACTACACCGTTCTTCTTGTCCCTGGTGGCCTGAATCCAGTCGGGAGCCTCCACGCTGTAGTAACCCAGGTTGACAAAGATAATGGCGGCCAAACCCTTGCTGTGAGCCAGACGAACGGCTCGGCGAAAGTCGTCCATGGTTCCTAGTTCGGGGTCGATACGGTAGTAGTTCTGTTGGTCAAGGCCGTTGTAGGCCGTCAACCCATCAGCTGGGGCGAAAATCTCAATGGCGGAAAAACCCTGCGCCTTGATTTCATCCAATTGATTAGAAAGCACCGCCGGATCGAGCGAAAGCTCGTGACCGTAGTGCAAGTTCTTCTTAAAGGTGACGACCTTGAGCCCAGCTGCCTTCTGATACCAGCAGTCTGGAAGCAAGCCACGCATGCCGTCGGCATCCTTCAGGACTTTGCACGAATGGCCTGCAACCCGATCAACTTGAGCGAACAGGAAGAGCCAACTGGATAAAATGTAACAAGACAAGAAGACGATGCAGACAGTGATGAAACGCTTTGCGTTGGTCATGTATGAAACACCTCTGGCCCAACTCTGAGGAAGTGCGAAGACCCAGAGTTCTAATTAGTGCTGATAGGCGCCGATGTCGGGCGAACTGGCAGGCACAGGGTTATCCTCGATATCTTTCGAATAGCCTAAGTTGACGCCTGCGCGGATGGCTGGGCTATCTGGTTGTAGGTGAAAATCCCCCCCGGCCATATTGACGAACTTCGGGTCCGCGATCCGATCTCCCTCGCCCAGTTCGGCATTCGCTCCCAGGATGGCCCAGCCGCGAATAGCGCGATCGCGGGGCCGATAGTAAATATTGTGATCGTGAGGAAAGTCGCAGTAGGGCGAGACCGGATAATTCTCTCCGAGGTAGAAGATGTTGTTGCGATAGGTCAAGATCTCTGACGTCCTTCTCGTGCCGCACGGGGACCCTGGCCCAATATCGGGGGCGAACCAGTTAAGGTCGAACACTGCTGGCGGAAGGACACTTTTTCGGGTGAAGATGACCGTGTTGTTTTCTACCCGGGCATGCTCAATCTCAGTGGAGGAGAGCCGCAAAAACTGCTGATAGTCGTTGGAGACGTTGTAGACGATAAGCAGATTCTTGACTGAAGCCGAGCCTTCGACGATTTCTAGAAAGCCCTGGTTATCGCTCGCGAAGTTGTGGTCAATCGCGATGTTATCCTTTGGATAATCGCGGTCATCGAGTTCAATCGCACCACCATCGAAGCCGTACTCCCCACTCAACTGCCGGCAATTGAGGATGCGGTTGTACGAGATCTGATTGTTAGAATTTGCGATCATGATGCCGACTCCCCACCAGCCGCGCGCCGGCAGGTTCATGAGGTCGTGAACATAGTTGTGGGTGATCAGGTTGTACTGCCCGTAAACGTGGATGGGCATGGGCCAGCGAGTGATCTCGCAGTTCCGGACGATATTGTGGGTGGCTTTCGTGGAGATAAAGATAGCGCCCACTTTGTGTGACGCTGACTCTCCGGTCTGATCGTTGCCGGCGGGACCCGTGGCGCCATCGGAGAAGTACAGGCCGTCAATGACGATGTAGCTCCCGTCGACTCGAATTGCATTGCCGTTCAACACGTCATAATTCGGATTGCTAAACTTAGGAGCGGATCCCGCCCCATAAGCCGTGACGGTGATGGGCTGTTCCGGGCTGCCCGAGCTCAACATCACAAACCCGCCCCTAAAACTGGAACCGCGGGCGAAATATATGCCATCACCAGGAGAGAAGCCGCGGCCCTCCAAGTTCTTCAGTGTTTTCCATGGTGCTGCCTGAGTGCCAGGATTACCGTCCGCGCCATGCTCACTATCCAGGTAATAGCCGCGACTTCCGGTGGCCCCTCCAGTCTGCGCAAGGCCTGGCCTTCCGAGGCCAGACCAGAATAAGGAGGCGACCAATACCCCTCGCAGAACCACACGCGCAGAATATTTTGGCGACATGACACCCTCCGTTCGCTTGTCGGGCATGCTCAGATGCAAATCCAGGGAACAAACCTCGAAACAAACTGAAACTGTGAACGATCTTTGACTCTGAGATCGTGCAAGGCTATCGTGAAACGTTTCAAATCCTAGGTGCGGTCGTTAAAGAAGTCAAGGGGTCCATGGGGGTGTCCCAATCATGGGAATTGGGCTTGCGGATATCCTGAAATTCTTGGATTCTAGCGCCACGATAAGCGCGCTCACCCACTCGCTGGTTCCGACCGCACTCGCGACTATCTTCCAGAAGCATTCTGCGCCGCTCGTGGTTTGAACGTCGCAACGATACCGTTGTTTTCCCGAATGGTGAGTATCTGATTCGCCTTGACCTGGGTGAATCTTTCGGTCTTCTGCGTTGTCGGCCACTTGACTTCGATCAAATCCACGGTCTCAACCTTCCCAAGTCCGAAGTGAAGGCGCAGGTCGCTTTGTGACATGACGCTTGTGCCGCTGTGAACTTCATCCATCTGAGTATGCTTGCCCGTGATAGCCCGCACGCGCGCTCCAATGGCGGTGCGATTGCAGATGGTTCCCACCAGTTTGATCTTGATCCAGTTCTGCTTGTTGCCTCCCTCATTGCGAAGGAGCGATGGCAGGTCGTTCATATTCAAGATCAGGACATCCATGTCGCCATCGTTCTGATAGTCTCCGAATGCGGCACCCCGGCTGGAGAAACGCTCGCTGATGCCCCGTCCCATCTCTGACGAAACGTCCTTGAAGTGGCCATTGCCGAGGTTTCGATACACGAGCCGCGGATTCTTGAACGTCTCGCCAAGATTGTATTTGTCCACTTCGGGGTAGACGTGTCCGTTGATCTGAACGATGTCCGACCAGCCGTCATTATCGTAGTCAATAAAGCCGCAGCCCCACGCCACATAGTTCCTGTTAATTCCGATCCCGGAACTCAAGGATAGGTCGCTGAAAGTCCCATCGCCGTTATTGTGGTAGAGGTTACAGGTATCATCGGCAAAGTTGGTCTTGAAGATATCGAACCAGCCGTCGCAGTCATAGTCGGCCACGGCGAGGCCCATTCCGGCCTGCTCGTGTCCGTCCTCGTTGTAAGCGCAACCGGACATGACGGCGACATCGGTAAACGTGCCATCATGGTTGTTGTGAAACAGAATGCTGGGTGCGGAGTCAACCGCGACATAAATATCTGGCCACCCATCATTATTGAAGTCGTAGGAAACCGCAGTGATGGAGTACCGTGGGCCGGGCTTTAGGATGCCCGACTTCTGCGAAACGTCAGTGAAAGTGCCGTCGCCGTTGTTGTGGTAGAGAATGTTCGTATCGCCCGGAAGGCCCTGCGGGCCGCACATGGTGGGAACGCCTTTCCACTGGCACACGCTCGTGTCGGTGGCGGAGGGAATCTTTTCTGGGTCCAGCTTCACAAAATTGCATACGAAAAGATCGAGGTATCCGTCCCGGTCATAATCGAGGAAAGTGCAGCCAGTGCCCCATCGGCTTCGCTCCTGGTAGAGACCGGCGTTATGCGTAACATCTGTAAAGGTGCCATCTCCGTTGTTATGGAACAGAATGTTATGCCCCCAGAAGCAGCAAAACAGGTCGTCCCATCCATCATTGTCGTAATCGCCTACGCAGACACCGGTCTGCCAACCGATGCGCGCCAGTCCCGATCTTTCCGTAACATCTGTAAACGTGCCGTCGCGATTGTTCTTGTATAGATGAGACGTCGGCGCCTTTCCACTCGGCCAATGCACATCGAGCCGATTGCCATTCGTAAGGTAGATGTCCAACCATCCGTCTTGGTCATAATCAAAAAAGGCCAGTCCGCTTCCCTTGGTCTCAAGGATGACTCGTTTTTGGTCTATACCGCCCCACACGTTGGGGCTGTTCAGTCCGGCTTGCCGAGCCACATCAACAAACTCGACGGGAGACGACGCGGGATTCCATATGGCCGTTTCCAAAACGACCGGAGCTCTCCATTTCCAGAGTGGAGTCATAACAGCATCCATCACCGTGCTGCCGAGCAGGAAGAGAGATGAGCCAAGGAAGCGCCGCCGCGGAATGTTCATGACTTGCGATGATTATAGGGCTGAGTTCGTTTGGAGGAGAAGGCGGTTGCGCGTCCTAAGCTCAAGACCAAAGCGGCCAACCCGAGCGAGCAAGGTGCTGTTCGATTCGCGCACTCGCGCTAGCGTGCAGTGCTCTTGATGGTATCCGCGTCATTGGCTTGTTTCGCTGCCGCTTCGCTTGCCTGTTTCTTCAATTCTTCAAAAGTAAGCATTTCCTGCTGTGCCTCGGGGGGCTTGCCCTGCGCCTTGTAAACGGAGGCAAGGAGAAAATGAATCGTTGGCTCGGCCGGGCTATCCTTCTCGGCCATGAGCAGATCGGGCAAAGCATCGCTATGTCTGTGCAGCCGGATAAGCGCACGCGCCCGATCCACGCGCGCCTGCATCAGCGTCGGGCAGCGGTAGATCGATTGATTCAACTCCGACAGGGCATCTTCAGTCGAGTCGTTGGCCTCGAGCATTGCGTCCGCCAGCTTCCAGTGTGCTGCGCAGTTGTTATTGTTGATCGCCAATTCCGACTTGTACTCCGTCTTCGCGGACTCCCATTTGCCAAGATGCCAATAGGCATCCGCCATGTGCATATGCGTTCCTGGCTGATGTGGAGCCCGATCGATCGCCTTCTTGTATTCAACCAGGGCGCCCACGTAGTCGTGCATGCTCTCATTGATTTCGCCTGCGATCAAATGCGCAACTACTGAATCAGAATTCATCTCGTTGATCTTTGCCCGCACGTCTTCCGACAGCAGCAGGTAAGTCTTGCGCAGTACATACCATGCTTCCTCGTTCTTTGGATTCCGCCCCAGGAAATTATTGAGGTGCGATGCCGCCTCTCCGTACTTTTTGAGATCGATGAGGGTAAGCGCCAGCATCATCTCCAAATTGTCGTCGCTTGGGTTGGCGCTGAGGGCTGTCCGAAGAAGAGGCTCTGCTTTCTCATTTACTCCCAACTGAAAATAGGTCATTCCAAGCATAGCCGAAGCGCTCTGCATATTGGGGTCGAACTCCACGGCGCGTTTGAGGACTTCGGCAGCATCGGTATAATCCTGCTCTTTCAAGTAAAGCATGCCCAGGTTGTTGTAGGCCGACGCGAGATGCGGAGCGAGCTTGATCATGGCACGGTATTTTTCAATGGCGGTTGCTCTGTCCCCGCGCTGCTGAGCTTCTTTGGCCTGCGCGTACAAATGTTGCACTTCTGGTGTGGCTTCGTCGTTCGCCTGTTGGGCAAAGGCCGCAGTCACCGTCAAAGCGAACAAACATACGTTCAGCACTTGTGTCGCCCACAGGAACCACGCAGTGGACCGCTCTATCCTCATGGCAGCACTTCGATCGTTCGCATCGAGCACGACGCTATGGTGTCCCACAGTCCTGTCTCTCGGAGTGTAGAGAATGTGTACAACGGTAAGGCCGATACCTATTGCGACATCTTATAGCTAGACTGGTCACGATCCAACCTTAGGAGCGGTGTCCCCATAGTTCACTGAGCTGCGTTCGCGCAATGCGAGTTTCCGTTCCAGCACGCGATGGACAGCGCCAACAATGCCATTCACACTCAAGCCATACTTGTCGAGAAGGTCCAGGTACGGACCACCGCAAAATGGCGGCAATTCCGACCCGTTCTGCCGGAGTCGGTCGCGTTCGAGCGGGGCATTCGCCGGAGAGCCCATCCATTAGCTCCTGGGGACGTTCAGTGAAGCGTTGTCTCGCAGCAAAATCGTGTCTGCCTACTCCTCACCGATCCTCAGCAACCATCAAGAAAATTCCAAGCACTACCCGGGAATGAACTGTATAGCTTCCGACCGAGACTTTCTTGTAGTCATCGAGATAGTCATCGAGAGTGTCTGGGATTCGCCCTAGTTTGGCTGGCCGAGAGAGGTGATGGCTCTAGTATCAATCCTCATCGTCGATGACCATGCGGCTGTTCGCAACTCTATACGCTCGTTGATGAAGTCGCACAGTGAATGGAAGGTCTGCGGTGAAGCTGCTGATGGGCTCGAAGCGATCGAAAAGGCGGCAGCCCTGCAGCCACATCTGGTCCTGATGGATCTCTCCATGCCTCGAATGGGAGGACTGGAGGCCACACAAATCATTAGACGGCAGGTTCCCACAACAAGAGTCCTGGTGATTAGCCAGAACGACCCGACACTTTCCTCGCGTCAAGCGATTGCGGCGGGAGCGTGCGGATATATCTCAAAATCTAACCTGGCAACTGACCTGATACCCGCAATCGAGAACTTTGCAACGGGCGCGAGATGTTCGGACACCTTTGAGTGAATGCAGCATTGGGGCTCGCTCTAAAAGGTGCGGGCTGCAAGTATGCCGTCAATACAGAAAAAACTGTATTTCCCCTTCGCGGCTCGTATCGCATTCTACTAAGTGTCAAACTATGAGCGGCTCGCTTTCTCCTGGGGAAAAATGCCTTAGGACGTGGCCGAAGTGCCGCACGCGGGGACTCGCTTTAAAGTAGAGCAAGCGTTTTCTTTTCTCAAATCATACGGATGTTGGGATGAGTGCCGTCGACATCTTGATTGCTGACGACCACGCGGCGTTTCGTCGTAACCTCCGATCGCTCCTTGAAACTCGGAGCGAATGGCGGGTTTGTGCAGAGGCTTCAGATGGCGAAGAAGCTGTTCTACAAGCTATTAAGCTGCGGCCGCAGATCATCTTAATGGACGTCTCCATGCCGCGGATGGACGGCATCCAGGCGAGTCGCATCATCCGGCAACGAGTTCCCGAATCGAACGTCATAATCGTCAGCCAGAACGATCCTGCCGTGGTGTCCAGACAAGCTGCTGAAGTAGGTGCGGCGAGTTACATTTCCAAGCAGAGCATGGCTCGCGAGCTGTTCCCAGCGATCGAACGATTTGCCAAACGGAATGGAAACAGCAGAGCGACTGAAAGATCGGTTGCTCCCTCATTACGGGAAGGCCAGGCGACTGTAACGCTTTCCGCCACTTCCTAACGTTGATTGCCTCGCATTCCCCGGAGAGATGGCGGCGCTGATGCGCTCAATCGACTGGTCAAAGACTCCTGTCGGTCCAGCCGAGACATGGCCGCAAAGCCTGAAGACCGCTCTCAGCATTCTGCTCACACAAAAGACCCCGGTCTTCATATTCTGGGGACCGGAACACGTTCAGTTCTATAACGATGCCTACCGTCCGATTCTTGGAACGAGCAAGCATCCGTCAGCCATGGGGCAATGTGGCCGGGACTGCTGGAAAGAAATCTGGGAGATTATCGAGCCCATGCTCGATGCCGTGCATCGAGGAGAGTCAACATCAGTGACTGATGGATTGCTGGTGATTGATCGAAACGGGTACCTCGAAGAGTTCTACTTCAATTACGCTTACAATCCCATCCGCGATGAATCAGGATCCGTTGGCGGGGTTTTTTGCGTCGTCTACGACACGACGCAGCGCGTCATCGGCGAGCGCCGTTTGAAGACCTTGCGAGACCTCGCCACGCATGGTAATCAGGATCGAACAGTGGAGGAAGCTTGCAAGCTGGCGGCAGCGACACTGGATTCGAACCGCTATGACGTGCCATTTGCCTCACTGTACTTGTATGACGAGCAACGCACGAAAGCATCGTTGGTTGCTTGTTCCGGAATTTCGCGAGCATCGCCGGCGAGACCGGAAGTAGTTGCGTTGAGCGATAACGATTCTGCGCTTGCGCGTGCTGCGGTAAGCAACCAACTTCAAACTATCGAACTTAAGGAGGTTGGATTCGCACATCTCCCGGACTGTCCGTGGCCTGATCCTCCCAATTCCGCCGTGGTCTTGCCCATCGCGTCTCCTGATAAGTCGGCGCCGGATGGGTTTGCATTCGTCGGTATTAATCCGCGAAAGCGCCTCGATGCCGATTACGAAACATTTCTGAAACTGGCATTTGGGCACATTGGTAACGCCATCGCTGCAGCGCGTGCTTTTGAAGAGGAGAGGAAGCGCAGCGAAGCACTTGCCGAATTAGACCGCGCCAAGACGCTTTTCTTCAGCAACGTGAGCCACGAGTTTCGGACTCCGCTTACGCTGATGCTGGGGCCCTTAGAAGATACGCTGTCCGCTCATGGTCGTCTGGCTTCCGAAGATCGCGAGCGTCTGGAATTGGCGCACAGAAATTCTTTGCGCCTTCTCAAACTAGTCAACACCCTGCTGGATTTCTCGCGGATCGAAGCTGGCCGCATCGAGGCCTGCTACGAGCCCACCGACTTGTGTCGGCTGACTTTGAAACTTGCCAGTGTCTTTCGATCCGCGATTGAGCGCGCCGGATTGCACCTCGTTACTAATTGCGAGCAACTCACGGAACCGGTGTTCGTTGACCGCGAAATGTGGGAAAAGATTGTTTTCAATCTACTTTCAAACGCGCTGAAGTTTACGTTTGCAGGCGAGGTTGAAATCTCGCTCAAGAAAGTGGACGGATCGGTCCAACTTGCCGTGCGCGATACGGGAACAGGGATTCCAGCGCATGAGTTGCCGCACCTTTTTGAGAGGTTTTACCGGGTCAAAGGCGCGCATGGAAGAACCTTAGAGGGCAGCGGCATCGGCCTTGCCTTCGTGCAGGAACTGGTGAAACTGCACGCCGGAACGGTTCACGTGGACAGTAAAGAGAATGCGGGTAGCACGTTCTTTGTGACCATTCCCCTCGGTAAGGATCATCTACCGGCGGATCGCATTGGCGCGAGTCGAACGTCAGTGTCAACCGGCACTCGCGGGGAGGTGTATGTTCAGGAGGCGCTGCGATGGTTCTCCGGTACGCAGGAGACGGCTTATGAAACATCGTTGCTCTCTCCCGCGCTGGATCATGTAGCTGAAGAGGCGGCCGTCACGACCGGGCGCCGCATTCTGCTCGCCGATGACAACGCGGATATGCGGGAGTACGTTCACCGCCTATTGCAACGACATTATGAAGTAGTGGCGACAGCCGATGGTCAGGCGGCCCTGGAGAGTGCTCGCGAGCACCGTCCAGATTTGATATTGGCAGATGTCATGATGCCCCGGCTTGACGGTTTCGGACTGCTTCGAGAAGTACGTGCGGATGAAGCTCTGAACGGTACTCCGGTCGTCCTGCTATCCGCTCGTGCCGGCGAAGAGTCTCGTATTGAAGGTCTGACAAGCGGAGCTGACGATTATCTGGTCAAGCCTTTTTCCGCCCGTGAACTGCTGGCTCGCATAAGCTCTCATCTTGCACTTGCAAAGGTACGGCGCGAGTCCGCAGAACTGGAACGCAAACTGAGAGCGCAGGCCGAGCTCGAACGCAACCGCCTGCACGAGCTTTTTATGCAGGCGCCAGCTGCGATCGGGCTTCTGAGTGGTCCTGAACATCGCTTCACGTTTGTCAATCGTGATTACGTGAAATTGACGGGACGTCGGGGAACTGAAGACTTTGTTGGTCGGACCGTGCGCGAAGCGTTCCCCGAGCTTGAAGGACAAGGAATTTTCGAACTCCTTGACGGTGTCTATAGGACAGGCGCTCCTTACGCAGCAACGGCGAGACAAGTAGTTCTGAACAGAGGGCCGCAGGGACAACCTGAAGAAGTCTACTTCGATTTCATCTACCAGCCGATGCGGGATGCAACTGGGGAAGTCGAGGGAATCCTGGTGCACGCGGTCGAGGTCACCCAGCAGGTACTCGCGCGACAGGAAATCGAAAAACGTGAGCGGCAGTTCCGCGAAATGATCGACGCACTGCCTGCCGCCATCTACACCACCGATGCGCAGGGGCGATTGACACACTTCAACCCTGCGGCGGTCGAATTTTCCGGCAGAACTCCAGAGCTAGGAACGGATCAGTGGTGTGTCAGTTGGAAACTCTTTTACCCAGATGGCCGGCCTATGCCGCACGATGAGTGCCCGATGGCAATCGCATTAAAAGAGGGACGGGTGATCAAAGGAGCGGAAGCGATCGCCCAAAGGCAGGATGGTACTCGCCGGTGGTTCACCCCATATCCGACGGTGCTTCGTGATGATCAGGGCAACATTGTCGGCGGCATCAACATGCTGGTCGACATTACCGCACGAAAGCAGGCGGAGGAGGCCACCGCTCATCTGGCTGCCATCGTGTCCTCATCCGACGATGCAATTTTGAGCAAGACTTTGGATGGAGTGATCCGAAGCTGGAACCAGAGCGCGGAAAGGCTATTTGGATACTCAGCCAAAGAAGCGATCGGCAAACATATCACTATCATCGTTCCGTCTGACCGGCGGACGGAAGAAAACAACATTTTGAGCCGGTTACGGCGCGGCGAGCGAATCGATCATTTTGAGACGATTCGCATGCGGAAAGACGGCAGCACGTTTGATGTGTCGCTCACGATCTCGCCGATCAAAGATTCAGCAGGTCGCGTGATTGGTGCATCGAACGTGGCGCGTGACATCAGCCATCTCAAACGCATCGAGCGCGCGTTGCGTGACAGTGAGGAGCGCTTCCGCGCCATCGTGGACACCACGCCGGAGTGTGTCAAACTCGTGGCTCAAGATGGGACTTTGCTCCACATGAATTCATCGGGCCTTGCCATGGTTGGCGCAGAGTCACCGACGCAAGTTGTGGGTAAAAGTATTTATGACTTGATCGCCCACAAGGATCGGGAGCGCTTCCGTGAATTAAACCAGAGCGTGTGCAGCGGCAAAAAGGGTGCACTGGCATTCGATATTGTGCGACTTGACGGCGAATGCCGGCACATGGAGACACAAGCAGCACCTCTTCGCAATCCGGATGGCACGATCGTTCAGCTCGCCGTGACTCGTGACGTCACGGAACGAAAACGTGCTCAGGAAACACTGCGGCAGAGCGAGGAGCGTCTTCGTGCTCTGGTGAAGGCAAGTTCGTACGTCGTTTATCGGATGAGTCCCGACTGGAGCGAAATGCGCCAGCTCGACGGCTTGGGCTTCATTTCCGATACGCCGAAACCAACGAAGGACTGGCTGCAACAATATATTTATCCCGATGACCAGCCAGTTGTTCTCGAAACTATCGCAAAGGCTATAGAAAGCAAGAGTGTCTTTGAGCTTGAACACCGCGTTCTCCGGGTCGACGGGACTTTGGGGTGGACAGTTTCTCGCGCGGTGCCGCTCCTGGACAAAGATGGCGAAATCACCGAGTGGTTCGGCGCAGCGACTAACGTAACGGCACGTAAAGTTGCTGAGGAAAGCTACCGCAAATTGGCCGAGACTCTGGAAGCGGAAGTACGCGCACAAGAGAGTTGGAAGAGCGAAACAACGAAATATTGAGACAATCAGAACAGGTCCGAGAGCTCTCGTGGCGTTTGTTGCGATCCCAAGATGAGGAACGCCGTCACATCGCACGTGAACTACACGACAGTGCCGGACAGACACTCACAGTCTTGGGAATGAATCTGGCCCAATTCGTGCAAAAGACCGGACGCGCTGCGCCTGAAGTTGCGGGAGAGGCCGAGACCATACAAGAGATGGTGCAACAACTTCACCGTGACATCCGTACGACCTCCTATCTGTTGCATCCACCCTTGCTCGACGAAAGCGGTTTGTACTCCGCCCTGAGCTGGTACACGCAAGGTCTCGTAGAGCGTAGCGGATTGCAGATCAAGCTTCACATGTCGGAGGATTTCGGCAGGTTGCCCGGTGACATGGAACTTGTGATTTTCCGGTTGATCCAGGAGTGCTTGACGAACATCCATCGCCATTCGGGCAGCAAAACGGCATCCATCCGGATTGCCCGTGATGCGGGTCAGGTCACAGTTGAAGTACGCGATCAAGGGGCGGGAATGTCGCCAGAGCGACTAGCGCACATTCAATCGGGAGGCTCGGGTGTGGGTATTCGTGGAATGCGAGAACGGCTTCGTCAATTCAAGGGTGAGTTGAAAATAGAATCTGATAGCGGCGGGACTCGAATATCAGTAACTATTCCTGTCCCGAAGAATTCTATTGGACAAGATGAGTCTTCATCCGAATCTCTACAAGCCGCGATATAGATGTAGCGCGAAGTGAATTTTCGATGAGAATCCTGCTTGCCGATGACAATCAGCTCGTGCGTCGAGGCATAGCTGCGTTGCTAGCCCAACAGGACGATTGGGAGCTTTGTGGGGAGGCCTCGAATTCGCAAGAAGCGATTGAAAAAGCGAGTGAACTGCTTCCCGATTTAGTTCTGCTCGACGTGAGTATGCCTGGGCGAAATGGCTTGGAGACCACGCGAGCTTTGAAACAGAGGTTTCCGCAAACGACAATTCTGCTTATCACTCAACATGATCCTAGACAGATGTTGCCCCGTGCGCTTGAAGTGGGCGCTAGCGGTTGTGTCGACAAGGCAAGACTCGCACTTGACCTCTTACCCGCGATTAGAGCTGCACAAGATGGGATAGCCGCTCGGAATTAAGCCCACATTTGACCTCGAACAGCCAATCGGGATGCCAGAATGGCGCACGAACGCGGCTGAGCGGCATTGGCTGGAACTGCTGGAGAGGCACTGGAATCAGTATAGTCGAGGGTCTTACTCAATAGTTTCGCGGCCCGCCCATTGCCATCAGGTGTTTTGCGTGACCCAAACGTAGAAATTCTTCTCGTCTGAATGGGTTTCAATAGGTACGCTCTCGGCGGCTGCGGCACGGTGCACGGCTGACCGTAGGTTTTCGAGTTCCACGTCAGCCACATCGGTCAAAGGAACACTGGTTGTCGATTCAAACGCATCCGGCACACGAGTAAGTGTCAGCATTCCTTTTCCGAAACGTGCTCTAGCCGGAGGAGTCCAACCGCTAGAGGCGGCACACCTGCCGACAACACTCTCACCCGGACTTCACCACCCTTCGGGACACTCCGCTTCAACAAGCTGTAGGGCGTCAGACCCGCCGTAGTGGGTAAGCCCTGGGCGGCGGGTGGCAGTGATGGGACGCACACTGACGATGGCTAAGACGTGAATCAATAACTGTTAGATTCTGGTACAGCATCGATCAGGAATCTTCGGCTTACTGTGGCGTGTTTTGATTGTGAAGAGGAGATGCCGGGCCGATAATTCTGGCACACCGCGTGGCCGCGCGCCCTATTGAGAGATGAAATCTGGCACTGCTAACAACCCGTAAGCTGCATGCGAGGACTTTAAGAATCGGCAGACGTCATTGTGGCTGTCGAGCGGCTAAAAGAGGCGCAGGGTTCAAGATGATGCCCACAAGTGGTATCGAGACACCGATGTATTGCTGCGAAGTCCGTTGGACCAACCCTCGTAGACGCACCGATCGTCGTCTGGGGCGTTCTCTGCTCAGCGCGCGGCAGTGGGTGAAGGCAGGCAAATATTTCGATACTTCCCATTCAAATGATTCCGAAAATGCCGGACCCGCTAAAGGCGGCACCGCAGGTTTTGGAATTATGGAAACATCGTCTCAGCCGTGTTCACACCGGTGCTCGCCAAACACTCGAAGTCATTCTCGTTGATCGACTTTGTTTCCGTTGGTGTCGATCGCATGCAGCGGAATTTCGAGCCCATGCGGAAGCAAGTGGAAGCGTGGCAAAGAAGCGAGCTCACCGATGTCACCGCGAAGGTCGTGATCTACGAAGCCTTCGTGGAGGGCAAGCTGGAGGCTCCGAAGCATCTTGCACGCACCGTGCATGATCTGTACTTCGAGCCGAAGTACGAAGAGTTCCGGCCGCGAACCATCTGGAGCCTGTCGAATGCCTTTACCTCGGCGTTCAAGAAGCTTGAGCCGATTCCGCAATTCAAAGCCACTGCGAAGTTGGGAGAGTTCCTAGAGTGCCGATTCTCCCAGCCGTTCTAACTTGTGGGGTTGTGCCGGCACATACCTTCTCGCGAATGAAAAAGACACTTCTCAGTAGTAATACTTCGTTTTGGCGGCCCATTCGCTGTCGGGATAATGCTCATGCAAGAAATTGAATGCAGCCTTTGATGACCCAGTGGTCTCGGCGTTGGTGCATCCGAATCGTGTAGAACGAACGGCCAGATGCAAGGCTTGCGGTAAGCGCGGATCTTCCCCGTGTTGTTTCGCGTATGCAATGACCTGTTCTGTCAGATAATTCGGAGCGGTCCCGACTTCGGACAGCCGGTCCCACTCAGACTTTGCGGAGGCTTTTTGAGATTCTGTCAACCACCCCGGGAACGGAAAATCTGGATCGCGATCGATAAATTTCAGATTGACATCCTTATTATAGGGTTCGTAGCTCTGCCCCCAATTTGCTCCCGCGCCCATGTCGGTGCACCACCAATTATCTCGGTATTCGTCCAGTTCGCCGAGTGTTGCTGTGCGCAACGAGCTTTCGTGAACCGATGGCTTCATTCCCGGATTGTTAAGGATGATGAAGACACCGGCAAAGTGTTTTTCCCGACTGCTCGTCGCCGAGCGAAACGATTCCATCGCATGCCAAAGCGGAGTGTCGAGATCCTGAAGTGCAGGTTGCAGTTTGTCGGCAGAGCTCAAGTCGTCGATCAGAATCGAACGGACCCACGCAGTACGGGCGACTTCTCGCCGGAGGTGCTTCGGGAGGATGGGAGATTCCGCAGCTTGGATCAAAAGATTTAGCGGCAGGCGTTTGACCAGCGTTTCGGCAGCGTAGCGATTGAATAAGGCTGGTCCGGGCTTACTCTCATTGGATTCGGGAGGCACATCTTCGCCGGTATTGAAATCAATCTCGGAAGGAACGGGCACCTCCGGAGCATGCCTTAGGAAGTCTTCGAGACTCGTTGTGAGTTTCAGGCGCTCCTCATTCAGCAGATTGCGCGATCCAAGTGGGAGCTCAGGCTCATTGCGCATTAGCAGACGGTCGAGTTCCTCCCGCGCAGCATCCGACTTTCCTGATGCGATCAGCAGGCGCAACGCATAGTAGCGGACGGTCAGATATCGAGGGGACGAACTCGGGATGGCATTGGCAGCCTTGAACAGTGGCTCCAGCCCGTGCGTATGAGCATCGCTTGCTGCCAACGCTGCGATGAGCCAAGGCAATGATTTCTCTTTTTCCCACCTGGCCATGGCTTGTTTGGTTATCAGTTCCCGGCCGGGTCCGAAGGGAGTCGTGCTGACTGCTTGAAACGTCTGCACCCATTCGCTCGGGTCCTCGCTCTGTTTACCATGCGAGAGGAGCACGGCATA
>Ga0335070_10001551_pt1 | contig 26548 bp, 20 predicted proteins | sample Lox_Sample_13_FD_206722 | JGI IMG/M metagenome (GOLD analysis project Ga0335070, IMG submission 206722) | Soil microbial communities from Loxahatchee National Wildlife Refuge, Florida, United States - Lox_Sample_1.3 | ecosystem: Environmental > Terrestrial > Soil > Wetlands | place: USA...
GGGGCTCCCCCACCCCCCCCCCCCCCACCGCGGGTGGGGGGGGTGGGGGGGGGGGGGGGCTTCCCCCCGCCCGCCCCTCCCAGCGCGCGCAGCAGTTCGTCGGCGTCCATCACGGGTGCAAGCGTCGCCATCCGCACGACGATCATCTCCAGCAGCAAGTCGGGGTACGGCGAGCGCACGATTTGCTCCTGCGCGTCGGCCATCAGCTTGAAGAGCCGCATCAGGTCGCGCGCGCTCGGGCGCTCGGCGATACGGCGCAGCTCCGCGGCCTCGTGATCCGGCAGGTCGGCGAGCGGATTTAGCTCGCCGTTCGCCGGCAGCTTGGCGACCGCCAGGTTGCGCAGCGTTTCGAGCAGGTCGCGGCCGAGCGATTCCAGGTTGGCGCCCCGGCGATGCTGCTCGCGGACGGCGCCGAGCGCGGCCGCCGCGTCATGATCGAGAATCGATTCCGCCAGCTTGAACACGGCGCCACGTCCGGCGACTCCGAGCGAGGCTGCGATTTCGCTTTCGGTAATCTTGCGGCCGAGCGCGGCGATCGCGGTTTCGAGCGTCCGTTCGGCGTCGCGCATGCTACCGCCGGCCTCGCGGGCAAGCAGGCGGAGCGCCGATTCTTCGACTTCGATCTCCTCGCGCGCGGCCAGCTCTTTAAGCCGGGCGAGCGTGGTGCTGAGCGGGATGCGCCGGAAGTCGTAGCGCTGCAGGCGCGACAGGATCGTCTCGGGCATCTTCTGGGGCTCGGTGGTCGCGAGGATGAACTTGACGTGGGCGGGTGGCTCCTCGAGCGTTTTCAGGAGCGCGTTGAAGGCCTGGTCGGTGAGCTGATGGGCTTCGTCGATGATGTAGATCTTGAAGCGGTCGCGCGCCGGCCGGTAGCTCAGGTTCTCGATAATGGCGCGGGCGTCGTCGATCTTGCGGTAGGTTGCGCCGTCGATTTCGACCACGTCGAGCGCGCGCCCTGCGCGAATCTCGATGCAGGCGGCGCACTCGCCGCACGGATCGGGGGTCGGCCCCTTTTCGCAGTTGAGGCAGCGGGCGAGGATGCGCGCGGCGGTGGTTTTGCCGACGCCGCGGATGCCGGTGAACAGGAAGGCGTGGGCGATCCGGCCGCTTTGCAGGGCCTGACTGAGCGTGCGGGTTACGTGTTCCTGGCCGACCAGCTGGGCAAAGCGGTCGGGGCGCCATTTGCGCGCCAACACCAGGTGCGACGACGGATCGGAAGCCATCAGCGATAACCGGCCATCGAGCGACTACGGAAAAAGCGGCATTCTGCCCGCCGAGTGATAGCTAGGCTCCCCTGCGGCACAGGGTGTCAACCGGTGCCGTTGCTTCCTTCCGGACCTGGCGGGGTTCGCGGTCTTCCCTTGCGCAGGACCCAGCTATCATCGACGGGCAGCCCCTTCGCGGCCAGCCGCTGAGTCTCCAATTAAATTCCCATCGCGCGGGCCATGCAACCATACGACCCTCGGCGATGTGTACATCACGCAGCGACGGGCTCGGCCGGCGCTCCGGCGCGCCGTGCAAGCGTGAGCCGGAGCCAGACGCGCGCCGAGTCGGTAAGAATCACGATCACGACCGCAATAAAGATGAAAGTCATCGCGGTGTCGATCCGATCGTTCCAGACCAGGCGTGTGATCGTTGCCGAGCGCGCGGCGCTGGTCGTGGGCAGTGCCTGCTCGGCCGCGAGTTGCGCGGCGTGAGCGAGAAAACCGACGTTGGGCGCGGAACTGAAGATTTTCTCCAGCCCGGCCGTCATCGTGACCGACACCAGCCAGCAAAGCGGAGTCAGCGTGACCCAGGCGTAGCGGCTCTTGCCCTGGCGCATCATCGCCGAAGTTGCGACGCAGAGCGCGATCGTCGCCAGCATCTGGTTCGCGATCCCGAACAGCGGCCATAGTGAATTGATGCCGCCCAGCGGATCGATCGTGCCGAAGTAGAGAAAATAACCCCACGCCGCGACGATCAACGCCGAGGTCGCTACGATGTTCAGGTACGAGCCGGCGTCGCCGAGCGACGGGTGGACCTGGCCGAGCAGGTCCTGGAGCATGAATCGCGCGACGCGTGTGCCGGCGTCGAGCGTGCTCAGGATAAACAGCGCCTCAAACATGATCGCAAAGTGGTACCAGAGCGCGATTACCGCGCCGCCGCCGAGCGAATGCGCGAAGATATGCGCCATCCCGACCGCCAGCGATGGCGCGCCGCCAGTGCGCGCGTAGAGCGTTTGCTCGCCGATCGAGGCCGCGAGCGCGCGCATCTCCTGGTCGGTGATGGCGAAGCCCCACGCCGAAATCTTTTCGCAGGCGGCGATCCCCGTGCCGACCACGCCGGCCGGCGCGTTGACCGCGAAGTAGATGCCGGGCTTGATGATAATCGCCGCGATCATCGCCATCACGGCCACGAACGACTCCATCAGCATGCATCCGTAACCCACCATCCGCGCATCGCCCTCGCGCTCGAGCATCTTGGGCGTGGTGCCCGAGGCGATCAGCGAATGGAAGCCCGAGATCGCGCCGCAGGCGACCGTGATGAAGGCGAAGGGGAAAACCTTGCCCCCGAAAACCGGCCCGCTGCCGTCGGTAAAGCGGGTCAGCGCGGGCATCAGGGTCGGCGGATGCATCGCGACGATCCCGGCCGCCAGCGCGAGGATCGTGCCGATCTTGATGAAGGCCGAAAGATAGTCGCGCGGCGCGAGCAACAGCCATATCGGCAGCACTGAAGCCATGAAACCGTACGCGATGATCCATACCGCGAGATGCGGTGCGTCCATCGCGAAGTAGTGGCCCCAGCTGAACCCCTCGACGTAGCGTCCGCCGAGCACCGCCGCCGCGATCAGCGCGACGCCGAGCACCGACGCCTCGAGGATTCGGCCGGGGCGCAAATACGTCATGTATATGCCGACCAGCATCGCGATCGGCACGGTCGCGGCGACGGTCGAGGTCGCCCACGTGCTCTGCTTCATCGCGTTGATCACCACCAGGCCGAGGACGGCGATCAGGATGACCATGATCAGCAGCACTCCGCCGAGCGCCACGAGGCCGCCGACCGGGCCGATCTCGTCACGCGCCATCTTGCCGAGCGAGCGGCCGTCACGCTTGAGCGAGTAGCCGAGGATTACGAAATCCTGCACGCATCCGCCGAGCACCGCGCCGATTACGATCCAGAGCGTGGACGGCAGGTACCCGAATTGCGCCGCGAGCACCGGGCCGACCAGCGGGCCGGGACCCGCGATGGCGGCAAAGTGATGGCCGAAGGTGATCCAGCGCGGCGTCGGCACGTAGTCACGGCCGTTGTTAAGGCGGACGGCGGGTGTCGGATGTGAATCGTCGAGTTCGAGCACCCGGCGGGCGATGAATCCCGAATAGAAGCGGTAGCCGACGGCATAGACACAGACCGCGGCGATCACGAACCAAAGCGCGCTCGGACGATCCTCGCCGCGCGCGAGCGCGATATAGGCAAGGCCGCCCGCGCCCAACGCGGCCACCGCGGCCCAGATAAGGATTCGTGATGCCTTCAAGACTACGCCGTCCTCGGTGCCGCCGCGCCGCCGGGTTTTCCCGGGCGGCCAAGCGATTGCGCCCGCGCTCCTGGAAATCGGGGGGCGCACGACTATGGCTGATGCTTTAGGAGAGACCGGCCGCGCTTTGCAAGCGCTTTCCGAGGGTCGTCGAGCAAAGCCGTCCGCGAGGAGCGGACCGACTGATTCGGTTCAGGACGGCTTGACCGGAGTTGCTTCGACCGGGGGTTTGGTCTCGGCGGTCTTTTGCGCCTGCTGGCTTGACGGCTCGGGCTCGTTCATCGCGCGCTTGAAGTCCTTGATCGCCTTGCCGAGCGCGCCGCCCACGTCGCCGAGCTTACTCGGGCCGAAAATGATCAGGATGATCACCAGCAGAACCAACAAATGAGAAGGTGCGAAAATATCCATGGTCATCTCCGCACGGCGGGATCCGTGCCGTGCTGTCAAAAAGTCTATCGCGCGCCGACGCCGATTGCTACCAGCGGTTGGGGCGCGGCGCAAGTCCCGGCGGACGGCCTTCCCGCGCCGCTACCGGCCGGTTGGCGCGCTGCGCGCAGGAGTGGCCAATCGCGCCGCATCTTCGCCCGTGCCCACGCTTTCCAGCCGGTAGCGCTGGACCTTGCGGTACAGCGTTGAAAGGTGTATGCCCAGCGCCTCGGCGGCACGAACCTTGTCGCCCTGGACGCGCACCAGCACCCGCCGGATATGCTCTCGCTCGAGTTCTTCCAGCGTCATGCCGGCGCCGTCGCTCGAGGCCGGCGGCGCCGCCGACTTGTCGTTGAGCTTCTCCGGCAGGTCGTGGGCATGGATGACGTCAGTCTCGGCCAGGATAGCGGCGCGCTCGACGCTGTTTTCGAGTTCGCGCACGTTGCCCGGCCACGCATAGCCGACCATCACGCGCATCGCGCCCTTGGAAAAGCGCATCGATGAACGCCCGAGCTGCTTCTCATACTTGCGCAGGAAATGGTTGGCGAGCAGCGGAATGTCGTCGCGGCGCTCGCGCAGCGCGGGCAGGGCGATATTGATCACGTTGATGCGGTAGAGCAGCTCCTCACGGAAGCGGCCCTCCTTGGCTTCGCGCTCGAGGTCGCGATTGGTCGCGCAAATAACCCGCACGTCGAAGCTCACCGGATCGTTGGAGCCGAGCGGGTAGCATTCGCGCTCCTGGAAGGCGCGCAGCAGCTTGACCTGCAGCGCAAGCGGCATCTCGCCGATCTCGTCGAAGAGCATCGTGCCCTTGTCCGCCGCCTTGAGCAGGCCCACCTTGTCCTGCGCAGCTCCGGTGAACGCGCCGCGCTTGTAACCGAAGAGTTCGCTCTCGAGCAGATTCTCGGGCAGCGCGCCACAGTTGATCGGGAGGAAGCGGGCGTGTGCGCGCTCGGAGCTGAAATGCAGCGCGCGTGCCACCAGCTCCTTGCCGGTGCCCGATTCGCCCGTGATGAGCACGCTCGAGTCGGTACGCGCGACCTTCTCCATGACGCGGAAGACCTGCTCGATCGCGTCGCTTTTGCCGATGATGTTTTCGAAGCGATACTTCTCGCGCAGCTCGCGGCGCAGGAAGCGGTTTTCCTGGAACAGCGCCTTTTGCGCCAGCGCGTTGCGCACCACGGCCTTGAGATGGTCGTTGGCGAAAGGCTTGGTGATGTAATCGTAGGCGCCCTCGTGGAGCGCGTGCACGGCGGACTCGACGCTCGGGTAGGCGGTCACGATGATGCCCATCACTTCAGAGTCGAGCGCGCGCACGCGGCTCAGGAGATCGAGGCCGCTGCCGCCGCCCAGGTTGACGTCGATTATCGCGAGGTCGATCTTTTCGCGCTCGAAGATGCCGAGCGCGACCTCGGCGGCGTGCGCCTCGAAGACCGTGTAGCCCTCGCTGCGCAAGAGCTGCGCGATGATCGAGCGCATCAGGTCTTCGTCTTCGACCACCAGCACGTGGTACGGGCCGCGCTGGGGGGCGGGCGCCGGGCGCTCGTGACCGGCGAGGGTGTCGGGGATCAACGGGTCGGTTTCGTTCATGACACCGGAACTTCAGCCGCGGCCGTCTCGCATTCGTAGGTGGGCAGACAGATCGTGACCGTGGTGCCCTTGCCAATCTCGCTGTCGATACGGATGGTGCCCTGGTTGGCCAGGATGATGCGCTGGCAGAGCGACAGTCCCAGGCCCACGCCCGCGCCGGCCGGCTTGGTGGTGAAGAACGGATCGAAGACGCGACTTAGATGCTCGGGCGGGATTCCGATGCCGTTATCGATCACGCGCATCAACACTTTCTTGACGTGGGCGGCGCCGTCGCGAGCGGCCGGATGATTTTCGGTCACGATGCGGATGGAGCCGCCGCGATGCTGGCTTGCGTCGGCGGCGTTGAAGATCAGGTTGATCAGCACCTGCTGGATCTCATTGCCGTCGGCGAAGGCGTGCTTCAGATCGGCGCCTAGTTGAGGATCGAAAGTGACACCCTGGAAGCGGCTGTTGTAGGCGACCAGGCGCAGGGTCTCGCGTACCTGGTCGTTCAGATCGAAGCGGCTGCGCTGCGATGCCGAGGGCCGTGCGAAATTCACCAGGTCCTTGAGCGTGGTCGAGATGCGCGTGATCTGCGCGAGGATCGTGTGCAAAGAGGTACGCCGCGCGAGGTCGGTCTCTTCCGGCAGCAGCGACTGCACCAGCGAGGAGATCGAGCCGAGCGGGTTGTTGACCTCGTGCGCCACGCCGGCGGCGAAGGTGCCGGCGGCGGCGAGACGTTCGGTCCGCAGCAGTTCGTCGAGCATCTCGCGCCGCTGGGTCACGTCGTGCAGGATCATGTGCACGAACTGCACATTGCCGAACGAGATCAGCGCCGAGTTGACGTCAAAGTAGCGCCCGGCTTCCGGCCAATCGCGAATCTGGTCGGAGCCGTCGCGCACGACCTTTTCGACGTGGCGCAGGATGTGCGGAATGTCCTCGGGCGGACCAAGCTCGGTCAGCTTGCGCCCCACCAGCGGCTTCTCTGCGTGATCCGGCACGAGCTGGTACATCGCTTCGGCCGCGGCGTTGGCGCCCTGCACGATCCAGGTATGGGGCTCGATCTCGTACATCGGGTCTGGCGCGTGGTCGATCGTAGTGCGGTACTTTTCTTCGGAGATGCGGAGCGCATGCTCGCGCGATTCGATATAGAACTGAGAAACCATCAGGCGCCGCTCGTCGATCGCGGCGACCACCGCCTCGCGCGCCCGCTCCATCCGCAGCCCTTTGAGCGACGAGCGCACGTGCTTGAGAATTATCTGCTTGAGCGCGATGTGCAGGACGTTGAACTCCGACGGCCTCACCCGCGAAAGCATCCCCTCCTGGCAATGCCGGCGCAGATAGACATAAGTGTCGAGATTGTCGCGATCACGCAGGTTGTCAACGAACCGGACCAGCGCGTTGGCGCAGTCCTGCGCTATGTGCGGGTACTTGTGCTTCGAGCGCTCGTCGAGCATCCCGAGAATCGCGGCAGTCCATTGCTCGACCATCCGTTGAAAGTGGCGGTCGATTACTTCGGCGGCCGCGCGCCGCGAACGCTGGCTCTCCGGTCCGCGGCGGTAGTCCGCGCCAAAGAGCGCTGATAGCGCGAGCTCGATCGTGTGGAGTTGGGCGCGGATCGCAGTCAGCTCTTCCGGTGTGGCCTGTATCTGCGTGTCGTTTGCGAAGTGGTGCGCGCCGGCCGCCTTGCTCTTGTCGGTGGCAGCAGTGCTCTTATGGCAGGCAGTCCTGCGTCCGCCGACGGAGGTCCTGCGCTTTTCAGGCATAGCGCTCTTTGAGGAGCGATCGTTTTTGTTCGGATGTTGCTCCACGCGGCTACCAACCGATCGAGTTATAACACCGCCAAAATCCGCCTTCTAGGAGCCGGCCGGCTTCCTGCGAGCCGCAAAAAGCACGATGCAGGATTCGCCCGGTCGCAAAAGGGTTAGCCAACATCCCAATACGTTGGCCTTCATCTATCTGCGCGTCGCCAAAAGCCTAGACTGTGCGAGGGTTTTTCTGATGGCACGGCTTTGGCACTAGCGCGATACCGTGCTACAAGACGAACCCTCTCGCCCGGCTATCCTTGCGCAGGGGAAATTCTTCTCCCGCGCTGGTCACAAGTTTTTTCTCAAGGCGATGCGTCTTGCCGACGTCGAGCCCCGGCTGGACCTGAACCGGCGGCTCGTGCTCAGGCATCGCCTCCAGGTTTTGCAGGAAACCCATACCACGGCCCTGGTGCTGCGCGACGAACAGGCAGATGCCGTCCTCGACCTCGCCACCTACACCGGCCTCCACGCGCTAATCGAGATTACCGTCAAGCCCGAAGACCTGCTCGAATCCGTCCGCGTGCGCGAGACCGCCGCCCGGATCTCCCGCACGGTCAACATCTGGCGCAACCATCCCGCGCTCATAGGATACCTGATCGACTGCCCCTTCGCGCCCGAGCGGCTGAGGATGATGGGGGTCGAGCGGCTGCGGCGCGCGCTTGACCGGTTGTACCGCCAAATCCACCTGCGCGACAGCCGCGCGCTGGTCGCGTTGAAGCATCGCGCGTCCACGATCGCGCTGGCGACGGCCGGCGAGGATTTTCTCTATGCAGAGGCCGGCGGCCTTACGCCCGCCGAGCTCACGCGCTTCGTCGTCGCGCTGCACAATCTGGCGATGGCGCGGCCGGTCGTGATCGAATTTCCCCAGGCGCTAGCGGGCCAGGGCCTCGAACAGGACGAGCTGGTAGCCGCGACATTCGGCGTCGGAGCGGCAGGCGTGGTGGCGCCGCCGCTGGTGCGCCCGCCGGTCGCCGACCTGCTGGCGATGCGCCCGCTGCGGGCCGACGAGGCAAGCCCGTTCGTCTCGCTCAACGGGACCTGTCCGCCGCATCCGCCGCGCACCCCGATGGTGTCGGTCGTGATCTGCGCCTACAACGCCGAGCGCACGATGCTGCCGTGCCTGGAGTCGCTGCGCCGGCTTAAGTACCCCAACTACGAAATCGTAATCGTCGACGACGGCTCGCGCGATCGCACGGCCGAAATCGCGATGGAATTCCCGGAGTTCCGGCTGATCCGCCAGCCCAACAAGGGCTTGAGCGTTGCGCGCAACGTGGGACTTTATGCGGCGCGCGGCGACATTATCGCCTATACCGACTCGGACTGTGTCGTCGATCCCGACTGGCTGACCCTGATGGTGCGCACGATGGTCGAGGGCGGCTTCGACGGCTGCGGCGGCCCCAACTATGCGCCGCATGAGGAGGGACGAGTCGAAGGATGCGTCGCAGCCGCGCCGGGCGCGCCGTGCCACGTGCTGGTGGCCGACGATCGCGCCGAGCATCTGGCCGGATGCAATATGGTCTTCACCAAAGCAGCGCTGCTGACGGTGGGCGGCTTCGATGCGCAATTCACTTCGGCCGGCGACGACGTTGATATCTGCTGGCGCATCCTGGACGCGGGTTTCACGCTCGGCTACTGCCCGGCGGCCTTTGTCTGGCATTTTCGCCGCAACACCGTGAAGGCGTACTACGGTCAGCAGCGCGGTTACGGCCGCGCCGAGGCCGCGCTTTATCTGAAATATCCCGAGCGCTTCAACGGGCTTGGCCAAATCAAATGGCGCGGCACGATTCCCGGCCTCGCGGCAACCGTGCCCGGCGCGCTGCGCCGCCGTATCGGATGGACGCGGGCGGCCGGCGCTCCGCAGAGCGTGAGCGACGAGATCCCGGGAATCCTGAACTTTCTCCCGCAGACGCTCGAATGGAACCTGGTGTTCGCCGCGGCGGCGCTTTTCAGCTGGTTTGCCGGATTTACGGTGCTGCCCGCGCTGGCGATGCTTTCGCTCGGCGTGGTATGGGCACTTTACTACGCGCGCAAGGCCCCGCTCGAGAAATGTCACGATTCGCCGGGCGCGCGGCTCTTCGTCGCGTTCCTCGCGTGGAGTGGACCGATGGTGCGTACGTGGACCAGATGGAAGATGCGGATGCGCACGCTCGGCTTCGCCAACGAAACTCAGCCGCGTCAGCGCCCGGCGCTGCGATGGCTGCGCCGCAGCTTCCATCTCTCGTACTGGAACGAGGCCTGGACGACCCGCGAAACCCTGCTTGAGCGCATGGCGCGCCACTTCTCGCGCGCGGGTCTCGCGGCGACGCACGATCCCGGATGGAACGATTTCGATCTCGAGGTTCGGCCCGACCCGTGGACGCGCTTGCGCTTCAAGACCGCAGACGAGGAGCACGAGGCCGCGCGGCTGAAGAATCACATCGCCGTGCGGGTCAGGATGAGCCGGCTTACGCTCGCAGGCCTCGCGATCGGCGTGGGCGGGGCGGTGCTATGCGCCGCGCTGGGCCATTCCTTAATGGCAGCGGTGCTGACCGCGCTGACCATGGCGGGTGCGATGTGCGCGGTGAGCCAGGCCGTCGAATCGGGAAGGCTCGCCTACCAGGTGGTCGAACAGTGCGCGCACGAACTTAACCTGATTCCGCTTGGCAAGCCGACCGCCGCGGCGCGCCGCGCGGCGGCGACGGCGGCAGCGGCCAGCGCGGCGGCGGAACCGATCGCGTCGTCGGCCAAGCTGTTTGCCGACAACCGGACGGCGTCGGACTAGGCGGGCGGACCAGGCGGGGAAACGCGACTCCCATCCGGCGAGCCGCCGCAGACGCCCTGCTGCGGCCGGACTTGTGGTGGAGAGGGGAATGTGGATAGCGGGGCGGACGGCGCATCGCACCGTCCGCCCCGTGCTTACTTTCAGATCGTGGCGGCCGCCTTTCCGGTTTCCTATCGGGGGCGACTTCCGATATATCCCCGAACACGCCGCGCGCCGGGCGTAGCGGCTCTTCCGCACCCGCCGCGTCGGGCGAGTGTTGTCAATGGCGCAGGATTTCCTCTCCGATTTCATCGAGCGCGCGCAGGCGCGCGACTCGCGCCTGCGGCGCGCGCTGAAGACCCGCACGGCTGGCGTCCTTGGTCGATGCGCCGAGGGCATGATGCGCGATAACGGCCTGCTGTGGGCTTCGGCGCTGACCTACACGACGGGTCTGTCGATCGTGCCAATCCTCGCCGTGGCGCTCTCGGCGCTTAACGGGCTTGGCGGGTCTCAGGCGCTCCGCCCGCTGCTCGAGCGCTACCTGACCGCCAATTCGCCCGAAATTACCGATCGCCTGATGTCGTTCGTCTCCAACGTCAACGCCAGGACCCTGGGCGCGATTGGTGCGGCCACGCTCCTCCTTACCGTGATCCTCACTCTGGGCACGGTCGAGCAGGCGCTGAACAATATTTTTCGGGTCGTGTATGGGCGCACGCTGGCGCGCAAGTGCGCCGATTACCTAAGCCTGACCTTCGCAGTGCCGGTGCTGCTGACGGGCGCGCTTGGGGTGCGCGAAATCCTGGTCAAGCACCTGCCCAACATCGCGCATGCCGGCTTGATCAGCTCGAGCCTGGCGATCTGGGCCGGCTTCTTTTTTCTCTACGTATTTTTTCCAAACCGCCGGGTGAGCCTGGAGGCTGCCGCGGTGGGCGCGCTGGTGGCTTCGATCCTGCTCCAGATCGCGCAGTGGGCCTTCATCTACTTTCAATACGGAGTCAACAAATACGCCGCGATCTACGGCGCGCTCGCTTCGATCCCGGTGCTGCTCACCTGGATCTATATGACCTGGGTGATCGTGCTTTTCGGCGCCGAGGTCACCGCAGCCTTCGAACGCCGCAATCAGCCGCTGGTTGCGAATCGGTGGGCGGCGAGCCAGCGCGCCGTGGCCCTCGCCGTTGCTCTGCGCCTGGGGGAGCGGATGGCCGGACGGCGCGGCGCGGTGACGCCGGAGACGCTGTCGGCCGAGTTCAGGATCGACGAGGCCGTGCTGGTCGAGATCCTGCGCCGCCTGGAGGGCGGCGGGATCGTAATCGAAACCGAGCCGGGCGAAGCCGGCGGCGAGAGGGGATTGTTCCTCGCACGCGATTCTTCGACGATCAGCCTCGGCGAGGTCCTCGAATGCGTGCGCGGCGGCGGCAGCAGCGCCGTCCCTTCCGACGCACGGGTTGCAGCGATGGTCGAGCGGCTGCATCAGGCGGAGATCGAGACGCTCGGCAGCTACACCGTGCACGATCTGACCGAGCGCATCGTGGGCGCGGCCGCCCCGTCGGCGACCGGCGGCGCCGAAGGCAAGCGCGCCGCCAGACAAACCTGAACGGCGCCGGCGTCCGATCGACGCGCGGCCGGAATCCTAGTCTTCGAGGAGCTTGTGCAGCGATTCGAGCTCGCGCCTGACCTCGGCCAGCGTGCGGCGCGTGTGATCGCTGACGACGCCTGATGGTCCCGCGGCAGCCTCGGAGGAAGCGGCGCGCGCCGTAGTGGAGCCGGAATGGGCCGCTTGGCCCGGCTTGGCGACGAGCGCGCGTTCGAGTCCCACTTCGCGGATGTACTTCTTCGCGCCCGCGATGGTGAAGCGCTCTTCGTGAAGCAGGCGCTTGATAAGCCGCAGAGTCTCCAGATCCTGCGCGGCGTAAAAACGGTGCTTTGACTGCGCATGGCGCGGGCGCAGGAACGGAAACTGCGTTTCCCAGAAGCGCAGCACGTAAGCTTCCACTCCGAGCGCCTTGGCCGCCTCGCCGATCTTGAGCAGCTGTTCGCCGCCGCCAGCCTCGCCCGCGCCGCCCCGGGGGCGCGCAGTTTTGCGCTGCGAGGGTCGCGCGGTGCGGGCAGGGGAAGTCATGCAGCGAAAGTCGTCCGGAGATTTATCCCGAGATCCAGGCAGCGGCGATTATGCCGATCGTTTGGCACCGTTAGCCACCAGGCCCTTAAGGACATGGCTTGGCTTGAAGGATAGCACGCGGCGCGAGTCGATGATGATACTAAGTCCGGTCTGCGGATTGCGCCCCCGCCGGGCGCGCTTCTGATTGACGGTGAAGCTTCCGAAGCCCGAGATCTTGACCTTCTCGCCGCGCTGCAGGCTCTCTTCGATTATTTTGAAGACCTCTTCCACGATATCGCAGGCTTCCTTTTTGGATGAGCCTATGCGCTCGTAGATCAGGTCCACGAGATCGGCCTTGGTCATATTCTGCGGAGTATCGTCCCCCAAACCGCTCCCCCCCGGAACGGAATTTAACTCTACTGCCGCAACTCTGCCCCCAGCCGCCGCCGCGCCCCCTCGGTCAAATCGCCGTGGGCGCGGTTCACCTCCTCATCCGTGAGTGTGCGATCTTTCCCGCGATAACGGCACGCGAGCGCCATGCTCTTCCTGCCCGGCGCTATCGATTCCCCCTCATACACGTCGAAAACATCAACGCTCTCGAGCAAGGGCGGCGCGCTTTCCCTGATCGCCGCGATCACTCGAGCCGCGGGGATGCCACGATCCACCACCAGAGCGAGGTCGCGTCGGATTGCGGGGTATCTCGGTGGAGCCGTGACTTCTTGGCGCGGCAGGAAACCATAGGCGATGAGATGTACCAAGTCAAGTTCACTAAGCGCGCAAGGACTGCTTAGTTCCACTCTCATCGCCGCTGCCGGATGCAACTCGCCCAGATAGCCGATCGGCCTGCCATCGAACATCACTCGCGCCGCGCGCCCGGGATGCAGAAACGGATAGTCGGCTTCGCCTGCGGCGTCAAACGCAACGCGCGCGGCCACGCCCAGCGCGTAGAACCATTGCTCGAGCACACCCTTGAGCGTGAAGAAGCTTGCAGCCACGGCCGGCCGTCCGACTGCGCCCAGCGCATAGTCGCCGTAGCTGATTGCGGCCAGCCGCTCGTACTCGACCGGCGCGCCATCGTGCGTCGAAAAGACCTTGCCGATCTCGAAAGCGTGAAAGGACGCCGCTTCACGGTTGAGATTGAAGCGCAGCGCGCCAAGCAGCCCTGGCGCCAGGCTGAGCCGCAGCTCGCTCAGCTCTGCGGAGAGCGGATTCGCAACTCGCACCGCCTTGCCGCCCATCCCGGGATAGAGCCGATTATCGTCCGGCCCGATGAATGCGATCGTTCTCAGCTCGGTCAGGCCCGCACCGACCATCAACTCGCGCGCCGCGCTGATAAAGCTCCTGTAGTCGTTAGGCGTCGCGGGCATCGCCGCGCGCTGCGGCACCGTCGCGGGAATCTCGGTCAGTCCCTTGAGCCGCGCGATTTCCTCGGCGAGGTCGGCCGGCTCGTTCAGGTCCGGGCGAAACGAGGGCGGTGTGACCATCAGCCGGCGCGCGCCCGCCGGTTTGACCGCGGCGCCGAGCGCGCTCAGCCGCGCGCGGACTTCCGCGCCCGGAATCGCAACGCCCAAAAGCGAATCCACCGCGCCGAGATCCAGCATCACGCGGCGCTCGGACGCCGGCCGCGGCTCCGCCTCGACCGCGGGTCCCGAGACCTTGCCGCCGGCACTGGCGATTATGAGCTCGGCGACGCGCGCGAGCGCGCGCATCTGGCCGCCACGATCGATCGCGCGCTCGAAGCGGTAGCTGGCCTCGCTGCGAAGACCCAGGCGGCGCGCGGTGCGCGCGATCGTCATCGGCTCGAAATAAGCGCTCTCCAGCACCAGGTCGGTGGTGGCGGCGCTGACTTCCGAGTTGAGCCCGCCCATGATTCCCGCGATCGCCAGCGGCTTTTCCGGGTCCGCGATCAGCAGGTCGGCCGGCTCGAGCGCGCGCCGCACGTTATCGAGCGTGACAAATTCGCGGTCGAGCGCGCCATCTGGCGCCTGGTCGGCGCGGCGCACCACGATCCGCTGCCGGGCGATTTGCGTGCTGTCGAAGGCGTGCAGCGGTTGTCCCAACTCCAGCATCACGTAATTGGTCGCGTCGACCACGTTGTTGAGGCCGCGCATCCCGCACAGCTCCAGCCGCCGCCGCATCCAGAGCGGCGAGGGCCCGATCTTCACGCCGCCTATCGGCAGCCCCGCGTAATGTGGACAAAGCCCGGGCGCCAGTATCTCGACCGCGAGCTCCGGCTGCGCGCGCTGACCGCTGCCGCGCGCCCTGAGCATCGCGGACTTCACGGCCGGCTGCTTGAGCTTCAGCCCGAATAATGCCGCCACTTCGCGCGCGAGCCCTAGGATCGACAGGCTATCGCCGCGATTGGGCGTGATCGCGATGTCGAGCACCGTGTCGTCGGAACGCAAATAGGAGGCCAGTTCAACCCCGATCGGCGCGTCGTCCGACAGCGCCACGATACCCGCGTGATCGTCGGAAAATCCCAGCTCGCGCTCCGAACAGAGCATCCCCTCCGAGCGCACGCCGCGGATAACTGCTGCCTGAAGAGGCGGTGCGTCGGCGAGGCTCGCGGCGCGATGGCCGCCGCTGCCGTGCCCGCTGCCGATAAGCCGGGCGCCCAGGCGTGCGAACGGCGCCGTCATCCCCGCGCGCACGTTGGGCGCGCCGCAGACCACGCTGAAACGCCCGACCGCGCCGGCGTCGACGTCGCACAGATTGAGACGGTCGGCGTTGGGATGGCGCTCGACCTTGAGCACGCGCGCCACGAAGACGTCGCTGAAACCCGGCGTTACGCGTTCGACGTTCTCGACCTCGAGCCCGGCGAGCGTCAAGCGGCGGCACAACTCCTCGACTTCGGCTTCGAGCGTGACGAACTCGGCGAGCCAACTGAGCGGCAGCTTCATGACGATGATCCCGGGTCCGAAGACCGGGCGACCGAAGATCGGGCTGTGAAGGACGGAAATTGTCCGAGAAAGCGCAGGTCGTTTTCGAAAAAGAGCCGCATGTCGTCGACGCCGAGCTTGAGCAGCGCCTGCCGTTCGACGCCCATCCCGAAGGCAAAACCCTGGTACTCGGCGGGGTCGTAACCGACTTTGCGCAGCACGTTGGGATGAATCATCCCGGAGCCCAGGATCTCGGTCCATCCGCTCTGCTTGCACACGCGGCATCCCGCGCCCCCGCAGAGTAGGCAACTGATGTCGAGTTCGGCGCTCGGCTCGGTAAACGGGAAAAAGCTCGTGCGAAATCGCACCTCGGTGCGCGGGCCATAGAACGCGCGCGCGAATTCGCTCAGCACGCCCTTAAGATGCGCCATCGTGACCCGCCCGGCGCGGTCAACCATGAAGCCCTCGATCTGGCTGAACATCGGCGAGGCGCGCACGCTCAATTCATCGCGCCGGTAGCAGTTGCCTGGACACACCACTGCCAGCGGCGGCTTGCGGCTTTGCATCACGCGAATCTGGCCGTTGGAAGTGTGCGTGCGCAGCAGCATCTCCCCGGGCAGGAAAAAGGTGTCTTGCATCTCGCGCGCCGGATGGTCGGGCGGAAAATTGAGCGCCTCGAAGTTATGAAAATCGTCCTCGACGTCCTGGGTTGCGGCGATCTCGAAGCCCATCGAGGCGAAAATGTCGAGCATCTGCTCCATCACCAGGGTCAGCGGATGGAGCCGGCCCCGCGCGACGCGTGCGCCGGGCAGCGTCACGTCGAGCCGCGCCTCGCCGAGCGAGCGGGCGAGCGCGACGACGCGCTGCCGCTCCTGCAGCGCCTCGATGCGGCCTTCGATCTCGCGTTTGATCTGATTGACGAGCTGGCCGATGGCCGGGCGTTCCTCGGCGGCGACCTCACGCATCCGGCGCATCACGTCGGTCAGTTCGCCGCCGCGCCCGAGCACGCGCACGCGCACCGCTTCGATCTGCTCGGCGCTCGCGCCGTCGTCCAACTGCGCCATCGCCGCGGCGCGAAGAGCTTCGAGCTGTTCTCTCATCACGTCCTCAGGAAGTGTGTATGCGCACCATCCGGTCCGCTCGCGAGCGCGCCAAACCGGGCATCGTCAAACTCCCAAAAAGGATCGAGCACAGGAGCATCGAACGACAATCAAGGAAAAGACCATGCGGCCGCGCGCCACATGGTCCTCGAAAGCCGCCAGGGCGCTCTGCCCCTCTAGGCGGCTTTGGCTTGAGCTGCGGCCTCGAGTGCCTTTTTGGCCGTGGCAGCCAGCTCGGCAAAAAGGCCTTCGCGCGCAAGCGCGAGGGCGGCAAGCTGCTTGCGGTCGATCTCGACGCCGGCCTTCTTGAGCCCGTCCATCATGCGGCTGTAGCTCAGCCCGTATTCGCGGGCGAGCGCGTTGATTCGCGTGATCCACAGTGCGCGGAAGTCGCGCTTCTTCTGCTTGCGATCGCGATAGGCGTAAGTCAGCCCCTTCTCCAGCGTGCTGCGGGCCTGGCGGTAGAGTTTGCGGCCGCCGACGAAACCGGAGGCGAGCTTGAGCTGTCGTTTGTGACGGCGGCGTGTTTTGGGGCCGCCTTTGGCGCGAGGCATCGGAGGTCAGTCCTTTTCCTTTTTGATTGCCCTAGAGATACGGGACCAGTTTGCGCATAGTGCGCGCGTCAGTGGCGTTCAGGACGTTTGGCCGGCGCAGGTGGCGTTTGCGGGCACGGCCTTTGGACGAGAGCAGGTGGCGCAGGTAGGCCTTTTTGTGCTTGACCTTGCCGGTTTTGCTCACGGAGAAGCGCTTGGCGGCGCTGCGATTGGTCTTCAGTTTGCCCATCGGATGCGGCTCTTGCTCCCGGTCGCTGGATGCAGTCCCGATTCTCGGGTCTTTCCCAAATCCTAGCGCGGCGTCAGCAGGATCGACATGTTGCGCCCCTCCATCCGGGGCAGACCGTCCGCCTGTGCGATGTCCTGCACCTGGGCGACGATCGAATCAAGCAACGTGCGTCCCAGCTCGGGATGGGTTATTTCCCGGCCGCGAAACGAAATCGAGAGCTTAACACGCTGACCCTCGGCAACAAAGCGCCGGATGTGCTTGATTTTGAACTCGACGTCATGTTTTTCCGTCCGCGCGCCCATCTTGACCTCCTTGATCGCCGTGGCGGTCGAATGACGCTTGGAGTCATGGGTCTTTTTCTTTTGCGCGTAGCGGTACTTGTCGAAATCGGTGACGCGGCATACCGGGGGCTGGGCGGTGGGTGCGACCTCGACCAGGTCGAGGCCCCGGCTTTCGGCCACGCGAATCGCCTCGCGAGTGCTGAGCACGCCGACCTGGCGGCCGTCAACGTCGATTACCCGGACTTCCGGGACGCGAATCTGGTTGTTCACCCTTATCGCCGGCTCGCGCGGGGGCGGGGTACGAAAGTCTCTACGAATAAATCACCTCCGTCGGCATCTCAGCCGACTTGCCGCGGAAAACTGACAGCTCCTCCCGTCAAACGTAAGCGGCAATTCCGTCGAATTGTTCCCTCAGCTCAGCGACCGAATCAGCCCGGCAACGCTTCACTTTTCAGCAGCTCAACGACTTTTTCAAGCGCCATGACTTGGCCCTTGGCGCCGCGCAAGAGCCTCAGCGACACGCTGCGCGCGGCCGCCTCGCGCTCGCCCACGACGATCATGTACGGCACCTTGGCCATCTCGGCTTCGCGCACTTTGAAGCCCAGCTTCTCGTTTCGAATGTCGGCCCACGCCCGTATGCCCTCGCGCTTCAAGAGACCTGCGAGCTCGGCGGCGTAGTCCTCGACCTTCTCGCTCAAGGAAAGCACGCGCGCCTGCTCGGGCGCGAGCCAGAACGGCAGCACGCCGCCGGTATGTTCGAGCAGCACGCCGATAAAACGCTCAAGGGAGCCCAGGATCGCGCGATGGATCATCACCGGGCGTTCTTCGGCGCTCGACGCATTAGTGAACGTCAGGCCGAAGTTCTCGGACATGTTGTAGTCGAGCTGGATGGTCGCGAGCTGCCATCGCCGCTTGAGCGCGTCGGGCACGTAGATCTCGATCTTCGGCCCGTAGAACGCGCCTTCGCCGGGGTTGATTTCATACTCGAGGCCGTTGCGCTTAAGCGCCTCGCACAGGATCGCCTCGCTCGTCCGCCAGAGCTCTTCCGTGCCGAGATGCCGCTCGGGCATCGTCGCGACCTTGGATTCCAGCCGCTCGAAGCCCAGCGTCTGATAGATGTCGCGCACCATCTGCAGGTTGAGATCGATCTCGGCGGCGGTCTGTGCGGGGGTGCAGAAAACGTGGGCGTCGTCCTGCGCCATCGAACGCACGCGCGTCAGCCCGTGCAGCGTGCCCGAGCGTTCGGCGCGATGGAGCCGGCCGAAGTCGGCGATGCGCAGCGGCAGGTCGCGGTACGAACGCTTTTCGGCGCGGTAGATGAACGTGTGCCCGGGACAGTTCATCGGCTTGAACGCGTAGCCCTTGCGCCATCCTTCGGGGCTCGAATCGATCCGGTCGACGTCGGCGCTCTCGCGGTCGGTGGTCAGGAACATGTTCTCGCGAAAATTGTCCCAGTGGCCGGAAGTGTGCCAAAGCTCGTTCTTGTACACCTGCGGCGTGATCACTTCCTCGAAGCCATAGCGCCGATAGAGCCGGCGAATGTAATCGACGAGCGCGTTGTAGATGATCGCGCCCTTGGGCAGAAAAAACGGCGACCCGGGCGAAATCGGATCGAACACGAACAGCGCCATCTCGCGGCCGAGCTTGCGATGGTCGCGCGAGCGCGCGAGCTCGAGCAGCTTCAGATGCTCCTCGAGCGCCTCCTTGCTCGCGAACGAGGTTCCGTAAATCCGCGAGAGCATCGCGTTGCGCTCGTCGCCGCGCCAGTAGGCGCCGGCGACGCTGGTCAGCTTGAAGGCCCGGATATACCCGGTCGCCGGCACGTGCGGCCCGCGGCACAGGTCCATCCAGTCGCCCTGCCGGTAGATCGACACGCGATCGTCGGGGATGCCGCTCAGGATTTCGACCTTGTAGTCCTCGCCCATCGCGCGGAAGCGCTCGATCGCCTCGGCCCGCGCGACCTCGATCCGTTCGACCCTGAGATTGGCCTTCGCCAACTCGCGCATCTTTGCCTCGATCTTCGGCAGGTCGTCGACCGTGAACGGCGTTGGCGGCGCGAAATCGTAAAAGAAGCCGTCCTCGATCGTCGGGCCGATCGTCACCTGGGTGCCGGGATAGAGGCTCTGCACCGCCTGGGCCATCAAATGGGCGGTCGAATGGCGCAGCACGTCGAGTCCCTCGGGGCTGTCCGCTCTGACCGGCTCGAGCGTGGCATCCTCTTCGATCGGGCGGCTCAGATCGACCAGCTTGCCGTTAAGGCGCCCGGCCACGACCTGGCGTCCTGCGGCGCCGTCGAGCACTTCGAGGATCGTGATCCCGCGCGGCACGCTGCGCGAGTACCCGTCGAGCGATACGGTGACCTGGGCGCTCATTCCTGGATGGACACGGGGGCCTGCATGGACGCGGGAGCGATGAAGGGGCGAGGGGCAATCATGAATGGACGCACGGATTCGTCGGACGGAGGCGCGCCGGTGCCTGAGGACCGCGAAATGTCATGCTAGTAGTATAGCGGAAAGCGGATTGGTAGGCACGGGCGGGTTTGAACCGCCGACCCCTTCCGTGTCAGGGAAGTGCTCTACCACTGAGCTACGTGCCTTCGTTCCAGATCAAGGTGTCTGCGGCCGGGAGACCCCGGCCGCAGCCTCGAATCGGTAACAGATATCCCGAGCGTGGGCAACCAAGCGGCCGGCAAGCGACCGCCGACGGCCTATCTGCTAAGCTCTGCGGCCGGCGGCCTCGGAGATGGATCGCGAACGAATCGCCCGTATCTTCTTTTTCGCCTTTTTTGCCTTTATGGGCTATCAGCTCTACCTGCTGCTGAGCCCCTTTATGGTGCCGATCGTGTGGGCGATGCTGCTGGCCTTTATCGCCCATCCCGCGCTCGTCGATTCCCAGCGCTTCATCCGCAGCCGCACCGCATGCGCCCTGATTATTACCGTGGTCCTGGCGCTGGCCATCGCAATACCTACCGCCTGGCTCTCCAGCGAACTTGCGCTCGAAGCCACCAAGGTTCCGCTCAGCCAGCTCGTCCGCCAGGGCGGATTCGCGCACGTCGGCAGTCAGGCGTTCCATTCCGATACCCTCGCGGCGGTCGAGCGCTGGCTCGAGCATCAGGGCCTGCGGATCGAAGACGTGCGCCGCTGGATGGAGAGGGCGAGCACCCACATCACCGGTTATTTCACCGCGAACGCCACCACGTTTGCGGGCAACCTGGTCAGGTTCGCCTTCGACGTCGTGCTCATGCTGCTCACCTTCTTCTACCTGCTGCGCGACGGGGAGGATTATTACGAATTCGTCCGCGCGCTCACTCCGCTCTCCGACGAGGACAAGGCGATGGTGTTCGAGACCTTGCGCTCGACGCTGTCCTCGACGATCCGCGGGCTTTTGATGTCGGCGCTGTTCGAAGGCTTGCTGCTCTGCCTCGGCTATCTATTCACCGGAATTCCGGACGCGGTCCTCCTCGGCGCGGCCTCGGGCGCGGCCGGTCTGCTGCCGATCGGAGGCACCGCCCTCGTCTGGATACCGGCCGTGGTCTATCTCTGGGTGATGGTGGGATGGGGCTGGGCGGTGACGCTGCTCGTGTGGAGCGTGCTCGTGGTTGGCATAATCGACAATCTGCTGAAGCCGCTGGCGATCGGCCAGGGCACCGGATTGCCGGCGGTCGCGCTCTTTTTCGGCATCACCGGCGGGCTCAAGGTGTACGGGCCGCTGGGCCTGTTCGCCGGCCCGGCTGTGATCGCGGTCTTCGCCGCACTCATCCGCGTCTATCGCCGCAGTTACGGCGAGCGCCCGCCGTCCTCGTTCGCCTAGCGGCCGGCGCGGTGCCTCGCGAACGGCCGGGCGCGCCCCCCGTGGCCCAGCGCCGTGCGCGAGGATAGATTAGAGCCATCGGATCCCCCGCGATGAGCCTCGAGAAGGAGAACAAGGCGCTTGCGATAATCGATCGCTTGCGGGGGAGCGGGTTTGTCGCCTACCTCGCCGGCGGATGCGTTCGCGACCGCGTGCTCGGCGTCCCGGCCAAGGACTACGACATCGCCACCGACGCGCGTCCCGAGGTCGTGCAGGAGCTCTTCGACGACACGATCGCGGTCGGCGCCCGCTTCGGCGTGATTATCGTTGTAATCGACGGCGACCCTTTCGAGGTCGCGACCTTCCGCGCCGACGCGCCCTACGTCGACGGCCGGCGCCCCTCCGCGGTGCACTTCGGCACGGTCGAGGAGGACGCGCGCCGGCGCGACTTCACGATCGGCGGGATGTACTTCGATCCCGCCACCGGCGGCATCATCGATCTCGTCGGCGGGATGCGCGACTTGCACGCCGGCGTCATCCGCGCGATCGGCAATCCCAACGAGCGCTTCGAGGAGGACCATCTGCGCGTGCTCCGCGCGATCCGGTTTGCGACGAGGCTCAATTTCGAGATTGACGCCGCGACGCGGACCGCGATGCGCCGCGCGGCGCCCAGGGTCGCCAACATCGCCGCCGAACGCGTCGGCGAGGAGACCGTCGCGATCATGACCGGCGGCCACGCCGGGCGCGGGCTTGAGCTGATGCGCGAGAGCGGACTGCTTGAGGTCGTGATGCCCGAAGTGCTGCCGATGATCGGGTGCGAACAGCCGGAGAATTTTCATCCTGAAGGTGACGTGTACCGGCACACCTGGCTTGCGCTCTCGATGCTGGAGGCGGGATGCGCCGAGACGCTCGCCTTCGGCGTGCTGCTGCACGACGTCGCCAAGCCGCAGTGCCGCGCGGAGAGCGGCGACAAGGTTACGTTCTATGGACACACCGAGCAGGGCGCGGAGATGGCCGAGGGGATCATGCGGCGGATGCGCCGCTCGCGCTTCGTGCAGGAGCGCGTCGCCCATCTCGTGCGCAATCATCTGCGGCTCGTGATGGCGCCGCGGATGCGCCGGGCCACGCTCAGGCGGATGCTCGCCGAGGACGGTTTCGGCGAATTGCTCGAACTCTCGCGCCTGGACGCGCTCGCCTCCAGCTCCAACCTGGGCTTCTATTATTTCTGCGCCCGCGCGCTCGCCGCGATGGGCCGCGAGGAGATTCGCCCTCCGCGCCTGCTTGGCGGCGACGATCTTATAGCGATGGGCTTCGCGCCGGGGCCGCAGTTCAAATCGATTCTGAAGGATGTCGAGGATCAGCAGCTCGACGGCGCGCTCGCCTCGCGCGACGAGGCGCTGGATTACGTTCGCGCCCGCTACGGCCCGCCGCTGCCCGCCTGAGCGCGGACGCGCCGATGCTCACCGCCCGCAACGTCACCCGCCGCTTCGGTTCGCTGCTCGCGCTCGACGGCGTCGATTTCGACGCCCGTCCGGGCGAGATCGTGGCGCTGCTCGGCGAGAACGGCGCCGGCAAGACCACGCTGATGAACATCCTGGCGGGCCGGCTTCGTCCGGACGCAGGTTCGATCGAACTCTTCGGCCGTCCGCTTCTCCCGGGCTCGCCCGCCGCCGCGCTGGCGGCCGGCGTCGTCGCCGTGCATCAGAGCCCGATGCTGTTCGAGCGGATGACATGGGAGGAAAATCTGGCGCTCGGCGGCTTTGGCGCGGAGAAGACGCGCGCGGGCCGCGAAGGTTTGACCATAGATCTGAATCGGGTCGCGGCGCGCGCGGCCGCGACGGCGGCCGAACTCGGGTTCGCCCTGCCGCCGCGGGGGACGCGGATGGAGCAGCGCTCGATGGCCGAGCGGGTGCGGATGGAAGTCCTGCGCGCGCTGAGCTTCAGGCCGCGCGTGCTCATCCTCGACGAGCCCACCGGCCTGCTTGCGCCGGGCGAGCTGGCCGCCTTTCTCGACCTGCTCGGCCGCCTGCGCGCCGAGGGCCGAATCGTAATCCTGATCACGCACAAGCTAGCCGAGGCGCTCGCCGTCGCCGACCGCATCACGGTGCTCCGCCGCGGCCGCGTCGTCGCGCGCCGCGCCCGCGGCGAGGCGACCGAAGACGAACTTGCCGTCCTGATGATCGGCGGGCTTGCCCCGCCGTTCAAAGCCGCGCCGGCCGCGCCTGGCGCCGGGGCGGCAGCCGAGGGGCAAACTCTGCTCGAAGTCAGGGATCTGCTGGTCGAGCGCGACGGATGGCGCGCACTCGACCATGTGAATCTAGAGATCGCGGCGGGCGAGATCGTCGGGATTGCGGGGGTTGACGGCAACGGCCAGAGCGAGCTGGTCGAGGCGATGGCCGGTGCGCGCCGCCCTGTCAGCGGGTTGATTCGCGTCGCTCCGAGGGTGGACGGGGGAGATCATTGCCGCTGCGATGCCGGCGCGATCGCGGTGATCCCGGAAAATCGCGACCTTGACGGCCTGATCCTCGAGATGCCGCTATGGGAGAACCTGATGCTCGCGCGTCCGCTCCTGGCACGCGCCTGCGGCGGAGGCTGCGGATGGCTCAACGTGGCGCGCGCGATTGCGTTATGCGCGGACCTGCTCGAGCGATTTCGAATCCGCGCGGCCGGTCCGCAAGCGCTCGCGGCAGGGCTTTCCGGCGGTAATCGCCAGCGCCTGTGCGTAGCGCGCGCGCTCGAAAGCCGCCCGCGCGTGCTGGTCGCGCACAACGTCACCCGCGGGCTCGACCTCGCGGCCGCGGCTGAAGCGCATCGAATGCTGGCGGCGTTCGCCGCCGAGGGCGGCGCGGTGCTCCTCGTTTCGAGCGATCTCGACGAGCTGATCGCGCTCTGCGGGAGGCTCTGCGTGATCAGCCGCGGACGCCTGCGCGCAGTGGAAGCGGACGAGCGCGATCCGTCGCGGCTCGGGCTGCTGATGGCGGGCGCGTGTTAGCGCGCCTAGCGCTTTAAGTGCTCCAACTCGAGCGTAAAGCCGATCGATTGCGCGGTCATGCCTTCGCCCCGGCTTTCCTGATGCGTCGCTTTGACCGGGCCGACGCCAGGGGCGAGCCAGTAGTAGTCCTCGACGCTTACGTCCTCGCCGCCCGCCACCAGCCGCACGCCCGAATTGACGCCCGGCGCGCGCGCCGTCCCTTTCGCGGTCGAGGCCAGGCCGGTGCTCCGGACACGGACGCATCCGCTAAATGTTCCGGCAGGCACGGAGACGTTGTCATTGACGCTTTCGATCCGGGTGGCTGCGTCGTACACGGTGCCGTCGAACGTACGGTCCATCTCGCGCCAGCTGGTGCCGGCCGCGATCGGCAATTTGATCACGTAAGAATGGTCGTTCAGCCGCGATTCGGAGCCGTCGCTTTCGTCGATCGCGACGTGGCGGATTCCCTGGCCGTCGTCGGCGTAGAATTCGGTGTAGGTCTTGTCGCCGCCGGTGTTCCGCTGCGGGGTCGCATTGAAGCCGAAGACCTGGCGCGGCGCCAGGTTGGTCGTGGCCAGTTCGCCCCGAGCGCCGGTCGAGCCCGTGAAGCGAAACGTCCAGACCATCCCGGGCTTTAGCGGAAAGTAGTAGGCGAGTCCGCCGCTCGTGCGCGTGCATCCGCCCGCCGCCATTGCGGCAAATGCCGCCGCCGCCACCAACGCGTTCGCCAGTTTTGCTCTCATGTCGTCTCCGCTTCTCGGGAAGGTTCTTACGCCCGCGTCGGCGCGGGTCAAGCTCCTCGCCGGGCGCGATGCGCCTTGACTGCTATCGACAGGCAAGCCTAGCCTACATTTCAATATCGGCAAAAATCGGACGGCGTCGAAGAGAGGCGGCGAGACCCATGAATGGCGTTCACGACCTGGGCGGGATGCACGGTTTCGGGCCGGTTGTCCCGGAGCAGAACGAGCCGGTTTTTCATTCCGACTGGGAAAAGCGCGTGTTCGCGATGACGCTGACCGCGATGGGACGCCGCGTGTGCAACGTCGACGAGTTCCGCCGCGCGATCGAGCACATGCCGCCGGCCAGCTACCTCGCCGCAAGCTACTACGAAAAATGGCTTCACGCGATCGAAGCACTGCTGGTCGAGAAGGGCGTAGCCACCCGCGAGGAGATCGCCGCGGGACACGCCGGCGCGCCCGGGCCCGCCAAGGCGGCCGGACCGCCCGATAACGACGGCGGGGTGGAGTCATTCGACAGTTCCGCGGTCAAGCTGCGCTTCGACAAGAGCTACAAACCCCGCTTCAAGGCCGGCGACCGCGTGGTCGCGCGCAATTTTAATCCCGAGCATCACACGCGTCTCCCGCGTTACGCGCGCGGCAAGCGCGGCGTCGTCCGCTACGATCACGGCGTCTTCGTATTTCCCGACACGCACGCCCATGGCAAGGGTGCCCGGCCGCAGCACGTTTACACCGTGGAGTTTGAGGCCAAGGAGCTGTGGGGCGCCGATCGCAACGAGCGTGCGCCCGTCTACCTGGATTGCTGGGACGACTATCTCGAGCGCGACCGCACTGCCGCCGCCACCGCGAAACCTTCCGTCAAGGCGCGCGCCGCCAAGCCGGCCGTCCGGTCCAGGCCTCGAGCGCGCGCGGCCGCCAAAAAAGGACGCAAACGATGAGCGACGCATACGACCATCACGACGGACATGATTACCACAACGCTCCGCTGTCCGAGCCGGCCCAGCGCGTCAAGGCGCTGGAGCAGTTGCTGATCGAGAAGGGCCTGGTCAACCCGCAGGCGCTCGACGAACTGATCGATACCTACGAGCGACGCATCGGCCCTCGCAACGGCGCCCGCGTGGTCGCCCGCGCATGGACCGATCCCGAGTACCGCAAGCGCCTGCTCGCCAACGCCGCCCAGGCGATCGAAGAGCTTGGCTTTCCGCCGGGTCCGCAGGGCGAGCACATGATGGCGCTCGAGAACACGCCGCGCTTGCACAACCTCGTGGTTTGCACGCTTTGCTCGTGCTACCCGTGGTCGGTCCTGGGACTGCCGCCGGTGTGGTACAAGAGCACGGCATACCGGGCGAGCGCGGTGAACGATCCGCGCGGACTGCTGAAGGGATTCGGGCTCGACGTCGGCGACAAGGAAGTGCGCGTATGGGACTCCAGCTCCGAGATGCGCTATTTCGTGATTCCCGAGCGTCCCGCCGGCACCGAGCAGCTGAGCGAGGACGAGCTTGCCGATCTCGTCACGCGCGATTCGATGATCGGTACGGGCCTTCCGAAATCTCCCGCGCGGAGCGCGCGCCGCGCCGGCGCGTCGAAGTGACGTGCGCCCCGACGGAGCGTATCCAGTGTCAGCCAGGCCCTCCGCACAAAAGACCGCCCCGGATAAGACCGCCGAAGATCTGATCGCGGCCGCCCGCGCGCTGGCTCCCCAAGCCACCTTCGGCGAGCCGTGGGAGGCGCGCGCCTTTGCCGTCGCGGTCGCGCTCTGCGAGGCGGGACAGTTCCAATGGGCCGATTTCCAGCAGAGCCTGATCGACGAGATCGCCGCGGCAGAGAGGGCCGGCGCCGCGACTGCCGGCGGCGCG
>Ga0335070_10001552_pt1 | contig 26530 bp, 29 predicted proteins | sample Lox_Sample_13_FD_206722 | JGI IMG/M metagenome (GOLD analysis project Ga0335070, IMG submission 206722) | Soil microbial communities from Loxahatchee National Wildlife Refuge, Florida, United States - Lox_Sample_1.3 | ecosystem: Environmental > Terrestrial > Soil > Wetlands | place: USA...
CGCCGCGCGCGAGGCCGAGGCCGAGACGCAGCCGGGCCGCGCCTGCCCGGCCTCGTACCGCTACTCGCCGCGCGTGTTCCGCCGCGCGCCGCAGATCGTGGCCGACACCGTGTACGTGATCGGCGGGCTCTACGGCAACGTCGAGGCGCTGGAGGCGATCGACGCGATGGCGGGCGCCGAGGAGCGCCGGCCCACGCTCGTCTTCAACGGCGATTTCCACTGGTTCGACGTCGCGGCCGGGGATTTCGAGGCGATCAGCAAAGGTGTCGCCGCGCACCCGGCACTGCGCGGCAACGTCGAGACCGAGATCGCCATCGGACACGAGGGCGCCGGCTGCGGCTGCGCCTATCCGCTCGACGTGAGCGACGCCGAGGTGTCGCGTTCGAACGAGATCATCGCGCGGCTGCGGCGCACCGCGCTGGATGTTCCCGAGCGGGCCGCGCAGCTCGCCGCCCTGCCCATGACGCTCGTGGCGCGCATCGGCGGGGCGCGCGCGGGCATCGTGCACGGCGACGCGACTTCGCTCGCCGGCTGGGGCTTCGCCCACGACCGCCTCGACGATCCGCGCCACCGCCGCTGGATCGATTCCGTCTTCTGCGAGGCGCAGGTCGACCTCTTCGCGAGCAGCCACACGTGCCTGCCGGCGCTGCGCGCGTTCACCGTGGATGGCGCGCCGCGCGTCGTGGCCAACAACGGGGCGGCCGGCATGCCCAATTTCGCGCGGCGGCGCGAGGGGATCGTCACGCGCATCGGCACGCGCCCGTACGCGGGCCGGCGCGTCGCGGGCATGCAGGTGGCCGGCGTCCACGTGGAGCTCATCGAGGTGGGCTACGACGCGGATCGATGGAACGCGCGCTTCCTCTCGAGCTGGCCGCCCGGCTCGCCCGCGCACGATTCCTACTGGCGCCGCATGGCCGGGGGACCCCGCCACACGGTGGAGCGGGCGGCCCGGTGACCCGCGGGAGGATCGCCGCGCTCGCCGTGATCGCCGCGCTGGTGATCGCGTTCTTCGCGCTGGACCTGCGCCGCTACGTGAGCCTCGAGTTCTTCCAGGCGCAGCGCGCGTCGATCGAGGCGTACCGCGCGAGCCACCCCTTCGAGGCGGCGGCGGCGTTCTTCGCGATCTACGTGGCGGTCACGGGCCTGTCGCTGCCGGGCGCGGCGATCCTCACGCTCGCCGCGGGCGCCATCTTCGGCCTCGCGTGGGGCGTGGTGATCGTCTCGTTCGCCTCCTCCATCGGGGCCACGCTCGCCTTCCTTGCCTCGCGATATCTCCTGCGCAACTGGGTGCAGGAGCGTTTCGGCGAGAAGCTGAAGGCGATCGACGCGGGATTCGAGCGCGAAGGCGCCCTGTACCTCTTCGCGCTGCGGCTCGTGATCGGCTTTCCCTTCTTCGTGGTGAACCTCGCCATGGGGCTCACGCCGATGCGCACGGCCACCTTCTACTGGGTGAGCCAGCTCGGCATGCTGGCGGGCACCATCGTGTACGTGTATGCGGGCACGCAGCTGGGCGAGTTCCGCGTGTCGCCGGGGCTCGTCGCCGCGCTCCTGCTGCTGGGCCTCTTCCCGCTCGTCGCCAAGCGCGCGCTCGAGTCGGTGAAGGCCCGCAGGATCTACGCGAAATGGCCGCGACCCGCGCGCTTCGACTACAACGTGGTGGTCATCGGCGCGGGCTCGGCGGGGCTGGTGACGGCCTACATCGCCGCGGCCGTGAAGGCGAAGGTCGCGCTCGTCGAGAAGCACCGCATGGGCGGCGACTGCCTCAACACGGGGTGCGTCCCGTCGAAAGCGCTCATCCGCACGGCGAAGCTCGTCGCCCAGGTGCGCCGCGCGCGGGAGCTCGGCATCCGCTCGGCCGAGGCGCATTTCGATTTCGCCGAGGTGATGGATCGCGTGAGGGACGTGGTGAAGCGCGTCGAGCCCCACGACTCGGTCGAGCGCTACACGAAGCTCGGCGTCGAATGCATCGCCGGCAACGCGCGCATCGCCTCGCCATGGACGGTGGAGACGACGCTCGCCGACGGCTCCAAGCGCACGCTCGCCACGCGCGCCATCGTGGTCGCCGCGGGCGGCCGGCCCTTCATCCCGCCGATCCCGGGGCTCGGCGAGGCGCAGCCGCTTACTTCCGACACGGTCTGGGACCTGCGCACATTGCCGCGGCGCCTCGTCGTGTTGGGCGGGGGGCCGATCGGCTGCGAGCTTGCGCAATGCTTCGCGCGGCTGGGCTCCCAGGTCACGCAGGTCGAGATGCTGCCGCGCCTGCTCCCGCGCGAGGATCCGGAATTCTCCGCGCTCGTCGCGCGCCGCTTCCGCGAGGAGGGCGTGCAGGTGCTCACCGGGCACAAGGCGCTCGAGGTGCGCCTCGAAAGCGGCGGCAAGTCCGTGCTGGTGGAGGCCGGCGGCCTGCAGGAGCGCATCGCGTGCGACGAGATCCTGTGCGCCGTGGGCCGCGTCGCCAACACCGAGGGCTACGGCCTCGAGGAGCTCGGCGTGCGCACGACGAAGCAGCGCACCGTCGAGGTGAACGAGTACCTGCAGACCGCGTATCCCAACATCTTCGCGTGCGGGGACGTCGCGGGCCCGTACCAGTTCACGCACACCGCCTCGCACATGGCGTGGTACTGCGCGGTCAACGCGATCTTCGGCCGGCTGCGGCGCTTCCGCGTCGATTGGTCGGTGATTCCCTGGGCCACCTTCACCGACCCCGAGGTGGCGCGCGTGGGACTCAACGAAACCGAGGCGCGGGAGCGGGGCATTCCGTACGAGGTGTCGGTGTACGGCCTGGATGACCTGGATCGCGCGATCGCCGACGGCGCGGCCGAGGGGATGGTCAAGGTGCTCACGCGCCCCGGCTCCGATCGCATCCTCGGCGCCACCATCGCCGGCGAGCATGCCGCCGACATCCTCGCCGAATACGTGGCCGCGATGCGCCATGGCTTCGGCATGAACGCCATCCTCGGCACGGTGCACACATATCCCACGATGTCCGAGGCGAACAAGTACGCGGCGGGCGTCTGGAAGCGCCGGCATGCCACCCGCGGGCAGCTCGCCTTCACGCAGGCCTTTGCGGCGTGGTCGCGCGGCGAGGGGAGCCTTGCCGGCGTGCTGGGCCGTGGCTGGGACCTCGCCACCGACAAGGCGCCGGCTTACGGGCCCAGGGACTAGCGTCGTGGAACCCCTGCGCGTGTCCATCGTGATCCCGGCCCTCGACGAGGCGGCCGTCATCGGCGCGACGCTCGCCGCGTTGCGCGAGGAGCGCGCCGCGGGCACCGAGGTGATCGTCGCTGACGGAGGAAGCCGCGACGCCACGTGCGCGATCGCCGCGCCGCTCGCCGATCGCGTGCTCACCGCGCCGCGCGGGCGAGCCTCCCAGATGAACGCAGGCGCGGCGGCGGCGCGCGGCGACGTGCTGCTTTTCCTGCACGCCGACACGATCCTTCCGCCGCGCGCGATCGATGCGGTGCGCGAAGCGCTCGGGACCCGCCACGCCTGGGGCCGCTTCGACGTGGCGATCGATCGCGGCGGCGCGATGCTCCTGCTCGTTGCGGCGATGATGAACGCGCGCTCGCGCCTGACGGGCATCGCCACCGGCGACCAGGCGATCTTCGTGCGGCGCACGGCGTTCGAGGCTGTCGGCGGCTTTCCCGCGATCCCCCTCATGGAAGACGTGGCGATGAGCCGCGCGCTGCGCCGCGTCTCGCGGCCCGCGTGCCTGCGCGAGCGCGTCGTGACCTCGGCGCGGCGCTGGGAGTCGCGCGGCACCCTGCGCACCATCGCGCTCATGTGGCGCCTGCGCCTCGAATTCGCGCTGGGTTGCGACCCGGTCGCGCTCGCCCGCCGCTATGACGGCCGCTGAGCGCGCGGGCGTCGCGGTGTTCGCGAAGGCACCGGTCGCCGGCGAAGTGAAGACGCGCCTTGCGGCGAGGCTCGGGCCTCGCGAGGCCGCGTGCCTGCATTCGCTCCTCGTGCGCCGGGCCGTATCGACCGCGGTCGCTTCGGGCCTGGGCCCCGTCGAGATCTGGTGCGCGCCCGACGAATCCCACGAGCTCTTCCGGCGCTGCGCGGCCGAGCACCGGGTCGCCCTGCGCCGCCAGCCCGGCGGCGACCTGGGCGCGCGCATGGCCGCCGCATTCGCCGTGGCGCATGCACGCGGCGACGCGCTGCTCGCCATCGGCAGCGATTGCCCGGCCCTGGACGCGGGCCTGATTCGCGAGGCGTCCGCTGCGCTGGCCACCCACGACGCCGTCGTGATCCCGGCCGAGGACGGCGGATACGTGCTGCTGGGCCTCGCGCGGCCGAGCCCCGGCCTCTTCGAAGGGATCGCGTGGGGCGGTGGCGAGGTGATGGCCGAGACGCGCGAGCGGCTGCGCGCGTCCGGCTCGCGCTGGATCGAGCTCGAGACGCTGTGGGACGTCGATCGCCCCGAAGACTACGACCGCCTGGTGCGAGAGGGCCTGCTCGAGGAGGTTCGCGCGTGAGGCGCGTTGCGGCGATGCTGGCGCTCGGCTTCGCGTCCATGGGCCTTGCGGCCGATGAGGCGGCGATCCCGCCCTTTTCCACCGCGACCCCCGGCGAGCGAATGCCCGCGGGCTGGTCCACCATCACGCTGCCCTACGGCCCGAAGCCGCAATTTCGCGCGGTGCGCGAGGGCGACGCCACGGTGGTCCGGGTGGCCACCACGGATTCCTTCGGCATGGTCTCGCACGTGATGTCCGCGGACCCGAAGCGCACGCCGTTGCTCGCGTGGCGCTGGAAGATCGACCGCGTCGTGGACAAGGCGCGCCTCGAGGCCAAGGACCGCGAGGACTTCGCCGCGCGCGTGTACGTGGCGTTCGACTATCCCGAGTCCCAGCTGCCGCTCTCCGAGCGCACCAAGCTCGCGGCCGCGCGCGCGTTCTACCCCTTCGTCCCCGCGGCGGCGATCTGCTACGTCTGGGACAATACGCATTCCCCCGGCACCGCCGCGTGGAGCCCGCACATGGGGCACGTTCGCGTGGTGGTGGTGGAGAGCGGCGCCGCACGGGCCGGGCAATGGATCGAGGAGCAACGCGACGTGGAGGCCGACTTCGTGGCGGCTTTCGGCAGGCAATGGACGGGGCGCGTGCCGCGCGTCGTGGCCGTGGTCGCGGGCAACGACACGGACCAGACCGAGGAGAGCGCGACCGTGTGGTTCGGCGATTTCCGCCTGGGCGCGCGGCCGTGAAGCGCCTCGTGCTGCTGGGCGGCGGCCACGGCCACGTCGAGGTGCTGCGCGGGCTGGCCGAAAGCCCCATCCCCGGCGCCGACGTGACGCTCGTCACGCCGCACTCGAGGCTCGTCTATACCGCGATGGTGCCGGGCGTGATCGCCGGCCACTACGCGCTCGCCGACAGCGCGATCGACGTGGCCGCCCTCGCGCGCGCCGCCAACGCGACCCTGGTGCTCGCCAACGCGATGCGCGTGCGTCCCGAGGCGCGCGAGGTGCAATGCGCCGACGGCACGGTCGTGGCGTACGACGCGCTCTCGCTGGACGTGGGCTCGTGCCCGGTGTACGGCGAGGCGCAGGGCGCCGCGCAGCACGCCATTCCCATGCGGCCCCTGGAGAGCCTCGTGCGCGGCTGGGTGGACATGCGGGCGCGGGCCCGCGCCGGCAAGGTTTCGTCGGTCACGCTGGTGGGCGGCGGCGCGGCCGGCGTCGAGCTCGCGCTCGCCATGGAGCACGGCCTTCGCCGCGAGATGCAGGGCGATGCGCCGCACGTGCGCGTCATCACGGATACCGAGGTGCCGCTGCCCGAATTCCCGCCGCACGCGCGCGCGAAGCTTCGCAAGCACCTCGCGCGGCGCAACATCGGCATGCACGTCTCGAGCCCCGTGAAAGAGGTGGGCGAAGGCTTCGTGCGCCTGCAAAGCGGCATCGAGTTCGCCTCCGACGCGACGTTCTGGGCCACGGGCGCGGGAGCGCAGGAGTGGATCCGCGCCTCGGGCCTCGCGACGGACAAGAAGGGCTTCCTCCTCACCAACGACAGCCTGCAGTCGGTCACCTACCGCGAGGTGTTCGGCATCGGGGACTGCGCCTCGCAGGAGCATCGCCCGGTGCCCAAGGCCGCGGTGTTCGCGGTGCGCGCCGCGCCGGCGCTGGAGGCGAACCTGCGCGCGATCCTTGCCGGCGGCGAGCTCGGCCGGCACGTGCCGAACCCGCGTTACCTCGCGCTCGTCTCGACGGGCCCGCGCCATGCGATCGCCGTGTGGGGCGACTGGTCGTTGCAGGGCCGGTGGGCCTGGCACTGGAAGGATTCCATCGACCGGCGCTTCGTCGCGCGCTATCGCGTCGCGCCGGCTGCGCCGGGGGTCGCGGCCCGCGTGCCGGACTAGGTCAGGCCGCCGCGCGCTGCGCGCCGGCGTGCCGCGGCAGGATCTTCACCACCTTCACCATGCGGTCCTGCACCTGCAGGATCTCCACGGGATGGTCCGCGAGCATGATCGCCGTGCCCGCCTCGGGGATCGCCTCGAGCCGCTCGAGGAGCAGCCCGTTGATCGTCTTGGGCCCGTCGAGCGGGAAGGTGAAGCCCGCCTTGCGATTCAACACGCGCAGCGAGCACGCGCCGTCGGCGATCACGCTGCCGTCGGGCTCCGTGTGGAAGAGGGCGGCGCTGCCGATCGCCTGGCTGGTGAACTCGCCCACGATCTCCTCGAGGATGTCCTTCATGGTGACGAGGCCGAGGATCTCGCCGTACTCGTCCACCACGAGCCCCAGGTGGCGCTGGTTTTCCTGGAAGTTCGACAGCTGCGTGAGCAGCGCCGTGCCCTCGGGAACGAAGTACGGCTCGCGCATGATCGCGCGGATGCCCTCCACGTCGATCTGCTCGCGGCGCGTGGCGCCCAGCACCTTGCGCACGTGCAGCACGCCCACCACGTTGTCCAGGCCGTTCTCGCACACCACCAGGCGCGTATGGTGCGCGGTGGCGAGCGCGTTGCGCACGTCGTTGATGTCGTCGGCGAGGTCGATGGATTCCACCTGGCCGCGCGGGGTCATGGTGTCGTCGACCGTCATGTCCTCCAGCTCGAAGAGGTTGAGGAAGATCGAGCGGTGCTTCTTGGGGATGAACTTGCCGCCCTCGAGCACGAGCGTGCGCAGCTCCGCCATGTCGAGCGGCTGCGCGTGCCCGCCGGTGGGGCGGATGCGCATGAGCCTCAGGATCACCCTCACGAAGAAGTTGATGAGCCACATCGGCACGCGCGTCACGCGGATCAACGGCGTGAGGATGTAGGCGGCGCCGAGCGCGATGGGCTCCGCGTAGGTGGCGCCGATCACCTTCGGGATGATCTCGGCGAACACCAGGATGAAGAGGCCCGCGGCGAGCGTCTCGATGGCGATCACGTAGTCGCCCGCGCCCAGCAGGCGCGTGCAGATCTCGGCCATCAGGATGGTGATCGCCGCGTTGATGAGCGTGTTGCCGGCGAGGATGAACGCGAGCAGCTCGTCGGTGCGCTCGAGCAGCGCCCCCGCGAGCTTGGCGCCGCGGCTGCCCTCGCGGATCAGGTGCTTCAACCGGTAGCGGTTCACCGCCATCAGGCACGTCTCGGACATGGCGAAGAACGCCGAGGCGCCCAGCAGCGCGAAGAGCAGGTAGAACAGCCAGTTCAGCGGGACGTCGGTCACGCGGGCGCTAGAGCGTGAACTCGAGCAGCGCCTTGCTCCCCACGTAGGCGATGAGGAGCGCCGTCGAGCCGGCAAGCGTCCAGCGCACGGCCTTGCGGCCGCGCCAGCCGCGCAGGTAATGCCCCAGCAGCAGGCCGCCGAAGATGAACCACGACACGATCGCGAACACCGTCTTGTCGGAGAGCTGGAAGGGCTTGTGGAACAGGCGCTCCGAGAAGAACACGCCGCTCAGGAGCGTGAGCGTGAGCAGCACGAACGCCGCCTGCAGGATGCGGAAGAGCAGCGCCTCCATCTCGAGCAGCGGGGGCAGCGCGCGCAGGAACGGCGGCAGCACGCCGCGGTGCAGCCACTTCTCCTCGGCGAGCATCACCACCGCGTGCACGGTCGCCACGATGAAGAGGCTGTAGGCGAGCATGGCGATCACGAAGTGCAGCGTGAAGAACGGGTCGCCGCCGTACGTGACGACGTGGTGGCTCGTCACCACGAAGTGGAGCAGCACGGCGGCGAGCGCGATGGGCGCCATGAGCCCGAGGATGCCGGCGAGCCCCGGGAACGCGAGGCCCGCGAGCCAGTAGATGAGGACCGTGAGCCACACGAGCATCGACACCGCGTTGGCCACGCCGAGGTCGAGCCCGTCGGCCACCACGACGCGCCGGTAGAGCAGCACGGCATGCAGCACGAGGGCGACCGGGACCAGCGCGATCTCGACGCGCACCTCGGGGCGGGGCTCGGGCCCGCCGGCGAGCGCGGGGCGCGAAGCGCGCCACGCCAGGGCGGAGAGCGCGAGCCAGCACCCGACGGTGCTAAAATACAGCAGCAAATCAGGCATTTCGGTGCCGTTCTCGCATCAGACATCCAGTTTACCAATTCCCCATGCTCGACGCCCTGACGCAACGCCTCTCCTCGGTCGTGAAGACCCTGCGCGGCCACTCGCGCATCACCGAGGAGAACGTGCAGGAAATGCTGCGCGAGGTGCGCCTCGCGCTCCTCGACGCCGATGCGGGCCTGCCGGTCGTGAAGGACTTCGTCGCGAAGGTGAAGGAGAAGGCGCTCGGCCAGGAAGTGGCGGGCAGCCTCACGCCGGGCCAGGCGCTGGTGGGCATCGTGCACGCGGAGCTCGTCTCGCTGATGGGCGGCGCGAGCGAGGGGCTGTCCTTCGCGACGCAGCCGCCGGCCGTGATCCTGCTCGCGGGCCTGCAGGGCTCGGGCAAGACCACGAGCGCGGGCAAGCTCGCGCGCTTCATCACGCGCACCACGAAGAAGAAGGTGCTGCTGGTCTCCACCGACGTGTACCGCCCGGCGGCCATCGACCAGCTCGCCACGATCGCGAAGAACCTCGGCGTGGATCTCTTCGCCTCGGATCCCTCGCAGAAGCCGGTGGACATCGCGCGCGCCGCGGTGGACTACGCCAGGCGCCACTTCCACGACGTGCTCATCGTGGACACGGCCGGGCGCCTTGCGATCGACGAGCAGATGATGGCCGAGATCCGCGAGCTGGAAGCGGCGGTGGATCCCATCGAGACGCTCTTCGTGGTGGATTCCATGCAGGGCCAGGACGCGGTGAACGTCGCGCGCGCCTTCAACGAGGCGCTGCCGCTCACCGGCATCGTGCTCACCAAGCTCGACGGCGATTCGCGCGGCGGCGCGGCGCTCTCGGTGCGCCACGTGACGGGCAAGCCCATCAAGTTCGTGGGCGTGTCGGAGAAGATGGACGGGCTCGAGCCCTTCCACCCGGACCGGATGGCCTCGCGCATCCTCGGCATGGGCGACATCCTCTCGCTGGTCGAGGAGGCCCACGCCAAGGTCGATGCGAAGGAAGCCGAGCGCCTCGCCGAGAAATTCAAGAAGGGCAAGAATTTCGACCTCGAGGATTTCAAGGCGCAGCTCGTGCAGATGAAGAAGATGGGCGGCATCGCGAGCCTCGCCGACAAGCTCCCGGCGCAGGTCACCGCGGCCGCGCAGTCCTCGCCCGAGCTGCAGGAGAAGGCGTTGAGGCGCACCGAGGCGATCATCAACTCCATGACGCCGCTCGAGCGGCGCAAGCCCGAGCTCCTCAAGGCCTCGCGCAAGCGCCGCATCGCGGCGGGCGCGGGCGTGCAGGTGCAGGAAGTGAACCGCCTGCTCGCGCAGTTCGAGCAGATGCAGAAGATGATGAAGATGATGCGCGGCGGCAACCTGGGCAAGATGCTGCGCAACATGAAGGGCATGATGCCGGGGATGCGATGAAGACCACGCTCGTTCTCGCCGCGGCGGCCGCCGTGGTTTCGCTTTCGGTGGGCGCCGCCGACACGGTGAGCGCGCGCTTCGGATGGTTCGGCTCCCTTGCCGGCTCCTGCTGGAAGGCCGAGCACGCCGACGGCAAGACCTCCGACACCCAATGCTTCGAGACCCAGTACGGCCGCTTCATCCGCGGCACGATCAAGGTCTACGAGGGGCCGGCGCTGCTGGTCGAGAGCGACTCGGTGTTCGCGGTGGACGCGAATACGGGGCGCATCGTGTTCACGCAGTGGGCGGCCAACGGAAACTACGGCAGCGGCGTGATCACGGTCGAGAACGCCACCGTCCTCACGTTCGAGCCGCAGCCGGCCGCGGGCTCGCGCGGCCAGGTGCGCTACCAGTGGATCAAGACGAGCGCGGATGCCTTTCGCGCCATCCGCCAGAAGCACGTGGGCGCCGACTGGACCGAGGAGAGCTCGGTCGTCTACAAGCGGGTGCCGTAGCCGCCCGGCGCGGGGTTGGCTCGCCGAGTCCTTTTCGGCTATAATTCAAGGCTTTCCAGATCAACCGTTACCCGTTCACAACGGGAGAAAGCTGCCTACGACATGGTCGTGATCCGCATGGCTCGCGGTGGTGCCAAGAACCGCCCCTTCTACAACATCGTCGTCGCCGATTCGCGCATGCCGCGCGACGGGCGCTTCATCGAGCGCATCGGCTTCTACAATCCCAAGGCCGCCGAGAAGGAAGCGAAGTTCCGCCTCCAGCTCGACCGTGTCGCGCACTGGGTCGACAAGGGCGCCCAGCCGTCGGCCGCCGTGAAGAAGCTGATCAAGCTTGGCAAGCACCAAGTCGCCGGCGCGCCGGCCGCCGGCAAGTAACGACGCGGGCTGGGACGCGGACGAGTCGCGGCTCGTCGTGATGGGCCGCATCGTGGGCTCGTTCGGCGTGCAGGGCTGGGTCAAGGTGAAATCCTTCGCCGAGGCGGCCGATGCGCTGGGCGGCTACCCGAGCTGGGTCGTGCGCACGCGCGAAGGCTGGCGCGTCATGCAGCTCGAGGAGTTCGAGGTGCACTCGAAGGGCCCGGTGGCGAAGCTCGCCGGGTGCAGCGACCGCGTCGCAGCCGACGCGTTGCGCGGCGCCGAGGTGGCCGTACCGCGCGAGGCCCTCGGCGAGGCGGGCGAAGGTTCGCTTTACTGGGTCGACCTGGTCGGCCTGGAAGTGGTGGAGCAATCGGGCGAGTCCCTCGGCACGATCGAGGGCCTGTTCGAGGCGGGCGACACGAGCGTGATGGTGGTGCGGAAGGCCGCGCGCGAGACGATGATTCCCTTCGTGCCGGCCTACGTGAAGGCGGTGGACCGCGAGGCCCGGCGCGTCACGGTGGACTGGAAGGCCGAGGACGTCGAATGAAGCACTACGACGTGGTCACGATCTTCCCGGCGATGCTCGACGCGCTCGCCGACCACGGCATCACGGCGCGCTCGCTGGACGAGAAGCGCTTCGAGCTGAAGGCGTGGGATCCGCGCGATTTCACGCAGGACGCGTACCGCAGGGTCGACGACCGGCCCTACGGCGGCGGTCCCGGGATGGTGATGATGGCCGAGCCGTTGCAGGCCGCGATCGAGGCGGCCAGGCGCCGCCAGCGCGAGGCGGGAGCGGCGAGGACGGTCGTGGTGCTGATGTCGCCGCAGGGCGAGCGCCTCGACGAGGCGCTGGTGCGCGAGCTGGGCGAGGCCGACGGCCTCGTCGTGGTCGCGGGGCGCTACGAAGGCGTGGACGAGCGCGTGGTCGAACGCTCGGTCGATCGGGAGGTCTCGATCGGCGATTACGTGACCTCGGGCGGCGAGCTGCCCGCGATGGTGCTGATCGACTGCCTCGTGAGGCACCTGCCCGGCGCGTTGAACGACGGGCAGAGCGCGGTGCAGGATTCGTTCGCCGATGGATTGCTGGACTGGCCGCATTACACGCGACCGGAGGAGTGGCAGGGATTGCAGGTGCCCGGCGTGCTGATGTCGGGCAACCACGCGGCCATCGCGCGCTGGCGCCGCAAGCAGGCGCTGGGGCGCACGTGGGAGCGCAGGCCGGACCTCGTGGACGAGGCGAGGCTCGGCGCCCAGGACCGCGAGCTTTTGCAGGAATACCGCCGCGAGAAGCAGGCGGCGCAGCAGCAGCAGTAGGAGTCACAACAAACCACGCGCATCCCCGGGAGGGCTCTGCGCCATAGGCGGCCGAAGGCCGCGGACGAAAGGGAAACGAAGATGGACTTGATTCGCAAGCTGGAGCAGGAAGAGATCGCGCGGCTCGACCGCAAGATTCCCGAGTTCGCCCCCGGCGACACCGTGATCGTGAAGGTGACGGTGGTCGAAGGCGACAAGAAGCGCGAGCAGGCCTACGAGGGCGTGGTGATCGCCCGGCGCCACCGCGGCCTCAACTCCTCGTTCATCGTGCGCAAGATCTCGAGCGGCGAGGGCGTGGAGCGCACGTTCCAGCTGTTCTCGCCGTCGCTCGCCTCCATCGAGGTGAAGCGCAAGGGCGACGTGCGCCGTGCCAAGCTCTACTACCTGCGCGGCCTCACCGGCAAGGCGGCGCGCATCCGCGAGAAGCTCGAGACCACCACCGAGGACGTGATGGCGGAAGCCGCTCCGCAAGCCGAAGGCGACGGCTCGGCGATGGCGGCCCCGGGCGAAGCCAAGCCCAAGAAGGTCAAGGCCAAGAAGAAGCGCGTCGACAAGGAAGTCCGGCAGAAGAACCGAGGGACCTGAGCGCCCCTACAAGTCGCGGGTGGAGAACGTGTCGCAGTCCCGGACGCGGCCGCTCTCCATGCCGCGCTTGAACCACTTCACGCGCTGCGCGGAGCTGCCGTGCGTGAAGGAATCGGGCACCACGTAGCCCTGCGACTGGCGCTGCAGGCGGTCGTCGCCGATGGCGGTGGCCGCCGTGATCGCCTGTTCCGCGTCCCCCGCATCCAGCAGGCCCTCGGCTTGCGCGAAATGGCCCCAGACGCCCGCGTAGCAGTCGGCCTGCAACTCCATCCTCACGGACGTGCCGCTCTCCCCCGCCCCGCCGCCCGGCGCGGCCTGCAGCTTCGCGAACGTGCCGGTGAGCTTCTGGACGTGGTGCCCCACCTCGTGGGCGATCACGTAGGCCTGCGCGAAGTCGCCGGGCGCGTGGAAGCGCCGCCGCAGGTCCTCGTAGAACGCGAGGTCGATGTACACCTTCTCGTCGTTCGGGCAGTAGAACGGGCCCATGGCAGCCTGGCCTACCCCGCAGCCGGTGCGCGTGCCGCCCGTGTAGAGCACGAGGGTGGGCTTGCGATAGGTGCGGCCCGAGTTCTGGAAGATCTGGCCCCAGACATCCTCGGTGCTGCCCAGCACCTTCGCCACGAACGTTCCCATCGCGTCCGCGGGCGTTCCATGCGGCACCTGCTGCACCTGGGCCTGCGGCGCTTGCTCCGTATCCTGCATCACGTTGATGATGTCGCGCGGGTCGTAGCCCAGGAGCGTGGCCACCACCACGATCACCAGGCCGCCCACGCCGATACCCCCGCCGATGGGGCCGATGCCCATGCCGCGGCGGTCTTCGACGTTCTCGCTCGCCCTCTGGTCGCCCAGTTCCATCCGCTGCCTCCGTTGGCCGTTCGGGAAATGACCGCGCGCGGCGGCCCGAGCTGCATTCTCGCGCCATTCGGCGCGCCGTTCAGGCCGGTACCGACATCCAGAACGGGATCGTAACCATCGAGAGCACCGTCCCCACGGTGATCTGGGTGGCCACCGCGCGCCCGTCGCCCGTCATGCGCACGGCGAGGATGTAGGCGTTCGACGCGGTCGGAAGCGCGGCGCAGAGCAGCAGGACGCGGGCGTCCGTTCCGCCCAGGCCGAGCGCGCGCAGGAGCAGCCACGCGATCGCGGGCACCCCGGCGAGCTTCACCGCGAGCCACCAGGCGTGCGCGCCGGGCGGGCCCTGGCCCTGCTCGAGGCGCATGGCGGCGCCCACCGTGAGCAATCCCGCGGGCAGGGCGGAGCTGCCGAGCAGGTTGAGCGTCTGGTCGGCGAAGCCCGGCAGCGGCAGGCCTGCCGCGTTCCACGCAAGGCCGATCACCGACGAGACGAGGAGCGGATGCGTGGCGAGCTCGTGCCAGTAGCCGCGCTCACCGTGCGCCGCGAGCATCGCCACCGCGAGGACGTTCACCAACGGGATCATCGTGCCCAGCAGCAGCGCGGCGGTGGCCACGCCCGCGCTGCCCGCGAGGCTTCCCGCGATGGCGAGGCCGATGTAGGTATTGAAGCGATAGCCGCATTGCGAGGCCGCGGCGTTGAGCTTTCGCCCGAGGCCGAAGAGCGGGCCCGCGGCGACCGACAGCGCGAATCCCGCCACGGTGGCCGCCAGCGCGACGGCGATGGCGAGGCCCTGCGCGGCGAAGTCGATGTGCGCGACCGCGAGCGAGCGGAAGAGCAGGGCCGGGAAGAGCACGTAGTAGACGAGGCGCTCGAGCCCCTCCCAGAAGCCGCGCCCGAAGGCGAAAGCGCGCGCGAGCACGAGCCCGATCACGATCAGGGCGAAGTTGGGAAGGATGAGCAGCGCGGTCTGCACGCGCTCACATCTCCTTGCCGAGCGTGTTGTGGTAGTCGTGGCGGGCGGTGTTCACCTGCGAGAGCCTCAGCTCCACGGGGCGGTCGCGGAACGTGAGGGCCACGCGGCGGATTTCCAGCAGCGGCGCCCCGGCGGCGAGCTCCAGGGCCTGCGCGACGTCGCGCTGGGCGGGCACCACGCGCAGGCGCTCGTCGGTGCGCAGCACGTTGATGCCGTAGCGGCTCTGGTAGAGCTGGTAGATGGTGTTCTCGCGCGCGAGGAAGATCTTCTCCGTCAATCCGGGGAAGAGCTCGGCGGGCAGGGTGATGTCGTCCACGATCACGGGCGCGCCGCCGAGGCAGAGCACGTTGCGGATGCGGATCACCTTGTCGAGCGGCGAGATGCCGAGCGCCGCGGCGGCGGACGCGTCGGCGCGGTCGCGGCGGAATGCGAGCGTGCGCACCTCGGGATAGATCTTCGCGCCGTCGCGCGGCACCACGTGGAAGAAGTGGAACATGAGGCGCCGCCCGTCGTGGGCGGCCACGTAGGTCCCCTTGCCCTGCCGGCGCACCAGCGCCCGCTGGGCCACCAGGCTGTCCACGGCCTTGCGCACGGTGCCGATGGCCACGCCGAAGCCTTTCGCGAGCTCGGACTCCGTCGGGATCGGCTCGCCGGCGCGCCACTCGTTGGCGGAGATGCCCTCGATCAGCCGCGCGCGCACCTGCTCGTAGAGATGGGCCACGGATCCGACGATAACATGCAACTCATCTAGTTGACCCGACCGGAGCGCCGCGCCTAGGATGGGCCTTCCCCGCAGCAGCACATTCCCGGAGGCGCGATGATCCATTTCGTGGTCCACGACGAGAACGACTCCGTCGGCGTCGTGGTGGTGGAGGGCGTGAAGTCCGGCCAGGAGCTCACCGGCTGGATCATGGACCAGGACAAGGACCTCAAGGTGAAGGCGATCTCCGACATCCCCATCGGGCACAAGCTCGCCATCAAGGCGCTCGCGAAGGACTCGACGGTGATCAAGTACGGCGTGGACATCGGGCGCGTGGTGGCGCCGATCCAGGTGGGCGAGCATGCGCACGTCCACAACATCAAGACGAAACGGTGGTGACCATGGACCTGGCCAGGGCGACATTCCGGGGCTACAAGCGCGAGAACGGGCGCATCGGCGTGAGGAACCACGTGGTGATCCTGCCCGTGGACGACCTCTCGAACGCGGCGTGCGAGGCGGTCGCGAACAACATCAAGGGGACGCTCGCGATCCCGCATCCCTACGGGCGATTGCAGTTCGGCGCCGACCTCGAGCTGCACTTCCGCACGCTGATCGGCACGGGCGCCAACCCGAACGTGGCCGCGGTGATCGTGATCTGCATCGAGGAGGGCTGGGCGAAGAAGGTGGCCGACGGCATCGCCGCCACCGGCAAGCCCGTCGCCTGGTTCGGCATCGAGCAGCACGGCGACCACGAGACGGTCATGCGCGCCTCGAAGAAGGCGAAGGAGTTCGTGCAGTGGGCGAGCGAGCTCACGCGCGAGGAGCGCCCGCTGAAGGACCTCTGGGTGTCCACCAAGTGCGGCGAATCGGACACCACGTCGGGCTGCGGCGCCAACCCGACGGTGGGCAACGCGTTCGACAAGCTCTACCCGCACGGCGTGACGCTCGCCTTCGGGGAGACCACGGAGCTCACCGGCGGCGAGCACCTGGTGATCCAGCGCTGCCGCAACGACGAGGTGCGAAAGAAGTTCCAGTTCATGTTCGACCGCTACCAGAAGGTGGTCGAGGCGCACAAGACGAGCGACCTGTCCGATTCCCAGCCCACCAAGGGCAACATCGCCGGCGGCCTCACCACCATCGAGGAGAAGGCGCTGGGCAACATCCAGAAGATCGGGCGCAAGTGCATGGTCGACGGCGTGATCGACAAGGCCGAGGCCCCGACGCACCCCGGCCTGTGGTTCATGGACTCGTCCTCGGCCGCGGCCGAGATGCTGACGCTGCTCGGGGCGGCGGGATTCGCCGTGCAGTTCTTCCCCACGGGACAGGGCAACGTGGTGGGCAACCCGATCCTGCCGGTGATCAAGCTGTGCGCCAACCCGCGCACGGTGCGCACGATGTCCGAGCACGTCGACGTGGACGTCTCCGGGCTGCTGCGCCGCGAGATGACGCCGGACCAGGCGGGCGACGCGTTGCTCGAGTGCATGTTCCGCACCGCCAACGGGCGGCTCACGGCCGCGGAGGCGCTGGGACACCGCGAGTTCGTGCTGACGCGCCTTTACGAGAGCGCCTGAAGGCGCGGCGTGCCTTCGGCGCGAGGCGCAGGATGAAACCGGAGGGCGGCCGTCGCGTCGTGGTGGCGCTCGCTTCGGTGGGCGCGGCGCTGGTGCTGTGGTACGCGCTCACGGCCACCGGCGTGATCGCGGCCTCGCGCTTCGCCTCGCCGCGCGAGTTCTGGGCGGCGCTGGTGCAGATCGACGTGCAGGGCTACGCCGACGCGAAGCTCTGGCAGCACGCGCTGCAAAGCTGCAAGCTCGTGCTCATGGGCTTCGCCGTCGCGGTGGCGGTGGGCGTGCCGCTGGGCCTGGCGATGGGATGGTCGCCCCGGGTCGAGGCGTTCTGCAACCCGGCCTTCCTGCTCCTGCGCCCGATCCCGCCGCTCGCGTGGATCCCGCTCGCCATCGTCTGGCTCGGGCTGGGAGACGCCGCGAAGGTGATGGTGATCTTCGTCGCGGCCTTCGTCCCCTCGGTGATCAACAGCTACACCGGCGTGCGCACCATCGAGCCCTACCTGGTGGAAGCGGCGGCGATGCTGGGCATCGGGCGCGCGTCCCTGGTGCGCGAAGTGGTCGTGCCCGCGGCGCTGCCGCACATCTTCTCCGGGCTGCGCCTTTCGCTGCAGGCGGCGTGGACCACGCTCGTGGCGGGCGAGCTGGTGGGCGCGCTGCGCGGGCTGGGGCAGGTGCTGAACGCGGCGGCGCAGGACATCTACCCCGCGATGATCCTGGTCGGCATGGTGGCCGTCGGCATCTGCGGCGGGGCGATGACCTGGATGCTCGGCCTGGCCGAGAAGCGCGCCATGCCGTGGCGCGGCGCCTGACCATGGCCGCGGCGCGCGCAACGATGGGACGGGCGCAAGGGTGGATGCTGTCGCTCGCGGGTTTCGCGTCGCTCTTCGTCGCGTGGCAGGCGATCGCCTCCTCGGGGCTCGTGCCCGCGCCGTTCCTTCCCGCGCCGCTCGCGGTCGCGCAGCGCTTCGCCGAGCTCACGCAGCGGCCCTTCGTCGGCTACACGATCCAGCAGCACCTCGCCTCGAGCGTGCTTCGCTATCTGCTGGGCTTCGGGCTCGCGGCGGCGATCGGCGTGCCGCTCGGCCTCGCGATGGGCTGGTTCCGGTGGCTGGACGAGATCGTCTCGCCGCTCTTCGAGGCCGTGCGCTTCGTGGCGCCCATCGCCTGGGTCCCCTTCGCCGCGCTCTGGTTCGGCACCGGGGTAGGGGGGCCCACGCTGGTGATCTTCATGGGGGCGTTTCCGCCGGCGCTCGTCAACGCGTATCGCGGCGCGCGCTTCGTGGAGCCGCGCTACATCGAGGCGGCCCAGACCCTCGGCGCGGGCAGCTGGCGCGTGATCACGCAGGTGCTGCTGCCCGCCTCGGTGCCCTCGATCGTGGCCGGCCTGCGCATCAGCGCGGGCCTGGGCTGGCAGTCGCTGGTGGGCGCGGAGCTCATCGTCGCCTCGAGCGGCATCGGCTACCTCATGGTGAAGGGCCAGAGCAACATCAGCACCGCGACCGTCATGTCGGGCATGATCGCGATCGGTGCGGTCGGCTTCGCGATCGACGCGATGCTGCGCCGGGCCGAGGCCGCCATCCACGCGCGGCGGGGACGATGAGCGAGATCGTGTTTTCGGGAGTGGGGCGCATGTTCCGTCGCGACGGGCGCGAGGTGCCTGCGCTCGACGGCATCGACCTCACGGTGGGCGAGCGCGAGTTCGTCGCGATCGTGGGCCCGTCCGGGTGCGGCAAGACCACCTGCCTGCGCATGGTGGCGGGGCTGGAGTTCCCGAGCCAGGGCGAGGTGAAGGTGGGCGGGGCGGTCGTGCGCGCGCCCGGCCCCGACCGCGCCGTCGTCTTCCAGCAGTTCGCGCTCTTCCCGTGGAAGACCGTCGCCGAGAACATCGAGTTCGGCCTGAAGAGCAAGGGCGTGGCGAACGGCGCGCGCCACGAGACCATCGCGCGGTTCGTCGAGCTCATGGGCCTGCAGGGCTACGAGAACGCGTTCCCGCACCAGCTCTCGGGCGGCATGCAGCAGCGGGTGGCGATCGCGCGCGCCTACGCGCTCGACCCCGCCGTGCTCCTCATGGACGAGCCCTTCGGCGCGCTGGACGCGCAGACGCGCACCGTCATGCAGGAAGAGCTGGTGCGCCTGGCGCGCCGCAACCCGCGCACGGTGCTCTTCATCACGCACGCGGTGGAGGAAGCGGTCTACCTCGCCGACCGGGTCGTGGTGATGACGCGGCGCCCGGGCCGGATTCGCGAGATCATCGACGTGGGCTCGGTCCGGCGCTCGGAAAAGTGGGACCGCTTCGAGCGCATCGAGGAGGTGATGGACCAGGCCTCCTTCGTCCACCTGCGCACGCACATCTGGAAGCTGCTTCGCGAGCAACAGCAACCCAACGAGCACTGACCCGAGGAGGAAAACATGAAGAAGACGACGCAGATCCTGGCCGCGCTGGCGGCGGCCTTCGCGCTCACCGGCGCCCGCGCCCAGGCGCTGGAGGAAATCAAGGTGAGCTACCAGCCGGCGCTCTACTGGGCGCTGCCGTTCTACATCGCCACCGAGAAGAACTGGTGGGCCGAAGTGGGCCTGAAGCCCGCCTTCAGCACCTTCCCGGCCGGCGTGCCGCAGATCGCCGCCTCGGCGGCCAAGAGCTGGGACGTGGGCGGGACGGGCTCGGTGCCCGCGGTGCTTGGCGCCGTGCGCTTCGGCATCGTGACCATCGGCATCACCAACGACGAGTCGCGCGGCAACGCGCTGCTCGTGCGCGGCGACAAGGCGGCGGCGTACGCGGCCAACCCGGCCTCGATGAAGGGGCAGACGATCCTGCTCACGGCCAACTCCACCGGCGACTACGCGGTGCAGGCGTGCCTCGCCAAGTACGGACTGAAGAAGGCCGACGTCACGCTCAAGAACATGGGCCAGGCCGAGATCATCTCGGCGATGTCGTCCAACAACGCGGAGCTCGTCGGCGTCTGGGCGCCCAACACCTACACGCTGGAGGAGAAGGCGGGCGCGAAGACGATGTGCGACGGCAAGGACGGCGGCGCCATCGTGCCGGGCGCCCTCATCGCCCGCGGCGACTACGCGAAGGAGAAGCCGCAGAGCGTGGCGAAGTTCCTCGCGGTGTACATCCGCGCGCAGCAATGGGCGCTCGCGCATCGCAAGGAGGCCATCGCGATGATGAAGGCGTTCTACGAGCAGGGCGGCGTCACGATCTCGGAGGCGGCCATGAACAAGGAGTTCGATACGCGCCCGGTGTTCGACCTCGACGGGCAGCTGAAGGCCATGAACCGCGGCGCCTCGGGCTCCGACATGGACCGCTGGTTCGCGAAGATCGGCGACTTCATGAAGGCCGCGGGCTCGATTCCCGAGGCGCCCGCGCCGGCGTCGTTCATCACCGACGCCTACATGAAGAGGGTCGAGGCCGATCCGAAGCTCAAGGCCGTCGCCGGCAACACGCACTGACGAAAGGCAGGGGCTCGCCATGGCCACCACGTTCCTGAAGAAAGCGCAGAAGACGCCCGAGACCGAGTCGGGCAACGCGCAGGCGGTCGCCTCCGCGATGCTCGGGGAGATCGAGCGCCGGGGCGAGGCGGCCGTGCGCGAGTACGCGTCGAAGCTCGACAAGTGGGACGGCGAGATCGTCGTCGCGCCGGCCGAGATCGAGCGGCGCGCGAAGCAGGTGCCGGACACGGTGAAGGCCGACATCGAGTTCGCGACCGCGCAGGTGCGGCGCTTCGCGCGGGCGCAGCGCGAGTCGATCCACGAGTTCGAGGTCGAGGTGCATCCGGGGCTGGTGGCCGGCCAGCGCCTCGTCCCCGTCAACACCGCCGGCTGCTACGTCCCCACCGGCCGCTACGCGCACATCGCGTCGGCGTACATGAGCATCGCCACGGCCAAGGAGGCGGGCGTTCCCACGGTGGTGGCCTGCTCCACGCCGTACAAGGGCGAGGGCATCCATCCCTGCGTGCTCTACGCGATGAAGGTCGCGGGCGCCGACCTCGTGATGACGCTGGGCGGCGTGCAGGCGATCGCGGCGATGGCCTACGGCCTGTTCGGCGCTACGCCCGCGGACATCATCGTGGGGCCCGGCAACAAGTACGTGGCGGAGGCCAAGCGCATGCTGTTCGGCCGCGTGGGCATCGACGTCTTCGCGGGGCCCTCGGAGGTCGCCGTGATCGCCGACGATTCGGCCAACGCGGAAATGGTCGCGGTCGACCTGGTGGGGCAGGCCGAGCACGGGCACGAGTCGCCGGCGTGGCTGTTCACCGATTCGCGCCGGCTCGCCGAGGCGGTGATGAAGCGCGTGCCGGAGCTGATCGAGGCGCTGCCGCCCACCGCGCGGGACGCCGCGGGCGCGGCGTGGCGCGACTACGGCGAGGTGATCGTCTGCGATTCGCGCGAGGAGGTCGCCGCGACGTCGGACCGGTACGCGAGCGAGCACCTCGAGGTGCACGCGCGCGACCTGGACTGGTGGCTCGCGAGGCTCACCAACTACGGCTCGCTCTTCCTGGGCGAGGAGACGACGGTCGCCTTCGGCGACAAGGCCTCGGGCCCGAACCACATCCTGCCCACCAAGGGCGCGGCGCGCTATTCGGGGGGGCTGTCGGTGCACAAGTTCGTGAAGACGCTCACCTGGCAGCGCATGACGCGCGAGGCGAACCGGCAGATCGGCCAGGTGACCGCGCGCATCTCGAGGCTCGAGGGCATGGAGGCGCACGCGCGCACCGCCGACGAGCGCCTCGGGAAGTATTTCCCGCAGGACCGCTTCACGCTGGGCGAGCCGGTGAAGGCCTAGCGCGTGGCGAACGTCCTCGACCGCTTCCGCCTCGACGGGCACGTGGCCCTGGTGACGGGCGCGGGCTCGGGCATCGGGCGCGCGATCGGGGAGGCCCTCGCGCAGGCCGGGGCCGCGGTCGTGCTTTGCGGCCGGCGCGCGGCGCCGCTCGCCGAGGCGCAGGCGGTCATCGCGGCCTCGGGCGCCCGCGCCGCCAGTGTTGCGGGCGATGTCGGCGATCGGGGCGCCCTGGCCGCGCTCGCGGGCGCCGCGGCCAAGCCCTTCGGCACCGTCGACATCGTCGTGCATGCCGCCGGCCTCAACCATCGCCAGCACGCCGACGACGTCACCGACGCGGCGTGGGACGAGCAGATCGAGGTGATGCTCTCGGCGCCGTTCTTCCTCACGCGCCACCTCGTTGCGGGCATGAAGGCGAAAGGCTGGGGGCGCGTCCTCAACATCGCGTCGCTGCAGTCGTATCGCGCGTTCGTGAACGGCAGCGCGTACGGCGCCGCCAAGGGCGGCATCGTGCAGCTCACGCGGCACATGGCCGAGGCGTGGTCGCCCCACGGCATCAACTGCAACGCGATCGCGCCCGGGTTCTTCCCCACGGCGCTCACCGCCCCCGTGTACGCCGACCCGCAGCGCACGCGGGCGCTCGCAAGCCAGACCGCGATCGGCCGCAACGGGGCGCTGGAAGACCTGCACGGCGCGGCGGTGTTCCTGTGCAGCCCCGCCTCGGACTACGTCACGGGACAGACCCTGCCGGTGGACGGCGGGTTCACGGCGAAATGAACCGATGAAAGCCCTCGTCTACACCGCGCCGCTCGAGGTCACCTATCGCGACGAGCCGGATCCCGCGCTCGAAGCGGGCGAGGTGGTGCTCAGGATCGACGCGGTCGGCATCTGCGGCTCGGACATGCACGCCTACCACGGCCACGATCCGCGGCGTAACCCGCCGCTCATCCTCGGCCACGAGCTGTCCGGCACGGTGGTCGCCGGCCCGAACCTGGGCAAGCGGTTCACCGCGAACCCGCTCATCACGTGCGGGCGCTGCGACTATTGCGTGCAGGGGCGCAACAACCTCTGCTCGAATCGCACGATGGTGGGCATGACGCGCCCCGGCGCCTTCGCCGAGCGCATGTCGATCCCGGCCTCGAGCCTCGTGGAGATTCCCGCGGACATGGACGCGCGCACCGCGGCGCTCACGGAACCGGCCGCGACCGCGCTGCACGCGCTCAACCTCTCGATGCGGGCGATGCATCGGCCGCTCGCCGAGGGCAAGCTGCTCGTGATCGGCGGCGGGGCCATCGGGATGCTCGCCGCCCTGCTCGCGAAGCACCTGGGCTGCGTGGACATCCGCGTGGCCGAGACCAACGCGCTGCGCCGCGAGTCGGTCGCACGCCATGCGGGCGTGGGCGCCTTCGATCCCCTCGCGGTGCCGGTGGCCGAGGCGAGCATGGACCTCGTCGTGGACGCCGTGGGCGCCAAGGCCACCCGCAACGCGGCCTTCGCGGCGGTGAAGCCCGGCGGCGTCATCATGCACGTGGGCCTGCAGGACTGGGCGAGCGAGATCGACATGCGCAAGCTCACGCTCGCCGAGATCACGCTGCTGGGCACCTACACGTACTCGACCGCGGACCTTCGCGCGACGGTCGCCGCGTTGCGCGCGGGCGCCTTCGGCGACCTGGCGTGGGTCGAGGAGCGGCCGCTCGCCGAGGGCGCGCGGGCTTTCCGCGACCTGCACGAAGGGCGCAGCGCCAGCGCCAAGATCGTGCTTCGCCCATGAACGGCCTGCGCGTAGCGGGACCCGGATTGGCCGTCGCGGGCGTGGTCGCGATCGCGGCCACGTTCCTGTCGCTGCAGTACAAGGCTTCCGCGATGCTCTTCGCCCTGCTGCTGGGCATGGCGCTCAACTTCCTCGGCGAGGAAGGCCGGTGCGTGGCGGGCATCCAGCTCGCCTCCAGCGTGCTGCTGCGCGTGGGCGTGGCGCTCCTCGGCCTGCGCATCACGATCGAGCAGGTGCAGGCGCTCGGCTGGGGGACGATCGCGCTGGTGGTGGTCACCGTCTCGCTCACCATCGTGGCCGGCATCGCCATCGCGCGCGCCCTGTCGCTGGGCAGCGCGCTGGGCACGCTCACCGGCGGCGCCGTGGCGATCTGCGGCGCCTCGGCCGCGCTCGCCATCGCCTCGATCCTGCCCAAGCACGAGAACGCCGAGCGCGACGCGAGCTTCACCGTGATCATCGTGACGACGATGTCCACGCTCGCGATGATCCTCTATCCGGTGGTGGTGGGATCGGTGGGCCTGGACCACCACGGCGCGGGCATCTTCCTGGGCGGGACGATCCACGACGTGGCGCAGGTCGTGGGCGCCGGCTACAGCCTTTCGCAGCAGACCGGCGACACGGCCACGATCGTGAAGCTGCTGCGCGTGGCGATGCTGCTCCCGGCGTGCGTCGCCATCGGCCTCGCGCTGCACGTGCGCGGCTCGACCGCGGCGCATGCGGCGCCGGTGCTGCCGTGGTTCGCGGTGGCCTTCGCGGCGCTGGTCGTCGTCACGAGCCTGGGCTGGATCCCCGCCGTGGTGGCCGACGCGGGCTCCGCGCTCTCGCGCTGGTGCCTGGTCACCGCCATCGCCGCCATCGGCATGAAGACCTCCCTCAAGTCGCTGGTGGACATGGGCTTGAGGCCCGTGATGCTGGTCGTGCTCGAGACGCTCTTCCTCGCCGCGATGGTGCTCGGGGTGCTCGCGTGGAAGTGATGCTGCGCGTGGCCGTCTGGCGCGGCGGCGCGCAGGGCAAGCTGCAGGAATTCGAGGTGCCGCGCCGGCCCAGCCAGACGGTGCTCGACGTCGTCACCTACATACAGCGCCGCCTCGATTCCACGCTGTCCTACCGCTTCGCGTGCCGAGTCGGCATGTGCGGGTCCTGCGCGATGACCGTGAACGGCAAGCCGCGCTGGACCTGCCGCACGCACGTCGACCGCGTGGGCGGCGACGGGCGCCTCGTGATCGAGCCCCTCGCGAATCTCCCGGTCGTGAAGGACCTGGTCGCCGACTTGCGCGAGTTCTTCGACAAGTGGTCGCGCGCGGGCGGGCGGTTCCACCCGACGCAGGCGCGCGATGCTGATTTTGCGCGCGTGCGGCCCGACTCGAGGCAACGGCGCGAAGCCGACGCGGGCATCGAGTGCATCGGCTGCGCCGTGTGCTACGCCGCGTGCGACGTCGTGAAGTGGAACCCCGCCTACCTGGGCCCGGCGGCGCTCAACCGCGCGTGGACGCTCGCGAACGATCCTCGCGACGGGGCGCAACGCGAGCGTCTCGCGGCCGTCGCGGGCGACGCCGGATGCCACGCGTGCCACACGATGATGAGCTGCACCGAGCTTTGCCCCAAGCACCTGTCGCCCACGCGCTCGATCGCGGGGCTGAAGCGCGCAACGCTCGGGTTCGCGCTCGGGGAGGGCGAATCGTGAGCGCGAGGAACGAAGCGCGGCTCTGGCTCGCGCAGCGCGCCACCGCGGCGCTGCTCGCGCCGTGCGTGCTCGTGCACCTCGCGACCCTCGTCTTCGCCGTGCGCGCGGGATTGTCCGCGCAGGCGATCCTCGAGCGAACCCACGGCAGCCTCGCGTGGGGCGTGTTCTATTCGGCCTTCGTGCTCGCGGCCGCGCTGCACGGCGCGATCGGGCTGCGCACGGTCGCGGCGGAGTGGCTCGGATGGCGCGGCGCCGGCGCGGATGCCGCGTCGGCCTTCGCCGGCCTCGCGCTGGCGCTCCTGGGCCTTCGCGCGGTCGCGGCGGTGGTCCTGTGATGCGGCCCGCGCGCAACCACCCCGGCTGGTGGGCGTTCATCGTCCATCGGCTGTCGGGCGTGGGCCTCGCGCTCTTCCTGCCCGCGCACTTCCTCGTGTTGGGCCTTGCCCTGGGCGGCGCGGCGGCGCTGGATGAATTCCTGCGCTGGAGCGAGCGGCCGCTGGTGAAGGCGGCGGAGTGGGGCCTGGTCATGCTGCTGGCGGCGCATTTCGCGGGCGGCGTTCGCATCCTTGCGCTGGAGTTCCTGCCCTGGCGCGAGTGGCACAAGGCGCTCGCCGCCGTGGCCGCGGCCTTCGCGCTCGCCGCGGGGCTCGTGTTCGCTCTCGCCCGCTGAGCGTTATGCTCTTGGGACAGGCCCAACGAAGGAGGGAATGATGCGCAGCCGTTTCATGGATCGCTTCCTTGCAGTCCTCGCCCTTGCCCTGGCGCCCATGCTCGCCGCCGCGCAGCCCTGGCCCGCGAAACCCGTGAAGATGGTGGTGCCCTTCGCCGCCGGCGGCGCCACCGACGTGGTCGCGCGCCTGCTCGCGCAGAAGCTGGGGGACGCGTGGGGGCAGACGGTGATCGTCGAGGACCGCGCGGGCGCGGGCGGCAACATCGGCGCCGACGTGGTGGCCAAGTCGCCCGCCGACGGCTACACGCTCCTCATGGCCTCCGGCTCGATCGTCACGGCCAATCCCTACATGTACAAGTCGATGACCTTCGATCCGGCGAAGGACCTCGTCCCCATCACCAACATCGCGAGCGGCCCGCAGGTGATCGTCGTGAATGCCGCCTCGCCCTTCAAGGACCTGCGGGAGCTCATCGCCTACGCGAAGGCGAACCCGAAGAAGGTCAACTTCGGCAGCGCCGGCGTGGGCACGCAGGTGCACCTCGCGGGCGAGAACTTCGCGTATGCCGCGGGCATCGACATGACGCACGTGCCGTACAAGGGCGAATCGGCGGCCCTGACCGACCTCCTGGGCGGGCAGATCCAGATGGTGCCCGCGAACCTGAGCGGCGCGATCAACTTCATCCAGGGGGGTAAGCTGCGCGCGCTCGCCGTGACGAGCCGCGAGCGCAACCCGCAGCTGCCGGACGTGCCCGCCGCAGCCGAAGTGCTGCCCGGCTTCGAGAACGCCGGATGGTTCGGGCTGCTGGCGCCCGCGGGCACGCCGCAGGAGGTGATCGACAAGGTCTACCGCGACAGCGCGAAGATCCTCGCCTCCGAGGAGTTCAAGGCGCGGCTCGCGCAGCTGGGCATGG
>Ga0335070_10001553_pt1 | contig 26526 bp, 22 predicted proteins | sample Lox_Sample_13_FD_206722 | JGI IMG/M metagenome (GOLD analysis project Ga0335070, IMG submission 206722) | Soil microbial communities from Loxahatchee National Wildlife Refuge, Florida, United States - Lox_Sample_1.3 | ecosystem: Environmental > Terrestrial > Soil > Wetlands | place: USA...
ACGGCACCGGGGTCAGCATCGGCGTGCTCTCGGACGGCGTCGACTCGCTGGTCGCGCTCGAGGGCTCCGGCGAGCTGCCGCCCGCCGTCACGGTGCTGAGCGGGCAGGCCGGGAGCGGCAACGAGGGAGCGGCGATGCTCCAGATCGTGCACGACCTCGCGCCCGGCGCCCAGCTCCTCTTCGCCACCGCCTTCAACGGCCAGGCCTCCTTCGCGAACAACATCCGGAGCCTGCGCCAGGCGGGGGCCAACATCATCGTGGACGACGTCGGCTACTTCGCCGAGGCGGCGCTGCAGGACGACCAGATCGCGCAGGCGATCGAGGACGTGGTCGCGAGCGGCGCGCTCTACTTCACCGCCGCCGGCAACGACGGAAACCTGGACAGCGGCACGGCAGGGGTCTGGGAGGGCGACTTCGTCGACAGCGGTCAGACGCTGTCGGGCCGGCCGATGCACAGCTTCGGCGGCGGCGTGGTCGGCGACGCGATCACCGGAGCTTCGGCCGCAGCCTACACACTGCAGTGGTCGGACCCCAAGTGGGCCTCGTCCAACGACTACGACCTCTTCCTGATGAACCCCTCGATGACGTCGGTGGTGGCCGCGTCGACCAACGTGCAGGATGGCAACGACGCCCCGTACGAGCAGATCGGCGCGCTCCCGAGCGACGTCGGCGACCGCCTCGTCATCGTGAAGCACTCGGGCCAGGCGCGCTTCCTGCACCTCGATACCCTGCGCGGCGAGCTCGCGCACGCCACCACCGGCTCGATCTCCGGGCACCCGGCCGACCTCTCGGCCGTGGCGGTGGCGGCGGTCGACGTGCGCAGCGCCGCGGGACCGGGGGGAACCTTCAGCGGCAGCGAGCACGTCGAGAGCTACAGCTCCGACGGCCCGCGGCGGATGTTCTATCGCTCCGACGGCTCGGCCATCACGCCCGGCAACGTGTCGTCGACGGGAGGAGAGCTGCGCGCCAAGCCGGACCTGACGGCGGCCGACTGCGTGAGCACGGCGACGGCGGGCTTCTCCCCCTTCTGCGGAACCTCGGCCGCCGCGCCGCACGCCGCGGCGATCGCGGCGCTGCTCTGGCAACTCGGGACGGCGGACGGTGCGACGCCCTCCGACATCCGGAAGTCCCTCACGGACGACGCGATCGACATCGGAGCCGCGGGTCCGGACCGCGACGCGGGCGCCGGGATCGCCGCCGCCCGTGCCTCGGCCGACACGATGGCGTCGAGCTGCAACGACGGGATCGACAACGACGGCGACGGGCTGGTCGACATGGACGACCCGGGCTGCGCGAGCCCGACGGACGCCTCGGAGCGGAATCCGAAGGTCGCCTGCGACAACGGCAAGGACGACGACGGCGACGGGCTCATCGACTTCCCCGCCGATCCCGGCTGCGCGTCGGTCCGGAGCAACCTCGAGAATCCGGCGTGCGACAACGGCAAGGACGACGACCACGACGGCGGGATCGACTTCGACGGCGGTGCCAGCGCCAACCACGGGATCGCGCTGGGACCGCCCGATCTGCAGTGCCTGCGCCCGTCCCAGAACAACGAGACGGGGAACGCCTGCGGCCTCGGGGCCGAGCTGTGCGCCGCACTGCCGCTGCTGCATTGGCTCCGCCGCCGTCGCTAGACGGACGCGGAGGCCGACTCGAGAGCCGGCCCCCGCGCAGCGAGGCAGAGCGAAGTCAGCGGCCTAGTGGAAGCCGAACCCGATCTGGAAGTTGAAGCTCGGGCCCCAGAAGGGGGCCGGCACGACTGCCACGGGCGGAGCGACCACGACGGGGGCCGGCCCGAAGAAGACCGGCGGCGCAACGACCGGCCGGCCCCACCAGACCGGGCCGCCTACGAACCTGGGACCCCAGCCCCAGCCCGGCCCCCAGCCCGGCCGCACGAAGGTCGGGCCGTGCCAGCCCGGACCCCAGTAACCGTCATTGCCACTGTGACGGCCGTAGTGGTTGTTTCCGTTGTGGCGGCCGTAGTGGTTGTTCCCGGCGCGCGCGCCGAGCGGCGCGGCCATTGCGATCAGCAGGATCGCCAGGAAGACGACTACGCGAGAACGGAGTGGGGGCCTCATCCATCGCAGCATTTCGAAGCGCCTCCTTCGCCGAAGATTGGACGGCTGGTGCGGTGTCGGATTCGCTTGGGAGAGGAACCCGGCGCCGCGCAACAGGTAGCGTATGGAGTTGCGGTCCCGAGAACGCGTTCGCGAAGCGCGCGCTGAGGTCCCCGCGGGCTCGCTAGGGCTTCGCCAGCCGCCGCGCGAGGTCGAGGACGCGCTCGCGATCCTCTGCCGGCATCCGCTCGAGGAGCCGCCTGAGCTCGGCCAGGCAAGCGACGAGCCGCTCGTCGGCGGGCTTCGAGCTGCGGAGCAGGGAGCCAGCCGGCCGGAGGTCGGAGCGATCCCAGACGCGCGTCGCCGCGCTGTCCTTGAACCACCGGAGCTGCCGCACGCGGGCGCCGAGCGCCCCGCCCTCCTCGGCCTTCGAGCTCTCGGACAGATGCGCATCGACGTCGGCGAAGGACGCCTCCGCGGCGCGCGGAGCCTCGCGGATGCGCGCGGCCCACTCCTCGGCGGCGGCCAGGAGCTCGGACGCCGACATGCCGAGCGCCCGTGCGATCGCGTACTGGGCGGACCTCGAGGCCGCCTTCCGCCCTCCTTCGATCTCGGCGACATACGAGTACGAGAGGCCCGCGCGCTCGGCGAGCTCCCGACGCCCGAGGTCGAGGCCCGTCCGGATGACCTTGACGGCGCGGCCGAAGGCCTCCGTCAGGAGGAGCCCCTCCCGCCGGACCTCGACCGGGTCGTCTTCGGTGTCCATGGTGTGGACCACCCTATCAGAAAATCGCCTCGGGGTATTGAAAGTAATTCATACGACGATAGAGTGACGCTCATTGCGTCATTATGACGCATCCAAGATGAAACCCCGTCGCAGTGCCCCAGGGAAGGAGGGTCCTCCGATGCCTGTTGCGCCCGAGAACCGAGTTCCTCAGCCCGCCATCTCGACCTGCTTCGCCCGCCTGCAGCTGGCTCCGCGCCAGGCGTACAAGTCGCTCACGCTCTGGCCTCTGGTCTTGCGGGAGGACGCCTCCCCCTCGGCGGCGCCGCCCTACGAGGCGCTCGCCGACGCGCTCGACGCCGGACGCCTGCGCGTCGACGAGGTCTGCGCGCACGGCGTGGTCTCCCAGGTCCGCGTCGAGAACGACGGCGACCTGGCCGTCCTCGTGCTGTTCGGCGAGGAGCTGCGCGGCGCCAAGCAGAACCGCATCGCGAACGCGAGCTTCCTGGTCGGGCCGAAGAGTACGGTCGCGATCGACGTGTCGTGCGTGGAGGCGCACCGCTGGACGAGGCGCTCTCCCAACGATCGCTTCTTCGCCAGCGGCGAGGTGGTGTCGTCCGCGATGCGCCGAAAGATCGCCGGCGACGTCCTGACATCGCGGCTGCGGGGGCGATTCAGCAGCGACCAGCAGGAGGTCTGGAAGGAGGTCGGACTCCGCCTCTCGGGCTCGGGCGCGACGTCGGCGAGCCAGGCCTACGCCGACTACGTCGGGAAGCGACGGAGCGAGCTCCAGGAGTTCGCGACGGCGTTCCATCCGATCGAGGGGCAGGCGGGCTTCGTGGCGGCGATCGGCGACGAGATCGCCGGGATCGAAGTCGTCGGGCGACCGGAGGTGTTCGCGCGCTGCTTCAGCGCCCTGTCGCGCGCGTATGCAATCGACGCCGTCGACGCCGTGCTGCTGCGCCCGCGGGCGAAGCCGGCCCGTGTCTTCGATGCGCCGGAGCCCTTCTTCGCCGCGGTGCAGACCGCAACCGGGTCGGCCACGAGGTCGCTCGGACTCGGAGAGGACGTCCGCGTGTCCGGCGGAGGGATCGCGGCGGCGGCGCTCGTCGCGGTCGACGTGGTGCACCTGACCGCGTTCCCGGCAGACACCGATTGATGTAGAGTTGGAGCTCGGCGGCGCGCCGTCGCGCGCCGCCGAGCTCAGCCTTCTCCGCGCTCGCTGGCGCGCAGCGCGTCGAGCTGCGAGCGCGCGAAGAGGGCGGATACGGGGACGCCGGGGGCAGCGGCGCGGATCGCGTCCATGCCCCCCTCCTCCCGATCGACCAGGACCACCACCCCGGCCACTTCGAGCCCCTCCTCGCGGCAGCGCTCGATGGCCTGGACCACGGACTTCCCGCTGGTCGCCACGTCGTCGACGACGGCCGCGGGGCTCACGGGGCAGCCCTCGACCCACTTCCGCATCCCGTGCGCCTTGCGCTCCTTGCGGACGCTGAAGAGATCGATCGGGCGGCCGCCCGCCATGGAGCAGAGCGCCACGGCGGCCGCAATCGGATCCGATCCGCTCGTGAGGCCGCCGACGCTGCGCGCCTGCACGCCGAGCCTCTCGAGCTCGGCGAGGAAGGCGCGCCCGATGAGCGGCATCGCCTCGGCGAAGCAGGTCGTGAGCCTGCAGTCGAAGTAGTACTCGCTGCGGCGGCCCGAGGCGAGGACGAAGTCGCCGCGCACGTAAGACCGCTGCACCAGATGCTTCGCGAGCAGGTGGCGCTGGCTGTCCACGCTCGGGCCTCCCGGATGGTGCGCGGCTCACCGTAGCGCGCCGCGCAGCGGATGCGCTGGCTCGGGCTCCGCCGGATCGCGCGTCAGCCCGTAGGCCTCGAGCTCGTCGCGCGTCGCGACCGGGGCACCACCTCCGTGCTCCCGGACCGCGCCGCGCTGCGCACGCTCTTCGCGCTTCTCGGCCGCACGCTCAGCGCGCTTGCGCTCGCGCTGGCGCTTGAGAACCGACGGTCGATTGCTGGCCATCGCTCATCCTCTCCTGCGGCCCGGGAGGCTCAGCGTCGGCGCGGGCCTCCGCCGCCGTAGCCGCCGCCGCCACCACCACCGCTGCGCGGGGGCCGCTCGTTGGCCTCGTTCACGCGCAACGCGCGGCCGCCGAACTCGCGGCCGTCGAGCGCCTGCATCGCCGCCGACGCGCCGCTGGCATCCGCCATCTCGACGAATGCGAAGCCGCGCGGGCGGCCGGTCTCGCGGTCCATGATCACGGCCACGGATTCGACCTGGCCGTGCTTCTCGAACGCCTGTCGCAACTCGGTTTCGGTGGTGGAGAAAGGAAGATTCCCAACGTAAAGCTTCTTGCCCAAGCTCGATTCCCTTTGTCGATCCCCGGCGTCCGATGACGCCTTCGATCGCCTCGACTCTCAGGTCCTTGGTCGGAACGTCCGGCAGCGGAGCCCGAGTGATGTACGCACCGCCTCTCGGCGGTGCGGGCAGGCTCACATGGACGGTAGACAGGCGGGCTGTGCCCGGGGGCTGCGCATCGACCAGAGAGAACGCCCAAGGTGAGTGGGTAACCGATCCGGCCCCACGCGCAAGCGCGGCCGCCCGATCTCCACGCACCCTCCATGCACCCGCGGGGGCTCCGGAGCAGCGCACCCCGCCCGGCTGCCGCGGGCCTGCCCGGCGCCTGCCGGTGCTGTGTCCGCGGTCACGCGAGGCCGCCCACGCCGCACCGAAGCGGGTGGGAGGAATCGTCCTCGGAAACCGCGGCTCCGGGTGGGGAGGCGCCGATGGACCGTTACACCGTCATGCTGGTTCCGGCGGGCGCCGGAGCCATCCGCCGGTTCGAGATCCAGCACATCTGGCTGCGCCGCGTGGCCACTGCCGCCCTGGTGATGACCGCAGCGATCGGTGCCATCGCCGTCGACTGGCTGCACCTCCGGCGCCAGACCGTGGAGATCGCGCGCCTGCGGGCCGAGACCGCCACGCAGCGCGAGCAGCTCCAGGGCTACGACGACCAGGTCCACAGCTACTCGGAGAAGGTCCGCGACGTCGAGTCGCAGCTCGCCTCGCTGCGCGAGTTCGAGCGCAAGGTGCGGATCATCGCCAACCTGCCGGCGGCCTCGGGCCCGCAGCCGGTCGAGGCGGCGCCGCCGGGGCTCGGGGTCGGAGGCGGCGCCGACGATCCCTCCCTCGCAACGCCTCCGATCGGTGCGCCGACCGGAGCCAACGTGAGCCGGAAGGCACAGCCGCCGGCTGCGGAGGGCGAGGGAGGGTCGGCGGAGCCCGCCGCGCCTGCGCCGGTCTCGTCGAACGATCCCCCGAGCCGCGCCGACTGGGTCCGCCTGCAGGCGCGGGCGGCCTGGCTCCTCGCCCGGGCACAGCAGCAGGAGAGGTCGCTCCAGGGCCTGCTCGAGGCGGTCCGCGGCAAGGCCGATCAGCTCGCCTCGACGCCATCGATCTGGCCGGCGAAGGGCTGGCTCACCTCGCGCTTCGGCTACCGCATCTCGCCGTTCACTGGGCTGCGCGAGTTCCACGCCGGCATCGACATCTCCGCCGAGTCGGGCACCGACATCGTCGCGCCCGCGCGCGGACGGGTGGTCTTCGCCGGTGTGCAGGGCGCCTTCGGGAATGTCGTCATCCTCGACCACGGGCACGGCCTCCGCACGCTCTTCGGCCACGCCCGCGAGCTGCACGTGCACCCGGGCCAGTCGGTGGAGCGGGGCCAGTCGATCGCCTCGGTCGGCAGCACGGGCCACAGCACCGGACCGCATCTGCACTACGCCGTCGAGCGGGACGGGCGCCTCACCAATCCGATCGACTTCATCGTGCAGTAGTCGACCGCGCTCGCCGACCCTCGATCCGGCTCGCTAGCCTCCCCCCATGACCCTGCGCACGCCGCTCTGCGACCGCCTCGACATCGAGGTGCCGATCCTCCTCGCGGGCATGGGCGGCGTCGCCTACGCCGAAGTGTGTGCCGCGGTCTCGGAAGCGGGCGGCTTCGGCACGCTCGGCATGGCCGGCGAGTCGCCGCAGGGGATCCGCCGCGAGATGCGCCGCGTGCGCGAGCTCACCGACAAGCCCTTCGGCGTCGACCTGCTGGCCGCGCTCCCGGACCAGATGCTGCAGGCGGTGGGCGTGGTGATCGACGAAGGCGCTCGCGCCTTCATCGCGGGCCTCGGCGTTCCCGGACCCGTGATCGAGCGCTGTCACGAGGCGGGACTGCTGGTGATGAGCCTGTGCGGCAAGGTGCGCCACGCGGTGGCCGCAGAGGCGGCGGGCTGCGACGTGGTGGTGGCGCAGGGCACCGAGGCCGGCGGCCACACCGGCGGGGTGGCCGGAATGGCGCTGATCCCGCAGATCGTCGACGCGGTCTCGATCCCGGTGGTGGCGGCGGGCAGCATCGTGGACGGCCGGGGGCTCGCCGCCGCGCTCTCGTTCGGAGCGCAGGGCGTGTGGATGGGCACCCGATTCATCGCGTCCCACGAGGCGCGCGCCGCCGAGCGCTACAAGAAGCGCATCACCGAGATCCGCGACGAGGACACTGTGGTCTCGCGCTGCTACTCCGGCAAGCCGATGCGCGTGATCCGCAACCGCTACGTCGAGGACTGGGAGCGCCGGCCGGCCGAGATCCTGCCCTTCCCGGCGCAGATGGCCGTCTCCCGCGACAACGACGTGCTGGCGGCGCTGCGCGGCCCGGACGAGCCGCTCGATCCGGAGCGCGACTGCATGCCGTGCGGCCAGGGCGCCGGGGCCATCCGCGACATCCTCTCGTGCCGCGCGATCGTCGAGCGCACCGTGGCCGAGGCGGAGGCGGTGATCGGTCGCATGTCGGCGCTGCTCGAGCGCTGACGACGGCGCCTCCGATCGGCGCCGCTGTCAGCGGACGTGCAGGCGCCGGTTGTTATGATGCGGCGCCGTGAGGTCGCGGAAGCGCCAGCCGACGCCCCCTCCGCCGGCGCGGCGCCGGAGCGCCTTGCGCTCGCGCCGGGCGCTCGCCGTGGCGTTTGCGCTCCTGGCGCTCGCGACCGACGCCGGGGCCCACGCGATCCTCGTCGAGGCGGTCCCCGCGGACGGCGCCCGGCTCTCCGCCCCACCGCCCGAGCTCGTGCTCCGCTTCAACAGCCGCATCGAGCACAAGCTCTCCCAGGCGGCGCTGGTCGGCGACGGCGGAACGCGCAGCGCGCTCGCGCTCGACGCCGATGCACCGCCGGACCGGCTGCGCGCGGCGCTGCCGGTGCTCGCGCCCGGCTCCTACACGGTGGAGTGGCAGGTGCTCTCGGTCGACGGCCACCGGGTCGCCGGCCGGCTCGGCTTCACCGTCCTCGGCCCCGGCTAGGGATCGCATGGAAGCACTGCTCGGGCTCCTCGACTTCTTCCACGCGATCCTGGCCAGCCTCACGGGCGTCGGGAGTGCGCTTGCCATCGGAGGGGTGGCCTTCGCGGCGGCTGCGCTCGGCGCTGGGCGCCGCGGCGAGGCGTCGCTCGAGCGCCACGTGCGCCGCAGCGCGCGAGTGGTGGCCCTCGGCGCGGCGATCACTGCGCTCGGAGCGGTCGCTCACGTCGGCCTGACGACGCTCGCCGTGCTCGGCGTCTCCGAGTGGGCGTCGGGCCTCCTCGGAGCCTCGTTCTTCTGGTCCTACCTGGGCGTCGTCACCGCGTCCGCAGTGTGTGCGGCGGGCGCGCGCGTGGTGGCGTCCCGCGGATCGCGCGCCGAACGCGCGCGATCCGCGGCGTGGATCGCCGCGCTCGCAGCCGTCGGGATCGCCGTGGGGGGTGCCTTCACGAGCCACGCCGCCGGCTGGCTCGGCGAACGCGCGCCACTCCTGGCGCTCGACGCGGTCCACCGGGCCGCAGCCTACGCGTGGCTCGGCGGCGTGGCGCACCTGGTGCTGTTCGGCGCCGCGAGACCGAACCCGGTCGAGGTGAAGAGCGTGCTGCCGCGCGCCTCGCGACTCTTCGCCGGCTGCGTGGGCGTGCTGGTCGCGGCGGGCGCCGCGCTGGCGCTTCCGTACGTCGGCGATCCGCAGCGCCTGGTCGGCACCTCGTTCGGGCTGCTCGTGGTCGCCAAGCTGCTCCTGCTCGGATGCCTGCTCGGGGTCGCGGCGTTCAATCACCGTTCGGTGTCGAGGATCGAGCGAGGCGAGGGCGGGGCGGATTCCTCGCTCTGGCGCCTGCTCGAGCTGGAGATCGGAATCGGGCTCGCCACGTTCTTCGTCGCCGGCACGCTCGCATCGACGCCGCCCGGGGTCGACGTTGGCGCCGAGGTCGCGCGGGCATCCGAGGTCGGGCACGTCTTCGTGCAGGGATGGCGCGACCTCGCCGCGCTCGGCTGGCGCGGCTGGGACATCGGAGTCGTCGGGGTCTCGACGTTCAACCACCGCCTCTCCGGCACGCTCCTGGTGGCGATGGCCCTGCTCGCGATCGCGGAGCGGCTCGGGCTTGCACGCTCCGCGCGCAACTGGCCGCTGCTCCTGCTCGCGCTCGGCGGCTTCGTGCTGGTGCACAGCGAGCGCCAGGCCTGGCCGTTCGGGCGCATCGGCTTCGTCGAGACCTTCACGGACCCCGAGATCGTGCAGCATCGCCTCGCCGGCCTGCTGGTGATCGGATTCGCCTTCTTCGAGTGGGCGGTCCGCACCCGGCGGCTCCCGCCGCAGCGCGCGGGCCTGGTCTTTCCGGCGGTCTCGCTGCTCGGCGGCGGGCTCCTGATCGTGCACTCGCACGCCGGCATCGGCCTCAAGGACGAGATGCTGATCCAGCTAACCCATCTGCCGATCGCGATCCTGGGGATCCTGGCGGGCGTCTCGCGCTGGCTCGAGCTGCGCCTTCCGACACGCACCGGCCGCGCCGTCGGCTGGCTGTGGCCGCCGGCGCTGCTCGGCATCGGCCTGATCCTCGTCGGCTACTGGGAGCCGCCGCGCGCCGTCCCGGATCCGCGCGACGCGCTCGCCGCGCCGCCGGCCCTCGCGCTCGCGAGCCTCGCGGACGACTCGTGCTATTGGGTCGCCGATCACTCGCGGGGAGCGCACTCCGGGTGCGCCGCGAACATCGCCTGCGTCCGCTCGATCGTCGACTCGAACATGCAGCGCGAGCGCATGTAGGCGGCGCGGTCGGGATCGTCGTAGCCCTCGCCGCTCGCGTCGCAGAGCGACGGGAGCATCTCCTCCCAGCTCGACTCCGAACCAACCAGCGTGCCGCGCAGATCCGCGTCCACGACCTGGCGGCACGCGTCGAAGGCCTGCCGGTGCGCGGACTGCGCGCTCCGCAGCTTCGTCGACTCGCAGGCGCTCATCTCGGCGGCGCTCGTCAGGTTCTCGCACACGGGTCCGGCGGCCGGCGGAGGCGCAGGCGCCGACATCGGCTTCGCGGTGGGGAGGCTCTTGTACGGCTCGGTCGCGAGCACCGCGAGCGCGCGCTTCGAGCCAATCTGCTGGAGCAGGCGCTTGATGTCGGGGAGGGTGGCGGAGCCACACCCCCACCAGATCGTGGTGAGCAGGCTGTCGCCCGACTCCGGGAGCTTCTGGTACTCGGAGCGGTAGAGCGCCCCGAGCCGATCGGCGACGTCCACGAAGGCGCTGCAGTCGCGGCTCCAGCGGTCGCGCGCGCAGAGCTGGCCGTACTCGTCGATCGCCGGGCAGACCTCCTTGCGCGGCGGGGGCGGCGGGAGCTGGTCCTGGGCGGCGGCGGGAAGCGCGGCGGCGAGGAGCGCGGCGACGAGGACGCTGCGGCGTGTCTTCTGCGACATGCGCAGAGCTGTACCGGAAGCGGGCTCCCGCCGCGACCCCTTCGTCCGAGCCTGCGTATCGACGCGCGCGCCGCCGCGGCGCGCGACACGAGAAGCGGTCGGCTGGCTCAGACCGGAATCACGGAGATCCGGTTCGTGCTGCCCGGCGCCTGCGAGATGCCGGCCGTTGCGACCACGACGTCGCCCGGCCGCACGCGTCCCGACAAGCGCAGGTGCTCGATCGCGAACGCGATCATGGCGTCGTCGGAGCGCTCGGCGTCGTAGCGGATCGCGGTGACGCCCCAGTTCAGCGCCAGCGCGCTGACCACGCGGGGCGATGGGGTCACCGCCAGGATCGGACAGCGCGGGCGGTGCTTCGAGATGGCCCGGGGCGTGAAGCCGGACTCCGTCAGCGTGATGATGGCGGCCGAGTCGAGGTGGTGCGCCATCGTGATCGCGGCCTGGCTGACCGCCTCCGTCACCACGTTGGAGGGCTCCGGCAGGATCTGCTGCAGATGCCCGTACTGCGGCAGCGCCGCCTCGCTGCGCTCGGCGACACGCGCCATCGTCCGCACCGCCTCGACCGGGAAGCGGCCCACCGCCGTCTCGCCCGCCAGCATCACCGCGGACGTGCCGTCCAGGATCGCGTTCGCGACGTCGCTCACCTCGGCGCGCGTCGGCCGCGGGCTTCGCTCCATCGAGCTCAGCATCTGCGTCGCCGTGATGACGGGCTTTCCGTTGCGGACCGTGGTGTGGATGATGCGCTTCTGCGCGAGCGGCACGTCCTCGAGCGGGATCTCCACGCCGAGGTCGCCGCGCGCCACCATGGTGCCCGAGGCACAGGCCACGATCTCCTCGAGGTTCCGCACGCCCTCGCGGTTCTCGATCTTGGCGATCACCGGGATCGGCAGCCCGGCCCCCGCCAGCGTGTGCTGGATCGCGCGCACGTCGCTGGCGCTCTGCACGAACGAGGCAGCGACGTAGTCGAGGCCCTGCGCCGCCGCGAAGAGCAGGTCCTCGCGGTCCTGACCGGAGAGCGCGTTGCGCTGGACGGTGCCGTCGGGGAGGTTCACGCCGCGCCCGCCCTCGAGGCGACCGCCCTCGACGACGCGGCACTGGATCGCGCCCGCCTTGGCCTCGACCACGCGCAGCTCGATGGCGCCGTCGTCGAGGAGGATGCGGGTCCCGGGCTCGACCTCCTCCGGCAGGCCCGGGTGCGAGACGGCGACGCCCTCGGCGCTCCCGTTCCGCCGATCGGTGTAGAGCGTGAAGAACTTGCCCGGCTGGAGCTCGGCGAAGCCGCCCTGGACGGGTCCGGTCCGGATCTCGACCCCGCGCGTATCGGCCATCACCGCGACGTTGGCGCCGAGCGCCGCCGCCGCCTGGCGGATCCGCTCGGCGCGCGCTGTCTGCTCCTCGAAGGTCCCGTGCGAGAGGTTCAGCCGCGCCACGTTCATGCCGGCTTCGATCATCTTGCGCAGCGTGTCGGGCGCGTCGCTCGCGGGCCCGACGGTCGCGACGATCTTGGTCATGCGGCTTCCGGGGTTCACCGAACCCTCCGTCCGAGCGCCCGTCCCGGAGATCGGTGACCACGGGTGCGGGCTTGAACCGCTCCGCGCGCGCCCGGCTGGTAGACTGCACCCACCCATCGACGAGGCTAGCCGATGCCGGGCGCGAGCGAGACGCGTCGAGAGCCGGGCGTGACGGTGGAGCCCGCGCCCCGCCGCGCCGCCGACAGCTTCTGGATCACCCGCTTCGCCATCCTCCGCCTGCTCGGCTGCGTGTACGCGGTGGCGTTCCTGTGCGCGGCCCTGCAGCTCGTCCCGCTGATCGGCGCGCAGGGCCTCCTCCCGGTCGGCTCCTTCCTCGACGCCGTGCGCGAGCAGCTCGGGTCGAGCTGGCGAGGATTCGCCGCGCTGCCCTCGCTCTTCTGGCTGGATGCGTCGGACACGGCGCTGCGCACCGTCGCCTGGAGCGGCTTCGCGCTCTCGTGCGCGGTTGCCGCGGGGTACGCCAACGCGGTGCTCCTGGCGGTGCTGTGGGTGCTCTATGCATCGATCGTGCACGTCGGGCAGGACTGGTACGGCTACGGATGGGAGATCCAGCTCATCGAGACCGGCTTCCTCGCCATCTTCCTGTGCCCGCTGCTCGACGGCCGTCCCTTCCCGGCGCGTGAGCCGCCTGCGCCGGTGCTGTGGCTGCTCCGCTGGCTGAGCTTCCGGGTCATGCTGGGCGCGGGCCTGATCAAGCTGCGCGGCGATCCGGCCTGGCGCGATCTCACCGCGCTCTACTACCACTTCGAGACGCAGCCCATCCCGAACCCGTTGAGCCGCTCGTTCCACTTCCTGCCGCATCCGCTGCTCCAGGCCGGCGTCGTGTTCAACCACGCGGCCGAGCTGGTGGCGCCCTGGCTCGTGCTCGGACCGCGCGCCGCGCGCCGGGTCGGGGGCGCGGTCATCGTGATGTTCCAGGGAACGCTGATCCTGAGCGGCAACCTCTCGTTCCTGAACTGGCTCACCATCGTGCCGGCGCTGGCGTGCTTCGACGACGCCGTCTGGTCGCTCCTGCTCCCGGCCGCGCTGGTCGAGAGGGCGCGGCGCGCCGCCGCGGGCGCACGGCCGAGCCGAGCGATGCAGCGCACGGCCTGGGCCCTGGCCGCCGTCGTCGGCGCGCTCAGCATCGCACCGGTGCTGAACATGCTCTCGTCGCAGCAGATCATGAACACCTCGTTCACCTCGCTGGCGCTCGTCAACAGCTACGGCGCCTTCGGCACCGTCGGCCGCGAGCGACTGGCCGTGGTGTTCGAGGGCACCGACGCAGACGAGCCCGACGAGGGCGCGGCCTGGAAGGCCTACCGCTACCGCGCGCTCCCGGTCGATCTCGATCGCAGGCCGCCCCAGGTGGCACCCTACCAGCCGCGGCTCGACTGGCAGATGTGGTTCGCGGCGATGTCGACGCCCGATCGCTATCCCTGGACGCTCCACCTGGTCTGGAAGCTGCTGCACGGCGATCCCGGCGCGCTGTCCCTGTTCGCCGACGACCCGTTCCCGGATCATCCGCCGCGCTTCGTGCGCGCCACGCTCTACCGCTACCGCTTCGCCCCGCCCGGCAATCCGGAAGGCCTCTGGTGGACGCGCGAGCCCCTCGGCCCCTGGCTGCCACCGCTCTCGGCGGACGACCGGCGACTGCGCGCCTTCCTCGCCGAGGAGGGTTGGCTCGACGAGCCGGCGGCACGCTGAGCCGACCCTACGCCGCGTAGGTCGCGCCGATGTTCACCGCGAGCGCGAGCAGCACGGTGTTGAAGAAGAACGAGGTGACGCCGTGGGTCAGCGTCATGCGCCGCAGCGGCTCGGTGAGCACCTGGACGTCGGAGACCTGCGAGGTCATGCCGATCACGAACGAGTAGTAGAGGAAGTCCCAGAGGGTGGGCTCGTGCGTGCCCGGAAACGCGAGCCCGCCGGCGTCCGCCGGCTCGCCCTCCCCCGACTCGACCTGCGTGTAGTAGAGGTGGGCGTAGCGGAACGCCGTCACCGTGTGCAGCGTGAGCCAGCCGAGCGGGACGCTCGCGATCGAGAGCGCGAACGCCTCCCTATCGAGCTGCTTGGCCTCTCCGAACAGCGTGAAGATCGCCCACAGCGAGAGCGAGACGGCGCCGAGCGTGAGGAGGGTGATCAGCAGGACGCCCTCGTCCGCGTAGGTGGCGCGCCGCCGCATGTCGTCGGGCGTGGCGCGGAGGCAGAGAACCGCGGTCGATACCAGGTACACCGCGAAGAAGCAGTCGCCGGCCACGACGACGCGAAGCGCGGGCCGCAGCATGTCCATGCCCGCCCAGACCAGGCAGCCGAGCAGGGCGGCCGCGTAGAACCGGTCGTGATGGCGGACGTGTTTCTGGACCGAAGCGAGCAGCGCGACCTCCGACACCTCAGCCAAGGGCGGCCACCTCGTGGGGCGGACCCGGGGCGATGCGACCCGGCACGCACATGGCCGGCGATTCTACTGCGCCGAGCCTCCGGATTCCCTCCCAGCGAGACCTCCCGGGCCTGCGAGTCGGGCGGACGGGAGGCTTCCGGAGGCGCGGATTTCCGAGCGACGGGTAAGCAAGATCGGGCCTTGTGAGCACGAACGCGCCGCGCAGACGCCCACGAGTAGAATGCACGTCGCTCGGGCGCCGGAGGAACCTCCCTCCGCCCGACCTGGCAAGAGGGATCCGGAGCCCTTCCTGCTAGCGCACGGCCAGAGGGAGCGAGGTCGGGCCACGCAGGATGGTGTTGTCGCCCCACGCGATCGACCCCGCGCCGAAGCGAAGGTCCGGGAAGCGCTCGATCAGCCCTTCGAACGCGATCTGGGCCTCGAGCCGCGCGAGCTGGGCCCCGAGGCAGTAGTGGATCCCGTGGCCGAAGGAGAGCGGGTGCACGTCCTCGCGCGCGATGTCCAGACGCTCCGGATCCGCGAACCGCGCCGGATCCCGGTTCCCCGCGCCGAGCAGCAGCACGAGCTGCTCGCCGCGCCGGATCTTGCGCCCGCGGAGCTCGCCCTCCTCGAGCACGATCCTCGAGGTGAGCTGGACCGGGCTGTCGTAGCGCAGCAGCTCCTCGACCGCGCCCGGAATTCGCTTGGGCTCGCGCCGCAGCCGCTCGAGCTGCTCGGGATGGCGGAGCAGGGCGATCATCCCGTTGCCGATCAGGTTGGTGGTCGTCTCGTTGCCCGCGACCAGCAGGAGCACGCAGGTGGAGAAGAGCTCCTGGGTCGAGAGGCGGTCGCCGGCCTCCTCCGCCGCGACCATCGCCGAGAGCAGGTCGTCGCGCGGCTCGCGCCGGCGCGTCGCGACCTCGTCCTCGAGATACCGCATGAGCTCCCGGAAGCCCTTTCCTCCGCGCCGGCGATCCTCCTTGGTCCCGTCGCCGAGAAGCCGCACCGCCTCGTCCGACCCGTGGCGGAAGCGCGCGCGGTCGGCGGACGGGATGCCGAGCATCTCGGCGATGATCGCAACGGGGAGCGGCGCGCCGAACTCCCGCACGAGCTCGATCTCGCTCCGACCTTCGAGCCCCCCTAGCAGCTCGTCCACGACCGCCTCGATGCGCGGTCGCATGCGCTCCACCGCGCGCGGCGTGAACGCCTTGCTGACGAGCCCGCGCAGGCGCGTGTGGTCCGGCGGGTCGATGCGCAGCATCGACGCCAGCCCATCGTCGTACATGTCCGGCAGGCCGGCGCGCCGGCCCCGCGCGCGCAGCCGTGCGCGGCGGCTCCAGTTGCGCTCGTCCGACGAATAGCGGCGGTCGGCGAGCACGCCGAGGATGTCGTCGTAGCGAGAGAGCACCCAGCCGCCCGCCGCATAGCTGCGGTGGATCGGATCGCGCTCGCGCAGCTCGGCATAGAACGGGTAGGGGTCGATCCGCAGGTCCTTGCGCTTCGGGTTGAAGACGACCCCGGTCTCGAGGCCCTCGCGCGCGGCGCGCAGAAGCATGTCGACGGCGAAGAGCGCGTCGTCGAGTCGCTCGATGACGGTCACGATTCTCCTCCCTGGCGCGCGGGCTCGCCGTTGTGCAACCCACGTGCCTGCGCGAAACGCTGCCTCGGCAGCGCTCCCGCTGCAGCGGCAGCCGCCGGAGGCGCAGGCTACGCACTGCATGCAGCGCGCGCTCGACACGGAGACGGGGTAGAGTGGAGGGAGTGGCGAACGCGACGCGACGAGGGCGCACGAGGGGGGTCGGCGCAATCGGCGTGGCGCTGCTCTCGCTGCTCCTCTCCGGCTGCGCGTTCCCGCGGCTTCCGTTCGGCGGACCCGAGCCGCTCCTCGAGACGGTGGTCGAGGGCAGCGGGTCCGCGAAGATCCTGATCCTCGACGTGGACGGCGTTCTCACCGAGGGCGAGGAGACGAGCGCCTTCGGCCTGGTCTCGCACGAGAGCCAGGTGGCGCGCATCCGCGAGCAGCTCGACGCCGCGCGCGAGGACGCGCGCGTCGTCGCCGTGGTGCTGCGGATCGACAGCCCGGGCGGCACCGCCGCGGCGAGCGATCTCATCTACCACGAGATCGCGCGCTTCAAGGAGAAGAAGAAGGTGCCGGTCCTCGCGCAGCTCATGGGCGTGGCGGCATCGGGCGGCTACTACGTGGCGATGTCCGCCGACGCGATCTACGCGCAGCCGACCACCGTCACCGGATCGATCGGCGTGATCTTCGAGGGCGTGAACGTCTCCGGGCTGATGGAGAAGCTCGGGATCGCCGACCAGACGCTGAAGTCCGGCGCGCTGAAGGACGCGGGCTCTCCGCTGCGGCCGATGACACAAGCCGAGCGCGCGCAGCTCCAGAGCGTGATCGACCTCCTCTACGCGCGCTTCTGCGACGTGGTCGCCGCGGGCCGCCCGAAGCTCGGAGCCGAGCGCGTGCACGAGCTCGCCGACGGACGCGTCTACGCCGCGCCCCAGGCGCTCGACGCGGGGCTGATCGACGGAATCTCCTACCTGCCCGATGCGATCGACGAGGCGCGTCAGCGAGCCGGCGTCGACCGGGCGCGCGTGATCGTCTACCGCCGCAGCAGCGAGTGGGCGGAGAACATCTACTCGCGCGCTCCGATCGGCGCGGGCCCGCGCGCCGCTGCGCCGGCGGTACCCGACTCGCTCCGCCTCGATCTGGGCCTCGACCTGCGCCCTCCGCTCAGCGGCCCGGCCTTCCTCTACCTCTGGTGGCCGGGCCTCGGCGAAGTGCCGGTGGGCGCTCGGGGGCGGACGGGCTGACCGGGGCCCGATCGACAACCTCCCCGCCGTCGTCATCACAATACGGTGTCGCCCTCGCGCCGTCGGTCGCGCCGCCGCAGAACGGAGATTCCGCGGGCGGCCGATCGAGGCTTCCGCGACGGCCATCGTTGGCGTAGGATGCACGCGGGTGAGAGGCGCTCTGGAGGGTGAGCGCCTTGAGCGATGTGACTTGCGCCTGCTGCGCGCCCCTGGTCGCCGAGATCCGCGCGCGCGGCCTCGACCCCGAGCCGCTCGTCGCCGGGCTCGACCTGCCGATCTCGGCCTTCGAGGACCCTCGCAATCGCGTGCCGTGGGATCCCTTCACCGTGTTCGCGCGGCGCGCGGCGGAGATGCTCGGAGGGGCAGATCAGATCGAGGAGATCGCTCTGCGAGCGGCTCCCGGCAGCGTGCCCCGCCTGCTGCGGCGCCTGCTCCCGCACCTCGGCAGCGCGCGGCCGTTCTACCTGGTCGGCACGCGCTGGTGGGGACCGTGGGTCTTTCGCGGCACTCGCGCCACGTGCGAGGAGCTGGCCGACGGACGGCTGCGCGAGGTGATCGAGATCCTGCCGGGCTACGCCGAGTGCCCGCAGTTCTTCCAGGGGATCCGCGGCGTGCTGCGCGCGATGCCGCTCCTCTTCGGCCAACCCGAAGCGCTGGTGGACCTCCGGCACGACGGACGCCGCGGCGAGTTCCTGATCACGCCGCCGCCGGCCAGGCGTCGTCTCAGGAACCTCTTCCGCCGCCGCGCCAGCGTCTCCGCGCTGCCCGGCGACCTCGAGGAGCTCGGCTTCCAACAGGAGCAGCTTCGCGAGAGCATGCGCCGTACGCGCGTCGCGGGCGTGCTGCTGGCCGAGAAATCGCGCCGCCTCGAGACGCTGCATCGCCTCGGCCGCGAGCTCTCGCACTGGCAGGACGAGGGCGAGCTCGCCCGTGCGGTGATCCGCCTGCTCGAGCAGCAGTTCCGGCTGCGCGGGGCCCGAATCTCGGGACGGACGCGCGAAGGCGACAGCCTCGCGACGCTCGCGGCGTGCGGCGATCGCTCGGGTACGCCGTCGGCGACACACGCTCTCGCGGCCGGCAGCGGCACCGTAGGACGCCTCGAGCTCTGGGGATTCGGCGGAAGCAACGGCGCCGGGCACGACGAGGTATTGCTCCGCGAGCTCCTGCCGTGGATCGGTGTCGCCCTCGAGAGCGCGCAGTCGGAGGCTGCGATCCGCGGTCTCACGCAGTGGCTCCAGGCCGACCTCGCCGATTGGGCCCGCCTCGAGCGCAGGCTCGAGGGAGCTCTCGAGGGTCGGACGGCGCTGGAGGGCGAGGCGCTGCGAGGCCACGAGGACGAGTCGGAGACGATCCTCCTGGTGGAGGGCGACCGCGGGCTGCGGCGCGTGGCGCGCGAGCTCCTCGAGATCGAGGGCTACACGGTCATCGAGGCCGCAACCCGCGCCGACGCGCTCGCCATCTGCTCGTCACAGTCGACGCCGATCCACCTGCTCGTCACCGACGTGCTCGCTCCCTCGGTCGGCCGCGAGGTGGCGGGCCAGGTGATGCGGCTCCATCCGGAGCTGCGCGGCCTGATGATGCTGCGGCTCCGGTCCTCACGGGCCACCGCTAGGGTCCTTTTCCCTACAGAAAACTAGCCGCTCCGCCGATCCCAAGAGGCGGATGGGTGCCTTCCGCGAGCTGCTCGAGGCCTGCGACCTCGCCGGCCACCTCGCCACCGAGCTCGGAATCGGGCTCCAGATCGCCGGGGACGAGGCCCTCGACGGGCGCACGGTCGTGCTCGGCGACCGCCGCGTCGTCAACTTCACGTCGTGCAGCTACCTCGGCCTCGAGCTGGACCGGCGGCTCGTGGAGGGTGCCGTCGACGCAGCCCGTCGCTTCGGCACGCAGCTCTCTGTCTCCCGCGCCTTCCTCTCGGCGCCGCCCTACGCGCCGCTCGAGGCGCTGCTCGGCGAGATCACGGGCGGCCACGCGCTGGTGACGCCCAACACGACGCTCGCCTCGGCGTCGGCGCTGCCCTCCCTGGTCGGCGAGCGCGACGCGGTGCTGCTCGACCATCAGGTCCACATGACGGTGCAGACGGTCGTTCCGCTCCTCCAGCGCGCTGGAGTCGCCGTCGAGTACGTCCGTCACGGACGCCTCGATCGGCTCGAAGAGCGGATCGCGGCGCTATCGCAGAGCCATCCCCGGGTCTGGTTCCTCTTCGACGGCGTCTACAGCATGCACGGCGATCTGGCTCCGATCGACGCGCTGGCCTGGCTGCTCACGCGTCACGAGCAGCTCCATCTCTACGTCGACGACGCGCACGGCACGAGCTGGACCGGCCGCCACGGGCGGGGCCACGCGCTCGAGCACCTGCCCGAGCGCGAGCGCGCCATCGTCGCCCTCTCGCTCAACAAGTCGTTTGCCGCGGCGGGCGGTGCGTTGGTGCTCCCCGACGAGGCGACGCGGCGCTGGGTGCGGCACACCGCGGCGCCGCTCGCCTTCACCGGACCGGTCCAGCCGCCGATGCTCGGCGCCGCGCTCGCTTCCGCCCGCATCCACCTCTCCGGTGAAATCGAGGCGCTGCAGGCGGAGCTCCGCGAGCGGATCCGACATGCGAATCGCCGCGCGGAGGAGCTCGAGCTCCCGCTGCTCCACCGTCGCACGGTCGTGCCGATCCGCTTCATCGGCCTCGGCCCGCGCGCGGCCTCGACCGCGATGGCCGTGCACCTGCTGGAGCGCGGGCTCCTCGCGAGCTGCGCGATCTTCCCGGCGGTGCCCGCGCACCAGACCGGGATCCGCTTCACGCTGACGCGCCACCACCAGCTCGAGGACATCGACCGGCTGCTCGAGGAGATGGCGCGCTTCCTCCCCGAAGCCCTGCGCCGCGGCGGCGTCGCGCGCACGGAGGTGGATCGCGCGTTCGGCGCCGAGCCGCAGCCCGCCGCACGGAGCGCCCGCAGCGCGCCGGCGAGCGCGCTGCGCCTCGAACGCGCGGGCTCGATCGCGGAGCTCGACGCGCGCGAGTGGGACCGCCTGCTCGGCGCGCGCGGCAGCTTCGACGCAGGCGGACTGCGCTACCTCGAATCGACCTTCGGGCCGCACCAGAAGCCCGAGCAGCACTGGCGCTTCCAGTACTACGTCGTGCGCGACGCGGCCGGCGCGCCGGTGCTCGCCACCTTCTTCACCGAGGCGTGGATGAAGGACGATATGTTCGCCGACGCAGCGCTCTCGCGGGAGGTCGAGCGCCGGCGGCGGAGCGATCCCGCCTTCCTCACCTCGCGCGTGCTGGCGATGGGCTCGCCGCTCACGGAGGGCGACCACCTCTACCTCGACCGCGCCGGCGCCTGGCGCGATGCGCTCGCGCTCCTCGCCGCGGACGTCTCCGAGCGCGCCGAGACGGCGGGTGCGCGGCTCGTGGCGCTGCGCGATCTCCCCTTCGACGCGGAGCTCGCGCCCGTCCTGCAGGAGCTCGGCTTCACGTCGGTCCCGGCGCCGACCTCGATGGTGGTCGAGGTCGATTGGACCTCGCGCGATGCGTATCACGCCCGGTTGTCGAAGCGGGCGCGGCGCTTCCAGCGCGAGCAGGTCGAGCCCCACGCCGATTCCTTCGAGGTCGCGATCCTGCGCGCCGGCGACCCCGCCCCGTCCGCCGAGGCATGGGCACACCTCCACCGCCTCTACCGGAACGTCTGGGAGCGCAGCTTCCATCTCAACACGTTCGCGCTGCCCGAGGACTTCCTGCCGCGCATGCTCGAGCATCCCGGCTTCGAGATCGTGACGCTGGCGCTGCGCGCCGAGAGCCGCCGCGGCGGCGCGGCGCCTCCGCGCGCCTTCTTCGCCGCGCGAGCCGGCCCCGAGCAGTACGTGCCCATCGTGGTCGGGCTCGACTATCGCCACGTGCAGGAGCACGGCGCCTATCGCCAGAGCCTGGCGTGGATGCTGCGGCGGGCCGAGCAGCTCGGCCGCAGTCGCCTCCTCCTCGGGATGGGCGCGGAGCTCGAGAAGCGGCGCTTCGGCGCGCGCCCGGTGGCGCGCCGGGTCTGGATCCAGCTCCTGGACCAGCTCCACGCCCAGGTGCTCGCGCTCCTCGCCGGCGACGTCCACGCGCGAGGGCGCCGGAGCTAGCCGCTATGCGCCGAGCGCCTTGCGCAGCACCTCGCCCGCGAGCGCGATCGACTCGAGCTCGTGCCCGTTGGCGGGAAGGTTCACGACGAGCCCGTCGAGGCCCGCCTCGACGACCTTGCGCTGCACCACCTCGCCGACCGCGTCGCGGTCGCCGATCACCAGGATCTTGCCGATCTGCTCGCGCATGGCCGCCGGCAGCGTGTTCCAGTCGAGCCCGCGACGCGCGAGCAGCGCGTCGCGCGCCGCCTCCGCCTTCGCGGTGGTCTGCCCGACCACCAGCGAGAACAGCACCGAAACGCCGATCCCCGCGCGATCGCGCCCGATCTCGGCGCAGTGCCGCTCGAGCACGTCCAGCTTGCGGGGAACCTCGTCGAGCGGGCACGGCAGGTTGCTCTCGTCCGCGTGCTCGGCGACGAGGCGAAGCGTCCTCTTCTCGCCGGCACCGCCGATCATGAGCGGGATGCCGCCCGCCTGCAGCGGCGCGGGCCGGTTGATCGCGTCCTTCGCGCTGTAGTGTCGGCCCGCGAAGGTCGCGCGCTCGCCGCGCAGCATCGGGCGCAGGATCGCGAGCGCCTCCTCGAGCCGCTCGAAGCGCTCTCGCAGCGTTCCGAAGCGGAAGCCGAGCCCGACGTGCTCGTCCTCGAACCAGCCGGTGCCGATCCCGAGCAGCGCGCGCCCGCGCGAGATCACGTCGAGCGTGGTCACGATCTTCCCGAGGAGCGCGGGGTTGCGATAGGTGTTCCCGCTGACCAGCGTGGCGAGACGCGCGCGCCGGGTCCGCGCCGCCAGCGCGCCGAGCAGCGTGTAGGCCTCCAGCATGTTCCAGTCGGGCGGCCCGAGCATGGGAAGCTGGTAGAAGTGATCCATCACGAAGACGGTGTCGAAGCCGGCGTCCTCCGCCGCTCCCGCCATCGCCGCGACGCGCTCGAACAGCGCGTCGTCCGGTACGCCGGGGAAGGTGAAGTTCGGGATCTGGAAGCCGAGGCGGGTGTGGCTGCGGGGCATAGGGTGCTCCTGCGTGGGCGCGCGGAGTTGGCCGAATGGAAGCACAGTCGCCGGGCCGGGACATCGGGCGGTGCGCTCGCCGCGGCGGCCGACCCGGCGTTAGTCTCGAGGGGAGCTCGCCGGCCGCGCGGATCGCGGCGCCGGCCCGAACCCGGAGTCGAGGTCGCCATGCGCTGCGCCTGGATCCTTCCCGCGCTCTTGGCAAGCTCGGCGGCCGCCTGGGCGCCGACCGCGCGGGGCGACGCCGCGACCCTCTCGCTGCGCTCCTCCGCCTTCGAGCCGCACGCGGGGATCCCGACTCGGTACACCTGCGACGGGGAGGACATCTCGCCGCCGCTCGCGTGGACCGACCCGCCGGCGGGAACGCGGAGCTTCGCGTTGATCGTCGACGATCCGGACGCGCCCGATCCGCAGGCACCGAAGACGATCTGGGTGCACTGGGTCGTCTACGACATCCCGGCGGCGCAGCGCGAGCTGCCGCAGGGCGCGGGCGGTGCCGGCGCATCGGGCGGCGCGCGAGATGGGATCAACGACTGGAAGCGCACCGGCTGGCGCGGGCCGTGTCCTCCGATCGGACGCCACCGCTACGTCTTCGAGCTCTTCGCGCTCGACGCTCCCCTCGGCGACCTCGGCGCTCCGAGCAAGGCGGCTCTCGAGCACGCGATGCAGGGCCACGTCCTCGGACGCGCGGAGCTGATCGCCACGTTCGCGCGCGCGCGGTGATCGGGGTTGGACCGCAGAGCCTGGGTCGATATCTTCCCGCCATGGCGCCCGATCCGGCGGCGGACTCCTTCGCCCCCGACCAGCCCGCGTTCTGGCTGGGCGATCCCCACGCGGCGCTCCGCCGCCTGCGCCGCGAAGATCCCCTCCCCTGGTACGCGGGGACCGGCGGAGCCTGGTGCGTGCTCAAGCACGCCGACATCCTCTCGGTGTCGCGCGACCCGCAGCGGTTCACCTCGACGCGCGGCATCCAGATCGGCCTCCGCGAGGCGAACGCGCGGCCCCCGGGCATCCCTCCGACGATCCTCGAGATGGATCCGCCGCAGCACAACCGCTACCGCAAGCTGGTGATCCGGGCCTTCACGCCGCACTCCGCGGCGCGGCTCGAGACCATGGTGCGGCAAATCGCGCGCGAGTGCGTGGAGGCGATCGAGCCGGGGGCGCCCATGGATCTCGTCGAGGCGCTCGCCGTGCCCGTGCCGATGTACGTGATCGCCGAGATGCTCGGCGTTCCGCGCAGCGACCGGCCGAGCTTCAAGCGCTGGTCGGACTCGATGATCGAGGCCGGCGGTGGCGCCGGTCGCACGGCGCGGACCGACGCGCTGCTGGGCGAGATGCTCGGCTACTTCCACGCCGTGCTGGGCGAGCGCCGCCGCGCTCCGAAGGACGACCTCATCTCCACGCTCGCGCGCGCCGAGATCGAGGGCGCCGTCCTCACCGACCCCGAGATCCTGATGTTCTGCATCACGCTGCTCGCAGCCGGCAACGAGACGACGCGCAACCTGATCTCGGGCGGCTCCCTGCTGCTCATGCGCAATCCCGACGAGCGGCGCCGCCTGCTTCGCGAGCCGGGCCTCATGCCGAACGCCGTGGAGGAGATGCTGCGCTGGTGGACACCGGTCCAGAGCTTCATCCGCACGGCCACCCGCGACACCGAGCTGCGGGGTCGGCGCATCGCCGAGGGCCAGGTGATGCTGCTGCTCTACGCCTCGGCGAATCGGGACGAGGACGTCTGGGGTGACGACGCCGATCGCTTCGACGTCGGCCGCGATCACACCCACCAGCGCCACGTCGCATTCGGCTTCGGCGAGCACCTCTGCCTGGGCGCGCCGCTGGCACGCCTCGAGGCGCGGGTGGCGTTCGAGGAGCTCCTGGCGCGCTACCCGAGCTTCGAGCTGGCGGGCGAGCCCGAGCGACTCAACTCGCGGCTGATGCACGGGGTCGAGCACCTCCCGGTCGTGTTCGAGGCGCGGCGCTGATCGCCCCGCGCGTCCGAATGCCCGCACATCCCGCTACTCGTCGGCGTTCTCGCAGTCCGTGCCGCTGAAGCCGGCCGGGCAGTCGCAGCTGTACCCGCCCGCCTCGTTGCTGCAGACGCCGCCGTTCACGCAGGGGCCCGACGCGCAGTAGTCGACCGCCGTCTCGCAGTCGACGCCCGTGAAGCCTGCCGGGCACGTGCACGTGTAGCTGCCGACGCCGTTGCTGCACGTCCCGCCGTTCACGCAGGGACTCGAGGCGCAGTTGTCGACCAGCGTCTCGCAGCTCACGCCCGTGTAGCCGGTCGGGCAGGCGCAGCTGTAGCCGCCGGTCTCGTTGCTGCAAACGCCGCCGTTCATGCACGGCGTCGACGCGCAGTAGTCGACGCTTGTCTCGCAGTCGACCCCCGTGTAGCCGGTCGGGCAGGAGCAGGTGTAGCCACCTGCATCGTTGCTGCAGGTACCTCCGTTCACGCAGGGGCTGGATGCGCAGTAGTCGACGGCGGTCTCGCAGTCCGCGCCCGTGTAGCCGGTCGGGCAGGAGCAGGTGTAGCCACCCGCGTCGTTGCTGCAGGTACCTCCGTTCACGCACGGGCTGGATGCGCAGTAGTCGACGGTCGTCTCGCAGTCGACGCCCGTGAAGCCCATCGGGCACGTGCACGTGTAGCTGCCGGCGCCGCTGCTGCACGTTCCGCCGTTCACGCACGGGCTCGACGCGCAGTAGTCGACGGTGGTCTCGCAGTCGACGCCCGTGAAGCCCGAAGGACACGTGCACGTGTAGCTCGCCGCCCCGTCGCTGCACGCGCCGCCGTTCATGCACGGACTCGACGCACAGGCGTCGACGACCGTCGTGCAGCCCGTGCCTGTGAAGCCGGTCGGGCATCCGGCCAGGATGGCCTGCGCGATCGCCGATGCCGCCATCGCGCTCCCGAGCGGGTTCCAGTGCACGGTGTCCTGGTAGTAGATCGAGGGGTCGGGCATCGCGTCCGACGCGCTGAACGCGGCGAAGAGATCGACGAACCCCACTCCGTGCGCCCCGAGTCGCGATTGCATCGGACCGCGCATCCGATCCAGGCGAGTGTTGGCGACGCTCGCGCTCTGATCGCTCGGCAGGCGCGGAGGGGGCCAGGCGACGACGACGCGGATGCCCGCGCCCTGCAGCGTCGTCGCGGCGCGGTCGATCGAGTCCATCAGGCTCTCGTCCGTGAGCACGTCGGCGGGAGGCCAGCCGTCGGGGAGGAGCGGCCCGAGGCCGTCCGAGTAGGCGGGGTACACCACGTCGTTGGTGCCCCACATCATCACCACCACGTGCCAGCCGCTCGTGAGCGCCGCGAAGTCCGGCGGGCTGATGGGGCGATCGGCGCCGGTGTTCTCGATGTTGCCATCGTTGTTCCGCTTCGGAACGCCCATCTCGCCGTCGATCCCGGCGTTGAAGACGGTCCATCCTGTCGGGAGGTCGGCCGGCCAGCCCCCCGGCGACGTGCCCCAGCCCGCGGTCAGCGAGTCGCCGTATGCGGCGACGCTGAACCGGCTCGGATCGACGGGCGCAGGATGCGTGGGAGGGGAGCAGCCGATCGCGAGCAACGACACGAGCAACGCGACCAGAGAGAGAAGCGCACTCCCGGCTCGCACCGCGACCTGCCTCGACGACCCACGTCCTGCTTGGCTCATCTTGCTTTCTCCGCCGACCCGTTCTTCGTCGCGGGTCTGCGGCGCCCTGGTGCAACGCACATGCCGCGGGCGGCGAGGGCTCGCGAAGACGCGTCGAGCGCGCTCGACGCAAGAACCACGTGCATGAGGCGAATCGCCGTCCAATGGATTGGACGATGCGGTGGTCCCGAGTCCGGCCGATTGGACTCCGATGCTTCGCCGTTTCGCGCGCGCGATGCATCGCGCGCGACGCACGCACCGTGCGCAGGGCACACGGATCCCACTGGCGTGGAGCGGATTCGCCACGCACAGCACCCCCTGTGCTCGAGCGGTCGCTGGCGCTCGGCACTCGCGGCGCCATACCCACTGGCGGCGCGCGGTCGAACGAGATCCTAGATGGCCCATCCGGAGATCGACGTGGGATCTTCGTGCGAATCTCCGGAAGTCCGCGCTCGACTACCCTTGCCTCGCGTTCGGAGGAGATCGTGATCGCGTTCGACGTGCCGCCGCCCTGGTCGTCGTTCCTCGCTGAGGGTCTCTTCGCGTGGC
>Ga0335070_10001554_pt1 | contig 26520 bp, 28 predicted proteins | sample Lox_Sample_13_FD_206722 | JGI IMG/M metagenome (GOLD analysis project Ga0335070, IMG submission 206722) | Soil microbial communities from Loxahatchee National Wildlife Refuge, Florida, United States - Lox_Sample_1.3 | ecosystem: Environmental > Terrestrial > Soil > Wetlands | place: USA...
TCTGTCAACCCTTGCATTGCGGCGCGGCGGAGCGAGCCTAGGCCGATCATGGGAGGCTCGGTCCGTCGCCCGGCGGTTGCCGGTCTGTTCTATCCGAGCGATCCCGCCGAGCTGCGCCTGGTGGTGCAGGCCTGCCTCGGCGAGGGACGCGCGCGAATCGCCGGCCGCTCGCTCGGCCAGCCGAAGGCGCTGATCGTCCCGCACGCGGGGTACGTCTACTCCGGCCCGGTCGCCGGGTCCGCCTACGCGCTGCTCGAGCCATTCGCCGCCTCGATCCGCCGCGTCGTCCTGCTCGGTCCGTCGCATCGCGTACCCTTTCGCGGCCTCGCCCTCTCGGGGGCGGCGCGCTTCGCCACGCCGCTCGGCGAGGTCGCCCTCGACGCCGAGGGTGCCGCGGCGCTGGCGCGGCTCCCGCAGGTGCGCGTCCTCGACGCCGCGCACGCCGACGAGCACAGCCTCGAGGTGCAGCTGCCGTTCCTGCAGGAGATCCTGAGCGACTTCGTCCTGCTCCCGGTCGTCGCGGGCGATGCCGCGCCGCAGGAGGTGGCAGCGCTGATCGAGGCCGTGTGGAACGGACCCGACACGCTGTTGCTGATCAGCTCGGACCTCTCGCACTACCACGACTACGAAACCGCGCGTGCGCTCGACCGCGCCACGGGCGCGGCGATCGAGGCGTTGCAACCCGAGGGCCTCGACGGGGAGAGCGCCTGCGGCCGCGTGCCGGTGCGCGGGATGCTCGTGGCCGCGCGCGCCCACCGGCTCGCGGTGCGCACGCTCGATCTGCGCAACTCCGGTGACACCGCGGGGCCCCGGGACCGCGTGGTGGGATATGGCGCCTTCGCAATCGCGTGAGGGGCTCGACCAGGCCGACGGCGTGGCGCTGCTCGAGCTCGCGCGCGCCTCGATCGAGCACGGCCTGCGAACCGGCCGCCCGCTCGAAGTCGACTGCGGTCGCTGCGCCGCTGCGCTGCGCGCGCCGCGCGCCAGCTTCGTCACGCTGCAGCGCAGCGGGGAGCTGCGCGGCTGCGTGGGCGAGCTCGAAGCGCGCTTCCCGCTGGCCGCGAGCGTGGCGAACCAGGCGTTCTCGGCCGCGTTCCGCGACCCGCGCTTCCCTCCGGTCGTCGAGGCGGAGCTCGCCGACCTCGAGCTGCACATCTCCGTGCTCGGCCCGCTCGAACGGCTCGTGGTGGGCTCGGAGCAGGAACTGCTCGGCGCGCTGCGACCCGGCGTCGACGGCCTGCTGATCGAGGACGGCGCGCGCCGCGCGACATTCCTGCCAGCGGTCTGGGGATCGCTGCCGGAGCCGCGCGAGTTCCTCTGCGAGCTGAAGCGGAAGGCCGGGCTCGCCCGCGAGGTGTGGCCGAGCGGGATGCAGGTGTGGCGGTATCGCGTCGAGGAGATCCCGGCGGAGTAGGCCGCCGGCGGCGCGGGGCGAAGCGGTGGCGGCTGCTGGATCGGCGCACCGCGGCGCGGGCTTGAGGCGACGCGCGGACGCGTCAAGTCGCTCCGCGGGCGCGTCGATGTTCCGCAGCGATGTCCCTTCGGCCTGCCAGGCTGCAGCGGAGCCTCGCTCTCTCCCTCGCGGTCGCCGCGGCCCTCGCGGTGGGCTGCGCGCACGGCAAGCCGTCGGCCGAGGCCGCGGCGCCCCGTTCGCCCGAGCCCGGTCCCGAGGTCTACCGCCGGGCGGATGCCGATCGCGTCACTCTGCTGGAGCACGAGGTCGAGCGGCTGCGCGCCGACGTGCGCTCCGCCGAGGAGGCGCTGGTCGCGGTCGAGTCGGGCATGCGCGGCGCGCAGACGCGCACCGAAGCGGTCTCGAAGCTGGCGGAGGCGCGCATCGAGGTGGGCCGCGCCGCCAAGCGCGCGCCGTGGCGGACCGACGCCGTGGCGGAAGCCCGCGCGAAGCTCGACGAGGCCGAACGGCAGCTCGGCGAGGGGCACGTCGGGTCGGCGATCTTCTTCGTGTCGCGCGCCTCGCGGATCGCCGAGACGCTTCTCGCGGAGGCCGATCTGGTCGGCAAGACGCCCGGCACCCGCTACGTCCGGTCGGGGCGCGTGAACCTGCGCGCGGAGCCGAACACCGACAGTGAGGTGCTCGCGGTGCTGCCGGTCGACCTGCCCGTCTTCCCGGAATCGGACGACGGCGAGTGGACGCTGGTGCGCACCGTCTCGGGCCAGGTGGGCTGGGTCAGCGGGCGCTTGCTGCGCGCGCGCTGAGCGGAGTCGGGTCGCGTCAGCTGGCGGCCGCCATCACGCAGTCCTTGCCGGACCCCTTGGCGGAGTAGAGCGCGCGGTCGGCCGCGTGGAAGAAGGCCTTCCGGTCGCCGCGATAGACGGCGACGCCGATCGAGACCGTGATCGCGAGCGCTCCGCGCGCCGGCGGCACGTCGAGCACCATCTCGCCCACCGCGGTGTGCACCTTCTCGGCGAGCGCCAGGGCGCCGGCGAGGTCGGTCTCGGGCGCGAGGATCGCGAACTCCTCTCCGCCGTAGCGCGCGACCAGGTCGTGGTCGCGCGTCTGCTCGACGAGCAGGGCCGCCAGGCGCTCCAGCACGACGTCTCCCACGGCGTGGCCGTGCCGGTCGTTCAGCGCCTTGAAGTCGTCGATGTCCACCAGCACCAGGGCCAGCGGCGCGCCGGCGCGCTCGCAGCGCTTGATCTCCTTGGTGAGCTGGTCCTGGAAGTAGCGGTGGTTGTGGATCTTGGTGAGGCCGTCGGTGATGGCGAGCTGCTCGAGCGTCTCGTTGGCGCGCTTCAGACTGTAGACCATCTCGACGAAGCTTCGCGCCAGGATGCCGACCTCGTCGGAGCTCGTCACCACGGGCAGCTCGACGTTCTCCTCGCCGTCGCGCAGCCGGCGCGCGCAATCCGAGAGCGCGTGCAACGGGCGCACCAACGAGGCAACCACGGCGAAGGCGAGCGCGGACAGTGCGAGCACGATGCCGAGATTCAGCGCCACGATGTGGCCGAGGATCGCGGCGATCGGGGCGAAGGCCGCGTCGGATTCCTCTTCCACCACGAGCGTCCAGTGCAGCCGCGCAAAGGGCATCGCGCTGCCGACGACGCGCACGCCGTCGGGAGCGAGGTAGTGGTGCACGTCCCCCTGCGCTCCGGCGAGCTCGGCGCTCATCGAGGGAGTCGAGGACCCGACCAGGCGCGAGGCGGCGACGAAGCCACCCTGCTGGTCGAACACGAGCGTGCGCCCCGAGCCCGAGGGGGTGCCACCGGCGAGCTGCTCTGCGAGCACGCGCAGGGGGAGCACGGCGTGGAGCGTGAAGAGCCGGCGCTCGTCGCGCCCGCGCACCACGCTGGACACGGCCTGAACCGGGCCGAGCTCGCGATCGATCAACACGCCCGAGACGTCGGCGTCCTCTACGGCGGCGAGGCGCTGGAGCGCGGTGGGCTCGAGCGCGACGGCACGTCCGACGCCCAGGACGGTGCGGGCCTCGGCGTCGAGGACGAAGAGCGAGACGTACTGCGGCAGCCCCTCCAGCACGTAGGTGAGGTACTGCTCGACCTCGGCGCGATCCCGCGCCTCGCCGCGGCCCGCGCCCGCGCGGGCCACGCGCGCCAGGGCGTCCACCACGATCGCGCTGCGTGCGAAGACCTGGACATCCAGGGTCCGCTGGGCGTACCAGAGGTCGAGCCGGTCGTGCACCTGCGCCACCGCGGCCGGGATCTTCTGCTCGACCTTGGCGCGCAGGAAGGCGCGCAGCGCGTGGGCGGAAGTCCAAGCGACGGCGAGCGCGCTCAGCAGCGTCGCCGCGAAGACGAAGAAGCTGATGCGGGCGGCGAAGCTCCGGAACAGGCGCCGAATCGGCTCACGGGCAGACGGCTGCATCGAGGAGGTGCCTTCCCGCCTGCAAGCATCGACGGAATCGGCGCTCGCCTTGACCGAATTCGGCGCGGTAGCATGGCATCCATGACGCTCTCCCTGATCGGCGCCGGCTTCGGCCGGACGGGTACGCTCTCGCTCAAGGTCGCGCTCGAGCAGCTCGGGCTCGGCCGCTGCTACCACATGACCGAGGTGTTCGCGAACCCCGAGCACGCGCCGCTCTGGCACCAGGCGGCCCGGCGTGGCGCCTTCGACTGGGACGCGCTGCTCGGCGGCTACGGCGCGACCGTGGACTGGCCGGGGTGCTTCTTCTGGCGCGAGCTCGCGGACCGCTACCGCGACGCGAAGGTGCTGCTCAGCGTCCGCGAGCCCCGCTCCTGGCACCGCAGCGTGATGGACACGATCTACCAGCCCGTGATGAATCCACCGGCCGCCGCCCCGCCGGAATGGTCAGCGATGGTGCGTGAGATCATCGTCGAGCGCACCTTCGGCGGGCGCCTCGACGACTGCGACCACGCGATCGCGGTGTACGAGCGCCACAACGACGCGGTGAAGCGCGCGATCCCACCGCAACGCCTTCTCGTGTATGAGGCGTCGCAAGGCTGGGAGCCGCTGTGCCGCTTCCTCGGCAAGCCGGTCCCGAGCGGGCCCTTCCCGCGCGTGAACACCACCGAGGAGTTCCGCGCGCGCCTGACGCCGGTCTCCCCGTCCCCCTCGGCGTGACTCAGCGCGATCCGAGCCGCTCGAGCAGCTTCCCCCACAGGCCGCCGAAATCGCCGTTGCTCATCACCAGCACGACGTCGCCGGGTGCGCTCGCAGCGGCGAGGTGATCGACGATGGCCGGGACGCCCTCGAGCGCGGCCGCGTCGCGACCGCGCGCGCGCAGCTCGGCGGCGATCTGCTCGGCGTCGAGGAACTCGGTGACGGCGCCGGTGGCGCTGTAGAGCGGCTCGCGCGGCACGATCGAGATCACGACCCGATCCGCTTGCGCCAGCGCGTCGGCGAAGTCACGCTGGAAGAGCGCGCGGCGGCTGGTGTTGGAGCGCGGCTCGAGCACGGCGACGAGCCGGCGGCCGGGATAGCGCGCGCGCATCGCGGCGACGGTCTCGCGCACCGCCGTCGGGTGGTGCGCGAAATCGTCGAGCACGGTGACGCCGCGCGCCTCGCCGCGCACTTCCTGGCGCCGGCGCACGCCGCGAAAGGCGCCGAGCGCCTCCGCCGCGCGGGCCACCGGGACGCCGAGGGCGTGCGCGGTGGCGAGCGCGCCCAGCGCGTTCGCCACGTTGTGGCGGCCGTGGAGCGGGACCCGGGCGCGGGCCAGCTCGGCCTCGTCGCGCACGACGCGGAACGCCGTGCCCGCGGGCCCCGCCTCGAGCTCGAGCGCGCGCCAGCCGTGCTCGCCCTCGCCGACCCCGTAGCCGATCACCGGGCACGGCGCGCCGCCGAGCACGTCGCACACGTTCGCGTCGTCGAGCGCGGCGACGATCGCCCCGTCCGCCGGCATACCCCGCACCAGCGCCCGGAAGGCCTCCTTCACGTGCTCGAGGTCGCGGTAGATGTCGGCGTGGTCGAACTCGACCGAGGTGAGCAGCAGCGTCCGCGGGTGGTAGTGGAGGAACTTCGGAGTCTTGTCGAAGAAGGCCGTGTCGTACTCGTCGCCCTCGACGACGAAATGCGGGCCCGCTCCCTCGCGGAACGGCCCGTCGAAGTTCGTGGCGACGCCTCCGACGAGCACCGAGGGATCTTGGCCGGTCTCGACCAGCAGCGTGCCGAGCAGGCTCGCGGTCGTGGTCTTGCCGTGCGTGCCGGCGACAACGACAGAGTGTCGGCCGGCGATGGCGAGCTCGTAGAGCGCGTCGGGGAAGGAGCGGTACGGGATGCCCGACTCGATCGCCGCCCGTGCCTCGGGATTGTCGGCGCGCACGGCGTTGCCGATCACGACGAGGTCGGGGCGCGGCACCAGGTTCTTGGCTTCGAAGCCGAGCGCCACCGGGATGCCCCAGCGCGCCAGCGCCTCGCTCATCGGCGGATACAGCGTGCGGTCGGAGCCGGTGACCCGGACGCCGCGCGCCCGCAACAGCCCGGCGAGCGCGCCCATTCCGGTGCCGGCGATGGCGATCAGATGGACGTGCTCGAGATCCTCGTGCGGCGCGCTCATGCGCGTTCCCGCACGCGCCGGACCAGCTCGCCGTAGATCGCCGGGCCCGTCGCGTCGAGCTCCGGGTGCCACTCGATGCCGAGCGCGCCCGCGGTCTCCACCGCCTCCACGACGCCGTCGGGCGCGGTCGCCGCGATGCGCAGGCCGGTGGCGACGCGCGCCAGCGCCTGGCGGTGCGACGAGGCGACCTGCGCCCGCGCCCCGAGCAGCGCGAACAGCGCCGTCTCGCCGCGGATCGCGACGGGATGCTCGGCGACGCGTCCGCCGCCGCCGTGGTCGACGCCGCCCTCCGGCGGCGCGAGGCGCAGCGTGCCGCCGAGGTGCAGGTTCAAGAGCTGCATGCCGTAGCAGACGCCGAGCAGCGGGCGATGCCGCGCGAGCGCGCCGTCGATCAGCCGGCGATCCCAGTCGATGCGCTCCTCCGACTCGTCCTGCTCGCTGGCCTGCGCGGGCCGCTCCCCCAGCCGCTCCGGCAACAGCCCGCCGCCCGAGATCACGAAGCCGTCGCACAGTCGCAGCGCGTCGTCGGGCTCGGCGTCGGGCGGGACCAGCAGCGGCACGGCGCCGGCGGCGCGCACCGAGCGCGCGTAGCTGCGACCCACGTAGAGATAGTCGCGACCCGGCCGGATCTTCGCGCCCGGATCGAGGCTCACGGTGATGCCGATGGTGGGTGTGGCGCTCACTCGGCGAGGAACGACTCCATCACGAGGTCGTGCACCACGGGCCGCAGCTTGAACGGGCTGCGCTTGGCGACCAAGTGCACGCGGTTGGTGAGCATCACGACGATCGCCTCGCGCTCGAGGTCGATCCAGAGCGAGGTGCCGGTGAAGCCGAGGTGGCCGACCGCGCTCGGCGAGAAGTGGCGGCCGGAGCTCGACGCGCCGGGGGTCGGCGTGTCCCAGCCGAGCGCCCAGGTCCCGTCCGGCGCGCCGGCGCGCGTCAGGAAGCGCCGCAGCCACTCGCGCGGCAGCGCCGGCTCGGCGGCTCTGCGGCCGTGCCACACGTCGAGCACCGCCTCCGCGAAGCGCATCACGTCGTCGGCGGTCGCGAACAGCCCGGCGTGGCCCGCCACGCCCCCCATCGCCCACGCGTTGGGATCGTGCACCTCGCCCCACAGCACGCGCCCGCGCCAGGGGCAGCTCTCGGTCGCGGCGCAGCGACGCCGGATCGTGTCGGGCAGCTCGGGCGCTCCGTCGCCGATGCGGATGAAGCGCGTGTCGGCGAGACCGAGCGGAGCGAAGCTGCGCGCCGCGCAGAGCTCGTCGAGCGGCTGCTTGGTGAGCTCCTCGACGAGCGCGCCGAGCAGGATGAAGTCGAGGTCGCCGTAGACTGCCGCTTCGCCGGGCTCGTGGACCAGCGCGGAGCGGCAGATGCGCTCGAGGATCGCCTGCTTCGCGGCCGGGGTGCCGAGCAGCCGCTCGCCCTTCTTGCGCTCGCGCTCGAGCAGCACCTCGTGGAACGGCCGCCAGGGCTTGAGCCCCGAGCTGTGCGTGAGCAGGTGGCGCACCGTGACCGCTTCCTTGCCGCGCTCGCCGGCGGCGGGCAGGTACTTGGCGATCGGTGCGTCGAGATCGACGGCGCCCTCGGCCGCGAGCTGCATCACCGCGGTCGCGGTGGCGAGCGGCTTGGTCAGCGATGCGAGATCGAAGATCGTCTCGCGCGCCATCGCGATGCGCTCGGGGCGCAACACGGCGAAGCCGCGCACCGAGCAGTGCTCGAGGCGCTCGCCGTCGCGCAGCATGCGCGCCAGCACCACGGCGCCCGGGATCTCCGCGTTCGCGATCGCCTTGTCGAGCGCCCGGTCGACGCGCGCGAGCTTGCGGCGGATGAGCGCATGCTTCATCTCAGCTCGTGGCCACCCCCCGCTCGAGAATGTGCAGCTCGGCGCGCGCGCCGTCGAGCCGCGCGCGCACTCCCACCGGCCAGGCCAGGTTGGGGGCCGCGTGGCCGAAGGGAAGGCCGGCCACCCACGGCACGTCGAGTCCGCCGAGCAGCTCGCGCAGCACCTCGGCGGCGCTCGGCGCGCCGCTCGGCTCGTCGCAGCGCGCGAAGGCGCCGAGCCCGATGCCCGCGACGGCGTCGAGCTTGCCGGCGTGCCGGAGCTGCTGGAGCATCCGGTCGATCCGGAACGGGCGCTCGCCAACGTCCTCGAGCAGCAGGATCGCGCCGCGCGTGTCGATCTCCCATGGGGTGCCGAGCGACGCCGCCACCAGCGTGAGCGAGCCGCCGATCAGCCGGCCCTCCGCGCGCCCGCCGTGCCCTTCGACCCCGCGCCGCAGCACCGGAAGCACCTCCGTCCCGGTCAGCGCCGCGGTGAGCGCCGCGACCTCCTCTTCGGCGAGATCGCTGCCGCGCTCGAGCATCGGCCCGTGGAAGCCGATCAGGCCGGCGCGACGGCGCTGCCAGAGCAGCAGGGTGGTGACGTCGCTGAAGCCGACCAGGGGCTTGCGCGCCGCGCGCGCGCCGGCGGCGTCGAGCCGGTCCATGATGCGGTGCGCGCCGTAGCCGCCGCGGGCGCACACGATCGCGTCGACGCGAGGGTCGCTCCAGAGCGCTGCGAGCTCGGAGGCGCGCCGCGCGTCGTCGCCGGCGAGGTAGCCGCGGCGGGCCAGCACCCCGTCGCCGCGCAGCGTGCGAAAGCCCGCCTTGCGCAGCAGCTCCTCCCCGGCCGCGAGTTGCTCGGGGTCGACCGCGGCCGCGGGGGCCGCGATGCCGATCGTCCCGCCGGGCCGAACCGCGCGCGGCTTGAGCAGCGACGGCACTAGAAGACGCCGCCGTCGTCGTCGCCGCCGGACGGCACGAAGCCCATCCTGCGCGGGGGCTCCCCGGGCCGGTCATCGCGCTCGCTGCGGTCGCAGAAGCGGGTGTAGCGCGCCTCGAAGTTCAGGTTGATCGATCCGGTCGGGCCGTTGCGCTGCTTCGCGATGATCACCTCGGCGAGCCCGAGATTCGCGCCTTCGTTCTTGTTGTAGACCTCGTCGCGGTACAGGAACGCGATCACGTCCGCGTCCTGCTCGATCGCTCCCGACTCGCGCAGGTCGGCCAGCCTCGGCCGCTTGTCCTCGCGCATCTCGGGGCCGCGGTTCAGCTGCGACAGCGCGATCACCGGGATCCCGAGCTCCTTGGCGAGCGCCTTGAGGCTGCGGCTGATCTCCGCGATCTCCTGCTCGCGGCTGTCGTTGCGTCCATCTCCGTGCGCCAGCTGCAGGTAGTCGACGATCACCAGGTCGAGGCCGCGCTCCGACTTGATCCGCCGGCACTTCGCCTTCATCTCGAGCACGCTGATCGCGCCGCTGTCGTCGATCAGCATCGGCGCGTGCATCAGCTGGCTCGCGGCCTGCTGCAGCCGGGCGTAGTCGTGCGTGCTGAAGTAGCCGCTGCGAAACACGTTCGCTTCGACCCTGCCCTCGGCGGCGAGCAGCCGCAGCACGAGCGCTTGGGCGCTCATCTCGAGCGAGAAGAAGGCGACCACCTTCCCGAGCCCCGCGGCGTTGCGGGCGATGTTCAGCGCGAACGCGGTCTTCCCCATGCTCGGCCGGGCGGCGATGATGATGAGCTCGCTCTTCTGGAGGCCGCCGGTCTCCTTGTCGAGGTCTCGGAACCCGGTCGGCACGCCGGTGAGCTCCCCGCCGCGCTCCCGGAGCGCATCGAGGAAGTCGAACGCGCTGTGGATCTCGCCGTCCAGGCTGCGGAAGGTGACGCGCGCGTTCTCGCGGCTGATCTCGAAGATCTTCGACTCGGCCTCGTCGAGCATCCGGTCGGCGAGATCGCTCTCGTCGTAGCCGAGCTCGACGATCTCGGTGGCGGTCCCGATCAGGCGCCGCTTGATCGCCTTGTCGCGCACGATGCGCGCGTGATGGATCACGTTGGCCGCGGTGGTCTCGTAGTCCGCGATCTCGGCGAGCGCGACGGTCCCGCCCACGCGGTCGAGCAGCTTGTGGCGATTCAGGTAGTCGGAGAGCGTGTGCAGGTCGACGGGCTCGTTGGCGTCGCGCAGCGCCACCATCGCAGCGTAGAGGGTGCGGTGCGCGGGGTGATAGAAGTCCTCGGCGCGCACCTCGATGAACGCGGCGTGGACCGCCGCGTTGTCGAGCAGCAGCGCCGAGAGCACCGCCTTCTCGGCCTCGAGGTCGTGCGGCGGAACGCGTCCGGAACGCGTGCCGTCGACGCCGGAGGGACCACCCCCGCCCTCGCGTCGCGACCGGGTGTTGCTGCGCACCACGGAGCTTCCTTCGTCGCCTGTACGGAGTGAGCCGCACTGTACCAGACGAAGGCTCAGGGAGCAGCGACGACCTTCACCTTGATGGTGGCCGCGACCTGCCGATGCAGCCGCACGGTCACGTCGTGTTCGCCGAGCTGTCGGATCGGCTCGGAGAGCGCGATGCGGCGGCGATCGACTTCGAGACCGCGTTCTGCGAGCCGCTCGGAGATCTGCGCGGCGGTGACGGAGCCGAACAGGCGGCCCTCCTCGCCCGCCTGCGCGGCGATCTCGACGACGACGCCTTCGATCTTCGCGCGCTCGCCCTCGAGCAGCTTCAGCTCGCGCGCGACGCGCTCGGCGATCACGCGCTTCTGATGCTCGAGCTCGCGCACGTTCGAGGCGGTCGCGGCGATCGCCTTGCCTTGCGGGATGAGGAAGTTGCGCGCGAAGCCGGTCTTCACGGTCACGACCTCGCCCGCATCACCGAGGCTCGGCACGTCCTCGCGCAGGATCACCTTGACGTGGCGCATGAGCGGCTACTCCCCCGCGGGCGAGGAGCGACCGTTCCCCTCGTCCTCGGACTCCTCGTCCGACTCCGGTCGCAGGAGCTCTTCCTCTTCGTCCTCGTCGTTCATGCTCGCCACCGGCTCGCCGGCCAGCCGCGCGGCTTCGCGCGCCGCGCGCTCCTCGGCCTCTCGGACCGCGCGTTCGGCCGCGCGCTCCCGGCGTCCCCGTTCGAGCTCGACCGCCTTCGCCTTGCGCGCCTCGACGTCGAGGACGCGGTCCTCCTTGCGCACGGTGAGGAAGCGCAGCACCGACTCGTCGAGGCGCAGCGCGCGCTCGAGCTCGGCGACCGACTTGCCCTGATCGAGATAGAAGAGCGAGAGGTAGTGGCCCTTCTGGAACTTCCCGATCTCGTAGGCGAGCTTGCGCTTGCCGGCATCGTCGACTTCGAGCGGCACGGCGCCAGCGCGCTCGAGCACGCCGCGGAGCTTCTGGAGCATGGCCTCGCGGCCTTCCTCCGAGATCTCCGGCTGGACGATGAACGTGGTGTCGTACTCCCGCACGCGGTCCTCCTGGACGAAGCCGGCGCTCGGCCGGCCCGGGCTCCCGTGTGACGGCCCCGGCCAGCGGGTCTGGCGAGGCATCCGGGAACCGAGGTGATGATCGGCGGCGCGGATCGCCCGCGCCGCGAGGGCGGGACGGGTAGCAGACCCGCCCGAGGCGGTCGATGGCCCGCCTATTGGTCCCTGCGGGCCTGCGCGCCCGCGGCCAGCTCGGCGAAGAGCGGCTCGGTCTGCTCCCAGCTCATGCAGGCGTCGGTGATGCTGCGGCCGTAGGTCGGGCGCACGCCGGGCTTCGTGTCCTGGCGGCCCTCCTCGAGGAAGCTCTCGAGCATGATCCCGACGATGCTGCGATTGCCCTCTCCGACCTGGGTCGCCACCGCGGCGGCCACCTCGGGCTGGCGCGAGGGATCCTTGGCGCTGTTGGCGTGGCTGCAGTCGATCACGACGCGGTCGGGCAGGCCGGCCCGGCCGAGCGCCACACCGACCGCGGCGAGGCTCTCGGCGTCGTAGTTCGGGCCGTTGGTGCCACCGCGCAGGATCACGTGGCAGTCGGGGTTGCCGCGCGTCGACACGATGGCCGCCACGCCCTGCTTCGTCACGGAGAGGAAGTGGTGCGGATGCGCGGCCGAGCGGATCGCGTCGATGGCGATCTGCACGTTGCCGTCGGTGCCGTTCTTGAAGCCGACCGGCATCGAGAGGCCCGATGCCAGCTCGCGGTGCACCTGGCTCTCCGAGGTGCGCGCGCCGATCGCGCCCCACGAGACCAGGTCGGCGATGAACTGCGGCGAGATCGGATCGAGGAACTCCGAGCCTGCCGGGAGCCGCAGCTCGGCCACGTCGAGCAGGAACTTGCGCGCGAGATGCAGGCCTTCGTTGATCGCGAAGCTCTCGTCGAGGTGCGGATCGTTGATCAGCCCCTTCCAACCCACGATGGTGCGCGGCTTCTCGAAGTAGACGCGCATCACGACCAGCAGGTCGCGGCTCACGCGATCGGCCACGCCCTTGAGCCGTCGCGCGTACTCGAGCGCGGCCACCGGGTCGTGGATCGAGCACGGCCCGCACACGATCATCAGCCGGTCGTCCTCGCCGCGCAGGATCTGCGCGATCTCCTCGCGCCCGCGCGCCACGGTCTCGGAGCTCTTCTCTCCGATCGGCAGCTCCTCCATCAGGATCGCCGGCGGGATCAACGGCCGGAGCTCGGCGATGCGGAGGTCGTCGGTCTTGAAGATCATGGCGATTCCTCGGGGGAGCGGGCGACGTCAGTCTAGCCCACGCCCCCGACGCGGCGGCGCAGCGACGGGGATTCGAAGAAGGAACGGGGGTGGAGGCGAGCCTCCACGCCGCGGGCTCTCGCTCGTCGGCGTGGAGCTGTTCGCGCTTCGCTCAGCTCCAGTCGAACATCTTCCCGGAGAGCGAGCGGCTCGCCAGGTCCAGCTTGCCGTCCGACGCGTGGGTGCGCCCGTCGGAGGTGGCCACGATCAAGCGCGTTCGCCATTGGTGCTTGCCGAGCTCCTCCCAGGTGCCCTGGCCCGCGCCCGAAACGACCTCGCCGTTCTCCAGGAAGCCCTGGCCGCGCCAGCTGCACGGTCCGGCCTTCGCCCCGGGCTCGCCCCGAAGCGTCATCGTGCCCAAGACCGTGCCGTAGCCCGTGGCCGTCCCGTCGTAGGTGATCTCCACGCTCCCGCCCGCCTCGGCGTAGTGGGTCGAGGTCGACTTCAATGAGAACTGTCCGATCTCCTTGCCGAGCGCCATGACGTCTCCTTCCCCCCGATCGCCGTTCTACACCGGCGGAGGACGCTCCCGTCAGGGGATAACCAGGGAAAGCGCGGGCTACGGACGGGGCGACGCGCTCTCGAGCAGCAGCCGGTGGACGCGCGGGTCGTCGGTCAGCTCGGGGTGGAAGGTCGCGGCCAGCCGCCTGCCCTGGCGCAGCAGCACCGGCTCGCCGTCGACGCGCGCCAGCACCTCGACGTCGGGCCCCGGATCGCGCAGGCGCGGGGCGCGGATGAAGACGCAGCGCAGCCCATCCAGGCCGGCTGCCGCGCCCGGATCGACCGGCGCTGCGAACGAGTCGACCTGCGTGCCGTAGGCGTTGCGCACCGCGACCACGTCGATCAGACCGAGGCTGCGCACGGGATGGTTCTCGACCACGCGCGCCAGCAGGATGGCGCCGGCGCAGGTCCCGAGCACGGGATGGCCCGCCAGGGCGAAGGCGCGCAGCGGCTCGTAAAGCCCGAGGCGCTCGAGCCCCTTCGAGATCGTCGTGCTCTCGCCTCCCGGGAGCACCAGCGCGTCGAGGCCGTCGAGGTCCTTCTCGCGCAACACCAGGACGCCCTGCGCGCCCGCACGCGCCAGCGCCGCGACGTGCGCCTCGAAGTCCCCCTGGATCGCCAAGACGCCGACGCGGGCCACTACCAGCCCCGGTTGGCGAGCCGCTCCGCCTCGGAGAGCTTCGACGTCTCGATCCCGTCCATCGGCCGGCCCAGGCCTCGACAGGCGTCGAGCAGCGCCTTCGGATCGTCCCAGTGCGTGCAGGCCCGCACCACTGCGCGCGCGCGCGCCTCGGGGTCGGCGCTCTTGAAGATGCCCGAGCCGACGAACACCGCCTCGGCGCCGAGCGCCCGGCACAGCGCCGCGTCTGGCGGCGTCGCCACGCCACCGGCCGCGAAGTTCGGCACCGGCAGCCGCCCCGTCTCGGCGACCCGGCGCACCAGCTCGAGCGGTGCGCCGAGCTCCTTGGCGCGGGTCGGCAGCTCCTCGGGCGCGAGCGCGGTGAGCTTGCGCATCTCGCCGACCACGGCGCGCAGGTGCCGTACCGCCTCGACGATGTTGCCGCTGCCCGCCTCGCCCTTGGTGCGGATCATCGCGGCGCCCTCGGCGATGCGGCGCAGCGCTTCGCCGAGATTGCGCGCACCGCACACGAAGGGCGACTTGAAGTCGTGCTTCCAGACGTGGTGCTCCTCGTCGGCCGGCGTCAGCACCTCGCTCTCGTCGATGAAGTCGACGCCGAGCGCCTCGAGCACGCGCGCCTCCTCGAAGTGGCCGATGCGGACCTTGGCCATCACCGGGATCGACACGGTCTTCTGGATCGCCTCGATCACCTCGATCGAGGCCATGCGCGCGACCCCGCCCTCCTTGCGGATGTCGGCCGGCACGCGCTCGAGCGCCATCACCGCCGCCGCGCCGGCGTCCTCCGCGATGCGCGCCTGCTCGGCGGTGGTCACGTCCATGATGACGCCGCCCTTCAGCATCTCGGCGAGCCCGACCTTCAGCTCGAAGGCCTCGGCACTGGCGCGCCCTGCCCCGCCGCCGCTCCCATTCGACTTCTGCTCGCTCATGCTGTCTCCTTCGTCGCTAGACGTAGACGCCCGGATCGGCGCCGTTGGTGCCGCCGGCGCGCAGCCGCTCGCGCACCGCGCGCGCGAGCGCGGCGACGCCGCGGCGGATCTCCTCCTCGCCGGCGAGCGCGATCGAGAGGCGCAGGCCGCTCGAGGGCCGGCGGTCGTGCCGGAACTGGAAGCCGGGGGCGAACAGCACGCCGCAGCGCAGCGCATCGGCCAGCAGGTCGGCCGTGTCGATCCCGCCCGGCAGCTCCACCCAGACCTGCAGGCCACCCTCGGGCGTGGTCCAGCGGACGGCCTCCGGCATCTCGTGCGCGAGCGCTTCGAGCAGTGCGTCGCGCCGGCCGAGCAGCGCGCGCCGCACGCGCCCGAGGTGGCGGTCGTAGCCGCCGCTCGCCACGAAGTCGGCGAGCGCCGCGTGCAGCACCAGCGCGCCGCCGAGGTCGGTCGCCTGCTTGAGCGCGAGGATGCCGTCGATACAGCGGCCGCGCGCCGTGATGCAGCCCACGCGCGCGCCGGGAAACAGCGACTTCGAGAACGAGAAGAGCTGCACCACCAGGCCGCTCGGGTCGAGAGCCGCGAGCGGGGGTACGGGCGCGCCGGCGTAGCGCAGGTCCATCTCGTAGGCGTCCTCGATCACCGGCTTGCCGGCGCGCGCCGCGACCGCGAGCAAGGCGCGCCGCTGCGCGAGCGAGGTCGTGGTGCCGAGGGGGTTGTGGAAGGTCGGCATCGTGTAGAAGAGCTTCACCTCGGAGCGGGCGAGCGCGCGCTCGAGGACGCCGAGGTCGGGCGCGCCGTCGCGCATCGGCACCGGCGCAGCGCGCAGCCCGAGCGCGGCGAGCGCCGTCAGCACGTTGTGATACGTCGGCTCCTCGACCGCGACGGTGTCGCCCGGCGACGCGAACAGGCGCAGCGCGAGCGCGATGCCTTCGCTCGCGCCCTGGGTCACCGCGATCGCGTCGGCCGTCACGTCCATGCCCGCGTCCCGCAGGCGACCGGCGAGCACCTCGCGCAGCCCCGCGTGCCCCGCCGCGCCGCCGTAGCGCAACAGCTCGCTGCCGCCCTTGGCGAGCGCGCGGTTGAGGGCGCGGCGGAACTCGTCGACGGGATACAGCGACGGGTCCGGCAGCAGCGCGTGCAGCGGCACGGCTCCTGCCGGCGCCGCGTAGCGCGGCCGCGCGCGCTCGAGCTCGAGCAGGCGATCGACGACCGGAGCGAGCGGCGCCTCGAAGGGCTCGAGCGTCCTGCCCGGCGCCGCCTGCCGCACGAAGGTGCCGCGCCCGACCGTCGACTCGACGAGGCCGGCGCGCGCCAGGTCCTCGTAGGCGAGCGCGACCGTGTCGCGGTTGACGCCGAGGCGCGCTGCGAGGTCGCGGATCGGCGGCAGGCGATCGCCCGCGCCGAGGCGGCCGGCCTCGATCTCCGCGCGGAAGCGCGCCGCGATCTGCTGATAGACCGGCAGAGACCCGCCGACCTGGCCTCGCTCGAGCGATATCTCCATGCCGCGCAGTCTATCGGCAGGACAATGATCCAGTCAAGCAGGACAATACTACGAGCATCGATCCAATTTCGAACCACATTGTCCGGTTTCTAGCGGCGGGGGATCGACGGGATTCGAAGGTTGACTCGCAAATCGGATCGACGATAGGATTTTGCCAGTCGCCGCTTGGGGACCGGACTCGGTGGTGGCGAGGCGCGCTTCCTGGCTGAGCAACGCGCCGAGAGGCCCCGAAGGTCGCTAGCCCTTCGGGGCCTTCTTGCCTTCGCGCGGCGACTGACCGCCATCCGGGTTGAAGCGACCGATCGCCGCCTCCACTCCCTCGCTGAGAATGGCCTCGATCGCGTCGGCCGCGGCGTCCACGAGCGCCGGCAGCTGCGCCGCCTCCTCGACTGCGAAGGGGGCGAGCACGTGGTCTACCGGGTCGACGCCGGGGGGCGGGCGCCCGATCCCGAAGCGCAAGCGCGGGAAGTCGCTGCGCCCGAGCCGATCCTGGACGTCGGCGAGTCCGCGGTGGCCTCCGGCGCCGCCGCCGGGACGGATGCGGAGGCGGCCGAAGGGCAGGTCGAGGTCGTCGTAGACGATGAGCAGGTCGGCGCCGGGATCTGCGAGCGCGAGCTCCGCGAGCGCCGCCGCCACGGCGCCGCCCGAGCAGTTCATGAAGCCCTGCGGCTCGAGCAAGGTGACGCCCACGCCCCGCACGCTGCCGGCGCCAAGGCGCGCACCGAGCCGGCGCTCGCGGCGCAGCACGATCCCGTGTCGCTGCGCCAGACGCTCGACGATGCGGAAGCCCGCGTTGTGACGGGTGTCGGCGTATTCGGGCCCGGGGTTGCCGAGCCCGACGACGAGCTTCACGCCGCGGCCCTACTCCTTCTCCTTGCCCCGCTCCTTGGGCTCCTTGGCCTCGACGCCCTCCGCGGCGGCGGGCGCCTCGCCCTCGACCGGCACTTCGGCCGACGGCGCGGCCTCGGCGGCGGCCGGCACCTCCTCGGCGGCCGGCACCGCGACGTGCGCGACACCGAGCTCCGGGTCGGTGACGAGCTTGACGTCGGCCGGCAGCGGGAGGTCGCTCACGTGCAGCACGTCGTTGATCTCCATCTCGGAGACGTCGACCTCGATCGCCTCGGGGATCGCGCGCGGCAGGCACTCGACGCGCACCTCGCGCAGGATGTGATCGAGCACGCCGCCCATGTCGATGCCCTTGGGCTTCCCGACCAGGTGGATCGGGACGTCGACCTCGATCGTGCGCGTCAGGTCGACCTGGTAGAGGTCCGCGTGGGTGATCACGCCGCGCAGCGGATCGCGCTGCAGCTCCTTGACGAGCGCCACCGTGGGGCCGAGGTCGCCACGTCCCTCGACGCTCACGTCGAGCAGCGTGTTGAGCCCGCTGGAGCGCAGGATGCGCTCGAGCGCGCGCGGATCGAGCGCGACGGGCATCGTCTCGCGGCCGCGCCCGTAGAGGACGCCGGGAATGCGACCCGCGGCGCGCAGCTTGCGCGCCGCGCCCTTGCCGACACCCTGGCGGGTCGACACGACCAGTGCGGTCTCGGACACGGTTCTCTCCTACACGAAGAGGGAGCTCACGCTCTCCTCGTTGGTGATGCGGCGGATGGCCTCGCCGAGCAGATTCGCGATCGACGCGACGTGGATCCGCCCCGAAACGCGCGCCTCGTCGGCGAGCGGGATGGTGTCGGTGACGACGAGCTCCTCGAGCTCCGAGTTCTTGATGCGCTCGAGCGCCGGTCCGGAGAGCACCGGATGCGTGATCGCGGCGTAGATGCCGTGCGCGCCCTCGTCCTTGAGCGCGCGGGCCGCCTCGGTGAGCGTGCCGGCCGTGTCGACCATGTCGTCGACGATCACGCACTTCTGACCCTTCACGTCTCCGACGATGTGCATGATCTGGGCGACGTTGGCCTGCTCGCGGCGCTTGTCGATGATCGCGAGTCGCGCGTCGAGGCGCTTGGCGTAGGCGCGCGCGCGCTCGACGCCTCCGGCGTCGGGCGAGATGATGCAGACGTCGGAGCCGAAGCGCTCGCGGATCGCCGGCAGCAGCACCGGCGTCCCGTAGAGGTTGTCGACCGGGATGTTGAAGAAGCCCTGGATCTGGCCGGCGTGCAGATCGATACACAGAAGGCGGTCGGTCCCCGCGGTCGAGATCAGGTCGGCCACGAGCTTCGCGGTGATCGGCACGCGCGGCGCGACCTTGCGATCCTGGCGCGCGTAGCCGTAGTAGGGGATCACGGCCGTGATGCGCCGCGCCGAGGAGCGGCGCAGCGCGTCGACCATGATCAGCAGCTCCATCAGGTTGCGGTTGGCGGGGTTGCTGGTCGACTGCAGCACGAAGCAGTCGAGCCCGCGCACGTTCTCGTTGATCTCGACCGAGATCTCGCCGTCGCTGAAGGTGTTGACGAGCGCGTTGCCCGGCGCCACGCCGAGGTAGTTCGCGACCGCGCGCGCCAGGCCCGGGTTCGCGTTGCCATGGAACAGCTTCATTCGCAGCATCGGCTCGCCTCGTCGGTCGCGCGTGTGGCTGGGGCGGGAGGATTCGAACCTCCACACACGGCTCCAAAGGCCGCTGTCCTACCGTTAGACGACGCCCCAAGTAGCGAGCGCGCGGCCCACGTGGACTCGGTCCGAAGCCTCCCAGCGACCCCGCTCCGCGGCAGTCTGCGCGCCCCGCTCGCTGCGGAACACGCCGAACACGCTCGGGCCGCTCCCCGACATGCCCACCGCCCTCGCTCCCGCACGCTCGATTTCGGCCCGCACCCGCCCGATCGAGGGCCGGAGCTTGGTGGCGACCGGCTCGAGATCGTTCGCGAGCAGCGCTGTCAGCTCTGAATCCGCGGACCCGTCCGTGTGCGGGCCCGAAAGCAGCGCCGGAAGCCGGGCCAGATTACGGCCGGGGCCCGAGGGCGTCAACGCGCCCGACCCCTCGGGCAGGGACTCGCGGTCCCAGGCCTCGAAGACCTCCCGGGTGGCGAGGGGCAGCGCTGGCGTCACGACCAGGATCGGAAACGCCGGCCAGCCCGCCAGCTGCTCGATCCGCTCGCCGATCCCGGTGACCCGAGCCGGGCGGGGGTCGAGGAAGAACGGGACGTCGGCGCCGAGCCCGAGCGCGAGCTCCGCGAGGCGCTCGGCGGCGAGGGCGCCGGGGAAGCGGGCAGCGAGGCCGCGCAGGACCGCGCCCGCGTCGCTCGACCCGCCTCCGAGCCCTGCGCCGACCGGAATCCGCTTCTCGAGCCGCAGGCGCAGCGCGACGCGCAGGCGGGTGGCATCGAGAAACGCCCGGGCTGCGCGCGCCGCGAGATTGTCGTCCGCGTCGGAGAGCTCGGGGGGCCCGCCCTCCACCTCGAGCGCGACGCCGGCGTGGGACTCGTCGACCTCGATGCCGACCCGGTCCGCGAGGTCGATCGCGACGAATACGCTGTCGAGCAGGTGGTAGCCGTCGGCGCGGCGCCCGACGACGCGCAGCCCGAGGTTCAGCTTCGCCGGCGCGAGCTCGCGCGTCTCGCGGATCATTCCCCCGACGGCTTGGTCGCCTCCACGAAGCGCATGCGCACCTCGTAGAGCAGCCCCTCGAGCAGCCCGGCCTCGTCGGCCGTCAGATTGCCCTGCGTCTTGATCGCGATCAGCTCGAGGATGTCGATGTTCTGGCTGGCGAGAGGGAGGTTGCGCTCGCCCGGGTGGCCGCTCTCGGGGTCCGGCGCGATGCCGAGATGGTAGAGGGCGCCGGTCGCGAAGCTCGCGATCAACATGGAGAAGTCGACTCTGGGAACGCGTTCGCTCGACGTCGGTGCGGGGCCGGCCGCGGCAGCTTCCGGTCGCCGCACCGTGTCCTCGGGCCGCGCCGACTCCTGCGCGCCCGAGCCCCGCTTGTCGATCACCACGAATCCGCGCTCTTCGGGATCGCTCATCCCGGATGCTCCCCGAGCTCCTGACGCCCCGTCGCCTCGAGCTGCGCGAGCTCGCGGTACGCCAGCGTGAAGCGGTAACCCACCGTGGCGGTGCCGAGCACCGCGAGGATCCAGAGCGCCGGGACCAGGAATCCCGTCACCGCGCCGAGGCCGAGGATGAAGAGCCGTTCGCCGCGCTCGAGCAGCCCACCCTCGAACGAGGTGACGAACTGCTCGGCCCGCGCCTTGGCGTAGGAGGTGAGCACCGACGCGATCAGCGCAACACCCCCGAGCAGCACCGTTCCGGCGTCGCCGCGCGCTGCGTAGTGCAGCATGATGCCGAGCAGGATCGCCATGTCGGCGAGGCGGTCCATCGTCGAGTCGAGGAAGGCGCCGAAGGCGGTCGCGGTACCATGCCGGCGCGCGATCACCCCGTCGATCAGATCGAAGATCCCTCCGACCAGGATCAGGACCGCGCCCCATCCGAAGCGCCCGAGCGCGAAGGCCGCCGCCGAGCCGATCGAGACCAGCGTCCCGATCACCGTCAGCAGGTTCGGGTTGATGGGGCGGCGGAGCAGGAAGGGAACGGTCGAGTCGAGCCATCCATCGAGTCGATCGCCGAACTTCGCCTTGATCACGGCGGATCCTCTCCCGGCTCGACCGAGCCGTCGCTAGCGCCGGCCCGCTTCCGCGTTCGAGCCCTCGGGGGGCGCGGCGGGCGCCTCTTCAGGCGGCGCGATTTTCTCCGATACGTCGGGTAGGGCGGCCAGCTCCTGCTCGAGCGCCTCCTTCGCGATCCAGCCCGGCCTGTCCGCCAGGCGGCGATCGAGCCGGAGCTTGCGCAGGGATTCGTCGATCATGGAGCTCCTCCGGAGGCTCCCGCCGGGTCGGCGGGAGAAGGCGGCGCAAGCTAGCAAATTGACAGGGGTGCGGCGGTTGGTAGCGTTCACCCGGCCCACGAGAGGCAAGCCGATGGGAGGGGGACCCATGACCCGTCGAAGCGCGATTCGCACGGTGGTGTTGCTCGCGTCTGCCAGCGCTCTCGGCGTCGCGTGCGCGAGCGCGCCGCCGCCGCCGAAGTTCGAGGACCTGCCCTCCGCCGAGGATCTCTACAAGAAGGGCCAGGAGCAGGCGGCGAAGGCCGACGACGGCTTCCACCTGTTCCACTTCTTGTCGGGCAACTACGCCAAGCCCATCGAGACCTTCCAGGACATCATCGACAACTACCCGTACAGCGATCAGGCCGTGCTCGCGCAGCTCGCCATCGCGGACGCCTACTTCAAGCAGGGCAAGTACGAGGAGTCGCTGTCGTACTACCGCGACTTCATCGAGCTCCACCCGGAGCACGCGAAGGTGCCCTACGCGATGTTCCAGACGGTCATGGCCTACTACAAGCAGAGCAAGGACGCGGGCCGCGACCAGACCGCCACGCAGGAGGCGCTCAAGCACCTCGACCGCCTGCTCGCGCGATTCCCGCACTCCGAGTACTCGGAGCAGGGCGAGCAGCTCTGGAAGGAGCTGCGCACGCGGCTCGGGCGACACGAGATGAAGGTCGCCGACTACTACTTCAAGCAGGACGAATACCCCTCGGCGGCGGACCGCTATCGCGATCTGTTGAACCAGTACCCGGGCCTGGGACTCGACGCCGAAGCGCTCTACAAGCTCGGCGTCTGCTACACGAAGATGAATCGCGAGAGCGAGGCCCAGAAGATCTTCCAGGTGATCCTCGAGAACTACTCGGGGAGCGAGGTGGCGCAGTCGGCCGCCGACCTGGTCCCGGACGCGAACTAGCCGCTCCAGCCTTCCAAGAGGGCGCCCCTCGGGGCAGCCAGCTCGTTCTGCCACCCGCCCACCGAAAATCGGCCGGCGGGTGGTTCTCTTTTGGGCCGATTCGTGCTCGAATGGGGCTGCCGCCTCCGCGGCTCGGCCCCTCGGCCCTCCGGCCGCGCGGCGGCGGGAGGCCGAGAGCCATGCATACCCTCGAACAGGTCTTGAGGCACAGGAACCTGCTCGCCGCGCAGCCGGGCGATCCGGTGCTCGACGTGCTGCGGCGCATGACGCAAGCCAAGGTCGGCGCGGTCACCGTCCTCGACGGGGAGAAGCTGGTCGGGGTGTTCTCGGAGCGCGATCTGATGACGCGCGTGGTGGTGCCCGGGCTCGACCCGGCGACGACGCGCGTCGCCGAGGTGATGAGCCGCGAGGTGGTCACCGCCGAGCTGCGCGAGCCGCGCGAGCAATGTCTCGAGAAGATGCAGAGGCACGGCTGCCGACACCTTCCGGTGATGGCCGGCGGCCGCGTGATCGCGATGCTCTCGATGCGCGATCTGCTGCGCGACGAGATCGAGGAGCAGGTCGAGGAGATCCGCCACCTGCGCGCCTACGTCCACCAGACGCCCCCGGCCTAGCTCCGGTTTCATGAGCTTCGCTCGGCTTCGCCTCGCTGCGCGCCGCAGCGGCTGGCAGGGATGCCGGTCGCGGGCGGTTTGCCTCGGAGGCGAAGCAGGATCTCGCGCGCGGCGTTGCGACCGCAGGCGCCCATGACGCCACCGCCCGGGTGCGTGGCGGCTCCGCACAGCCACAGACCCTCGATCGGCGTGGCGTAGCGCGCCATGCCCGCGAGCGGGCGCAGGAACAGCAGCCGGTCGAGCGTCATCGCGCCGTGGAAGATGTTGCCCCCGGTGAGCCCGAACAGCGCCTCGAGATCGGGAGGCGCCAGCAGCTCGCGGTGGATCACGCTCGCCGAGAACCCGGGCGCGACCTCGTCGACCAGCGCGAAGACGCGGTCGGCGAAGGCCTCGCGGGGGCCCTGCCAGCGGGCGCCGTCCCAGTCGTGCGGCACGTGCTGCACGAAGAGCGACACCACGTGGTGGCCGGCCGGCGCGAGGCCCGGGTCGAGCGCAGAAGGGATGGTGAGCTCCACCATCGGGCGCTCCGGAAGCCGGCCCGCGGCCGCCTCCGAGAACGAGCGCTCGAGCGCGTCGAGGTCGGTGGCGCCGACGTGGATGGTGCCGACGTGCTCGGGCCCGGCGCCGGCGCCCGCGCGGCCGCGAAAGCGCGGCAAGCGGTCGAGCGCCGCGTTGATCTTGACGACGGGGCTGCGGAAGTCGAGCGCCTCGAGCTCTGCGACGAGCTCCGGCGCGAGCTTCGGGGTGCCGACCAGGCCGAGCAGCGTGCGGCGCGGATCGAGGTTCGACACCACGAGCGGGGCCTCGAGCGTGCGGCCGTCCTCGAGTGCGACGCCGCGCGCGCGGCCGTCGCGCACCTCGACCGAGGCGACGGGCGCGTCGGTCCACAGCTCGGCCCCCGCCGCGCGCGCGGCGGACGCGATCGCCTCGGACAGCGCGCCCATTCCGCCCGCGACGTAGGCCCAGACGCCGCGGGCACCGCCCGTCTCGCCCATCACGTGGTGGAAGAGCACGTAGCCGGTGCCGGGCGTGCTCGGCGCCGCCCAAGCGCCGATCAGGGCGTCGGTCGCGAGCGTGGAGCGCAGCGGCTCGCTCTCGAACCAGGACTCGAGCGTGCTGCGCGCCGGCGCGAGCAGCAGCCGCGCCACGCGCGCGAGGTCGCGCCGCAGGCCGAGCATGCGCGCGGCGAGCCCGCCGAGCGCGGGCAGGTCGCGCAGGCGCAGGCGGGCCGGGTCGGGCGGCGGTCGGTCGAGCAGCGGCTCGAAGGCGCGCGCGGCGCGGTCGAGCAGGCGCTCGTAGTCGGGATAGCGCCGCGCGTCGCGCGTCGAGAAGCGCCCGATCTCGCGCGCGCACCCGTCCGGGTCGGGCCCGAGCAGGAGCCCGCGCCCGTCGGGAAGCGGCGTGAACGAGGAAGGGGCCCGGCGCAGCAGCCGCAGCCCGCGCGCGCCGAGCTCGAGCTCGCGGACCACTGCGGGCCGCAGCAGGCCCGCCACGTAGGCCGCCCGCGAGATCCGATAGCCCGGCCAGAGCTCCTCGGTCACACACGCGCCGCCGAGCCGGGCGCGGCGCTCGAGCACCACGGTGCGCAGCCCCGCTCGGGCCAGGTAGGCGGCCGCCGTCAGCCCGTTGTGGCCGCCCCCGATCACGATCGCGTCGACGCGCACGGGCGCATTCTAACGGGGCTGCGCGCCGGCTAGACTCCGCGCCGGAGACGAGCTGGGGGGGAGCGTGTCCGTCGTCGACATCGCCGCGGCCGCCGTGGTCGCGATCGCCGTGCTGCGCGGCTTCTGGATCGGGCTCGTGCGCGAGCTCTTCTCGATCGCGGCGCTGGCTGCCGCCTGCTTCGCGGTTCGCGCGTTCACCGAGCCGGTGGGCGAGCAGATCGCCACGGCGGCCAAGATCAACCCGCTCGCCGGTCAGGCTGCGGGCGGCGCCCTGGTGGCGGTCGCCACCATCATCGTGATCGCGCTGATCGGCTACCTGATCCGCCGCAGCGTGCGCTTCGCGGGGCTCGGCTTCGTCGACCGCATCGGCGGCGGCGTGCTGGGCGCGGCCGAGGGCGCGGTGATGGTCGCGCTCGGCGTCTTCATCGCGACGCTCGTGCTCGGGCGAACCGACCCGCTGCTCGCGGGCTCCCACAGCCTCGCCGCCCTCGACGCCGTCGAGACCTGGGTGACGGGGAAGCCGCCGGCCCCGCCGCGCGCCGAGGCGGCGCCGGAAGCCCGGCCCGTCCCCAAGTCCGCGAAGCGCTGAAGCTAGGGCTCGACCCAGCGCCCGTGGCGCTGGATCAGCTCGACGAGCCGGCGATCGGCTTCGGCCTGCGGCACGTGGCGCTCGACGCACTCGTGGCCGACGTACAGGTTCACCAGCCCGGGCCCCGAGCCGACGTAGCCGAAGTCGGCGTCGGCCATCTCGCCAGGACCGTTGACGATGCAGCCCATGATCGCGATCTTGACGCCCTTCAGGTGTCGGGTCTGCGCCTGGATGCGCGCCGTCGTCTCCTCGAGGTCGAAGAGCGTGCGACCGCACGACGGGCACGAGATGAACTCCGTCCAGGTCGTGCGCAGCCGCGCACCCTGCAGGATGCGGTAGGCCAGCGCGAGCGCGCCGCCCGCATCCTCCCGCGCCGGCAGCGCGATGGCGTCGCCGAGGCCGTCGCAGAGCAGCGAGCCGAGGTCCATCGCCGCGTGCAGCAAGGCCGCGTCGGGCGCTTCGCCCGGCTCGGCGCGCTGCACCAGCACCAGCGGCGGCGCCACGCCGCGCGCGCGCAGGGACGCGGCGACCAGCCGCACCGCGGGCACCGGCCGCTCGCTCTCGACCGACACCAGGTAGCGTCGCAGCGCGGCCTCGCGGGACGCCTCGAGCGCCGCGTCGAGGCCCGCGAGCAGCGCGGCCTGGTCGCCGGCGAGCGACCATTCGACGGCGCTGCCGGCCGCCACCGCCGCGTGCGCGGCCCCGGCCAGCGCGCCCACCCCGGCGCGCCGCACGACCGGGATCACCCAGCGGGCCGCGAGGTCCTTGGCCTGGGGCGCCAGCGCGGGCGGCAGGCGCAGCGCGAGCGGCGCGGCGACCCCGTGGCGACCCAGCGCCTCGGCGAAGGCGCGGGCGCGCGCCAGCGCCGCCTCGTCGGCCGCGTCGAGCCGCAGGCCCTCGCAGGCGATCTCGGGCTGCGTGCGGAGCGCGTCGGCGAGGCGCCACGCCGCGGCCTCCGGCTCGGCGGGCACGGGCCCGAGCTCGAGCTCGGCGCGCACCGGGGCATCGCCGCCGAGCTCGATGATTCCGCTCGCGACCGGGAAGGTCGCTCGCCGAACCCGCTCGAACGGGTCGTCGACGAAGGGAGCCCCGGGGTCGGGAGTGGCGTGCTGCCGGCGGTCGGCTTCGGCCCAGCGCTTCTCGATCCGCCGCGCGATCGCCTGCGCGACGGGGATCTCCTTCACGGGGTCCTCGGTGAGCGACACCCGGATCGTGTCGCCGAGGCCGTCTTCGAGCAGCGAGCCGATCCCGATGGCGCTCTTGACCCGGCCGTCCTCGCCGGCGCCCGCCTCGGTGACCCCGACGTGGAACGGGTAGTCGCCGGCCCGATCGGAGAGCCTCGCCGCCAGCAACCGGTAGGCGTGGATGGCGACCTGGGGGTTGCTCGCCTTCATGCTGAAGACGACGTCGCGGAAGCCCTCCTGCTCGCACACCTCCAGGAACTCGAGCGCGGACTCGACCATGCCCGCCGGCGTGTCGCCGAAGCGATTGAGGATGCGGTCCGACAGCGAGCCGTGGTTCGTGCCGATGCGGATGGCGCGGCCGAGCTCCCGGCAGCGGCGCACCAGCGGGCGGAAGCGCTCCGCGACGCGCTCGAGCTCCTGCGCGTAGTCCGCGTCGCTGTACTCGCGGACCTCGAACTTCTTCTTGTCGGCGTAGTTGCCCGGATTGATGCGGACCTTCTCGACGAACTCGGCGGCCAGCAGCGCCGCGTTCGGCGTGAAATGGATGTCGGCGACCAGAGGCACGCGCACGCCGCGGCGATCGAGCTCCGCGCGGATCTCGCGCAACGCCTCGGCGTCGCGCAGCGAGGGTGCCGTCACCCGCGCGATCTCGCAGCCGGCGCCGACCAGGCGCTCGATCTGCGCC
>Ga0335070_10001556_pt1 | contig 26507 bp, 19 predicted proteins | sample Lox_Sample_13_FD_206722 | JGI IMG/M metagenome (GOLD analysis project Ga0335070, IMG submission 206722) | Soil microbial communities from Loxahatchee National Wildlife Refuge, Florida, United States - Lox_Sample_1.3 | ecosystem: Environmental > Terrestrial > Soil > Wetlands | place: USA...
CCAGCGATGCCGCGCCCGCGCCACCAACGCCATCGACGCCGCCGACGCTGTTGTCGGTCCTGCAGGATTTCCTGCAGCAGGTGCTCGACCTCGCGCTGGGCAGCGCCGGTGGCGCCAGCGGCAGCGTCGGCACCGGGAGCGAACCGGGCACGCTAACCAGCGCGCACGTGCGCCTGAAGCTGCTGCTGGCCGCGACGGAAACGCTGGCCCCGGGCGCGCCCGCGACGACCGACGCGGGCTCGGGCAGCGCGCTCGCCAGGCTCGGCTCCGTGGTCGGCAGCATTTCCACGCAGCTTTCGCAGCGGCCGGCGCGTCCGGCCTACTGGCAGTAGTCGCCGAGCTTGCGCGCCTCGCGCGCGCTCGCGGCCCAGTCGAAGCTGGCCGGTTGCGCATCGTCGGCGAAGTTGTAGTACACGACGCCGTTCGGGAACAGCACCACCGAGATGCCCCCGAACCCCGACATGAACGGCACCCAGGTGTCGTGCGCGCAGCCCAGTACCGTGCGCACGTTGCGCGCCCAGAAGCCATGCTGGTAGCGCAGGTCCGGGAAGCCGGCCACCGGCAATCCGCGCGCGCCCGGGTCGCGCTGCAGCGCCTGGTCGAGCAGAGCGGGATCGAGCAAGGGCTTGCCATCGATGGCGCCGCGGTCCACCGCGTAGAACCGGCCGAGCCGCGCGATGTCGCCCGGCTTGAAGGTCAGGCCCCAGCCCGTGAACGGCTGCGCCACGGCATCGTAGGTGCGGCGCGTGACGGCTGTCGTCGCGCTGAGTCCGAGCGGGGCATAGACCTGCTCGTACACCAGGTCGCGATACAGGTCGTCGGCCTGCCTGCCCGGGAGGCTCCGCAGGTAGTGCGCGAGCGCCGTGCCGAGCAGGTATGTGTCGGAGGTGTGGTAGACCCAGCGCGTTCCGGGCGGGTCGTGGTGCGCCCAGGCATTGCAGGCAAAGCGGATCTTGTCGCGATGGCCGAGCGGCAGGAACAGGCCGGCGGACTTCGCACCGAGCTCATCGGCCTCGAAGCGATCGGAATCGTAGTTGCCGGTGGCCATGTCGAGCGCGTCGATGAAGCGCACGCCGCGCCACGCGGCGCCACGGCACTGCGGCACATGCGCGGCGAGCGACTGCGCCGCCGCGCCCGGGTGCTGCAGCTGCAGCCGCATCAGCGCGGTCGCCGCGAACAGCGACTTGGCGAGGGAGTAGGAGGGCAGGTCGAGCTCGTCGCAGTACGGATAGGCGCCGCTGCGCGTCGCGCAGTCGGACACGTAGTTGACGCCGTCGACGACGAGCCCGTGCACGGTGCTGGCCGAGGGTGCGCCGATCGCGAGCGCGGCGACGTCGAGCTGCGGATGATCGGCGTGCAACTGGGCCAGCGTGCGCCGCGGCAGCCGCGCCGCCAGCTCGTCCCGGTAGGCGCGCACGGCGGCTGCGCCCTGCGCGGGCGTGCCGGGCCGGTATTGCGTCTGCAGCAGTCCCCACAGATCGACCTGCAGGTACAGGCAGGTCTCGCTCGTGACCTGCATCGCGGTGCGTGACACGGCGCCGTCATCGCCGAACAGGAACATCAGCACCCCATTGTGAGTGCAATTCGCGTTGCGCTCCTGCAGCGCGAACGGAATCGCGGCGCGCGACAGGCCGTGGTCGCCGGCTTCGTTCCAGGCCCGGCCGGGCTCCAGCACCAGCTCCCACCAGGCGTGGCTGCCCGGAATGGCGCCGCGCCGCACCGGCAGCAGCATCGCGCCCTGCTGGACGAATTCATAGGCGAAATCGCCGGGCCAGGTGAGCGCGCTGGCGAGGTCGGCGGCATCGACGTAGGCCGGATCCGCGTGCAGGGTGTGGTGCGGCAGCGTGCCGTGGAACCACAGCCGCAATACGCCGCTGAACTCGTGGGTCGGCGCGCTGGCGCCCGCCTCGGGCGCGTAGGCGGAGAAATCGACCGGTTGCGGATAAACGCCGCCCATCAGCGTGGCGTAGTCGAGCGCGCTGCGCGCCTGCGCGGGCGGCGGCGCCAGCAGCACGGCGCAGCACAGCGCGCTGGCCAGTCCGGCGCCGCGCCGCAGGATGCGGATGATGCCGCCGGGGCAGGCCGCGCGCCTCATGCGCGCGCACCGCGGCGGCGCACGATCACGGCGGTGTCGATGAACAGGCCGTCGGCGTTGTACCAGCGCAGCTGTTCGCCTTCGATCACCGTGACCAGCCCGAGGCTCTCGCCGTAGGCCCAGTGCTGCCATTGCCGGTACCAGCGATCTCCCTCGACCCACCAGCGGCCGCTGTCGCGGTCCTCGTTCGAGTAGCCGGCGCGCCCGCTCAGCGTGCCGTCGGCACCGAGCCTGATCGTGCAGGGTTCACCGTAGACGGTGTTGTAGAGCAGCGTCGCGCCCGCCAGCGCGCGCTGCAGCGCCGCGCCCGCCAGCGGCGCGACGGTCTCTTCGCGCAGCGTGCGCGATCCCAGCTGCGGATCGGCGCGCACGATGCGCGCCAGTTCCTGCACGCCGGCGCGGATCCGCTCGGTGCGGATGCTGGTGACGCCCATGCAGAACTGCGCCGTTTCCCCGGGCGCCGAGATCGGCTCGATCAGCACGCCGCCGTTGGCGGCGGCGCGCGCCACGTGCAGCGCGTTCCATTGCGGGCCGCCGCTGATCCAGTAGGCGCTCGACCCCGGGCGCGTCTCGATGCGCACGAAGCGGTGCAGGTAGTGGTTCAGCGCGTCGCGCAGCGCGGTGCGCCGCTCGAGCAGGCGCACGTTGGCGCGCGCCAGCGCGCCGGCGTAGTGGCCGAGCCCGATGAAATAGGCCCAGGCGCGCTGCATGCCGCCGGGAAATTCCGCGCCGGTGTGGCGGCGCAGCGCGCGGATGCGCGCAATCAGGCGTGCATCGGCGTGCACCACCCCGGGCGCGGTGCCGAGCGCGGTGACTGCCGCCAGGCCGCCGACCGAGACCACCTGCGCGCCGCGCGCCAGGCTCCGCAGGCTGGCCGGTTCGCGCTCCGTCTCGAGCAGGTCGGCGCCCGGCACGCACTCGATGATCGTCGCGCGGCTGTCCGCGGCGGCCTGCAACAACGCCGCGGCGCGTTCGCGCGTGCGGATCGTGCCCGGCGTGGCGCGCCGGGAGCCGACCAGCAGCACCGCGCCGCGCGCGATCGGCGCGGCCAGCTTCGCGCCCGTTCCCTCCCAGCGCAGCGCCGCCAGGGTCGCGCCGCGCGCGAGCGCCTGCCGCTGCGCGTCGCCGTCGATGCCGGAATCGCAGACCACGGACGTGCCGCGCTCGATGAGCGAGGCCATGACCAGGTGCAGCGCCTGCTGGCTCGAGACCGTCGCCAGTACCTCGTCGGGCCCGGCGTCCAGTCCCCAGCCCGGCAGCACCTTGGTGCGCAGCTCGTCGACGAAGCGCGCGTCCTCGGAATCGCCGCCCGTCGTGCCCCAGCGCAGCAGGTCGTGCTTGGAGAAGGCCAGCCGCAACGCCTCGCGCCAGCCGTCGGCCGGCAGCAGTTCGGGTTCGATGCAGCCGTCGATGAACGGATGCGGGTACTGCAGCCAGTTCGGCGGCACGCGGAAGCCGGACTCCTCTGGCGGCGCCGCGTCGCGCTCGCCGGCCGCCGCGGCGCGCCGCAGTCCGCGCCGGCCCGTGGTCACGCGCTCGGCCGGCGCCTTGGCCGGCACGTAGATGCCGCTGCGCGCGCGGCTCTCGAGGTGGCCTTCGGCCAGCAGCGCGTCGTAGGCCAGTGTTATCGTATTGCGCGACAATCCGGTCTGGCTGGCGAGCAGGCGCGAGGAAGGCAGGCGGCGTCCCGGACGCAGCACGCCGTGGCTCAACGCGTCGATGATGCGCTGGCGCACCTGCTGTTGCAGGCTCAGGGGACCCTGCCGGTCGACGCTGATGCTGAAGCCGAATCGGGGCGCCTTCATGCTGCCAGTATGACTGGATCCATCAGGGAGTTGCGACTGGACCTATAGCCGGTCCGGAGCGCCTGCCAAGCTGCCCAGCACGGAGTCTGCGCCACATGCCGATGAACCTGTCCGCCCAGCGGCCGCGCGCTGCACCCGACGGCCTGCTCGCCGCCGTGCTGCTGTCGTTCCTCGCGACCGCCGGGTTCATGTACGTCAACATCATGCCGGCGATCGTCGAGGGCCTGCAGACGGGGCTCCACTTCAGCGCGGCCGTGGCCGGGCGCATCGGCGCCGCCAACGTGTATGGCGCGGCAGTCGGCGCGCTGCTCGCCACGCTGCTGGTGACGCGCTGGCCCTGGCGGCGCACCGCCTACGCCCTGCTGCTCGCGCTGATCGGCATCGACGTGGCGAGCATGTTCGTCGGCGGGAGCACGGCGCTGTTGGCGATTCGCGCCCTGCACGGCACCGTGGGAGGCTGCCTCGTTGGATTCTCGTTTTCGGTGATCGCGCGCACCGCGCATCCGGAGCGGGCCTTCGGCGTGCTGCTGGTCGTGCAGGGCGGGCTCGGCGGTCTCGGCGTCATGGTGTTGCCGCGCCTCGTGCCGGTGTACGGCACGGCGGCGCTGTTCGCCGCGCTCGCGCTCTTCAGCCTGGTCACGCTGGCGATGGTGCCGTTCCTGGCGGCCTATCCACGGCGCGACGAGGCGGCCGGCGGCGTCGTGGACGCGGCGGCTGCCGCGGCCGCGAGTCGCGCCGCGGCGCGAGTCCCGGCCGGCCTGCTGATGCTGGTGATGGCGCTGTTGTCGGTGTTCCTGTTCCAGTTCTCCAACATGATGCTGTTCTCGTACATCATCGGCCTGGCGCGACATTACGCGCTCGACCCGCTGCGATCGGCCACCGTGGTCGGCGTGTCGACGTGGATCGGCATGCTCGGTTCGGTGCTGGTCGTCGTGCTCGGCACGCGCCACGGGCGCGCGCGCATGCTGACGATCGCATTGCTGCTGACGGCGCTGGGCATGTACGTGCTGCACGGCTCCGCCAACCCGTTCATCTATGCGCTCGCCAATGTCGGCACCGGCATCACCTGGGGTTTCGTGATCGCGCACCTGCTCGGCATGTGCGCGCGCTGCGACACGAGCGGGCGCGCCGCGGCGCTCGGCGGCTTTGCCTCGAAGATGGGCCTGGCGAGCGGACCCTTCGTCGGCTCGCTCCTGCTCGGCGCCGACCGCTACGGGTTGCTCATCGACGTGGCGACGGTGGTGATCATCGCCTGCACGGTCGCGGCGCTCCTGCCGGCCGCGCGGCTTGACCGGCTCGACGCGCAACTAGCCGCCGCCGACGGCGACGCCGCCGGCCGCTAGCGCCGCGGCGAGCGGTTCGAGCAGCTCGGCGTAGTGGCGCCAGTTGCCGACGGAACGCGCGTGGAGCGGCTCGCGCACCTGTGCCGCGCTCGCCGTGGCCGCAGGAGTAGGGTTGCGATGGAACTCCAGGCATTGCGGCTCATAGGGCAGGCCGCACCAGTCCAGCAGTTCATGCGTGGCCTGCTGCTGCGAGGCCACCACGCGCTCGTAGTCGAGGTCGAGGAACCGTCCGGGCAGCACGCGGCGCCAGTGCTCCATGAGACGGTGGTAGGCGAGGTAGTAGCGCGCCAGGTCCTGCAGGTCGTAGGAATACGGCGAGCCGTCGCGGAACAGCGTCTTGTAGAGCGCGAAGCAGCTGTCCATCGGGTTCCGCCGCACATGCACGATGCGCGCACCCGGCAAGGCGAGCGCGATCAATCCGAGGTACAGGAAATTCCACGGTGTCTTGTCGATGAAGCGCGGCCGGTTGCGCTCATAGCCGGCGACGCGGCGCAGGTAGTCGTCGCCCAGCGCCGTGTGATCGAGCAGCGCGGAGCGCTGGATGAGTTCAGTACGCTCGGGCGGCGCAGCATCGGCGGCCAGGGTCGCGTACACCTGGCCGATGACCGCGTAGGCCAGGTCATTGATCTCGCCCAGGCTCTGCACCGCCGAGTGGCTGCTCAGGATGCGATCGACCAGCGTCGTGCCGCTGCGCGGCAGTCCCATGACGAAGATCGCCGCGGCCCCGCGCTCGCCCGTGGCGCCCGGCGCGAAGCGCTCGGCCGGAAAGTTCGCGGCGATCTGCCGCAGCGCGTGTTCGTCGTTGGCGACGTCGTAGGACAGGTTGCGCCGCCGCCGCGCCGCGCCGCGCTGCAGGTAGGCGGCCGCCTGGCGGTGATCACCGAGGTCTTCGCACTCCTTGGCCAGCGCGAAGCACAGCGGCACGATCCCGGCGGCGTCGACCGGCAGTTCCGCCAGGCGCACGCCCAGCTCGCGCACGTGATTGGCCGCAGCCGTCTGGCGGCGCAGGGTGCTGCGCCGGTAATAGGCGCCGAAGGCATCCGGATGCGCAGCCAGCAATTGGTCGAGGTGTGATTCGGCCTCGGCGATCATGCCGCAGGCGGTCTCGGCTGCCGCGGCGTTGGCCAGCAAGTGCCTCTCGGCCGGGTTGAGTTCGAGCGCGCGCAACGCGCAGCGCAGCCGGTCGGCGTGCGCGCCGGCGGCCAGATACAGGTTGCCGATCTCGGTGAGCAGGCGCGCATCGTTCTGTGCACCGCGCTCGAGCGCGGCGAGCCCCGTGCGCGCCTCGGCGCCGAACCCGCAATAGAGCTGCGCCTCGCGGAACTTGAGCAGCACGGCCGTATTGGTGGGCTGCAGCCGCAACGCCGCGTGCAATGCGGCCAGCATCGCGTCGAAGCGCTGCTGGCGCTGTTCGGCCAGCGCCAGCAGCAGCCAGCCTTCGGTGAGCTGCGGCCGGTCGGTGAGCAGCGTTCGTGCCGATCGCGCGGCCGCGGCAAACCGCCCGGTTTCGATGAGCCGCTGGGCTTCGCTGAGCAACATGCCCGACATCCGCGCCGACCGTCGATCAGAACCGGTACTTGGCTATCAGGCCAATCGTCCTGGGCGTCGTGATGAGTTCGCGCGTCGTGTTGCCGAAGAAGCCGTAGCCGTTCGTGTTGTAGAAGAAGTTGAAATAATCGGGGTAGATCGGCACGCTGCCGAACTGCCGGGTGGGCGGTACGCCCGGAAGGTTCCCGGGGTACACGCCCGAAATCGCCTCGGCATTGCCGAGGTTCCGCACCTGGAGCGTCAGGCTCCATTTATCGGCATTGAGCGTGAGCGAGGCGTTCAGGATCGTATAGCCGTCGAGCGGGATGGAGGACTGGGTGGTTTCCTGCAGGTAGTTGAGCGTCCCGCTCTGGTAGTAGGCGTCGAGGTGCGGCACCAGCGTGCGTCCGGACTGCATGTGCACGGTGTAATCGAGCGAGGCGTTGACCACGCTTTCCGGCGCCGCCGGCAACCGGGTGCCGCTGGGCGCTATCACCACGATCGGGGCGTAGGGGCGCGTGGCGTCGCGGGTCAGTTTCGCATCGGTGTAGGCGTAGCTCACGCGATAGGCGAGCGCATCGGTGAGCTTGCCGTGGAATTCCAGTTCGGCGCCTTGCGAGCGCGCCTTGCCGGCGTTGATCGTGACGTAGTATCCCCAGACGGGCGTGGCGGTGTTGAGCTGGATGTCCTTCCACTCGATATCGAACAGCGACACGTTGTAGCCGAACGATTCGTGCGCACCCTTTATGCCGATCTCGTAGTTGTTCAGCGTGTCGGGCCCGAAGTTGGTCCAGCCCGCATTCTCGCCGACATTCGACGGTGGCTTGATCGGGATGTCGTTGACGCCGCCGCGCCGGTAGCCCTGCGAGAACGTGCCGTACAGGTTGTCATGCGCGTTGAAATGCCACGAGCCGTTGAGCTTGAAGACGCCCTTGTTCTTGGTGATGTCGGGCGTCACCGGGGAGACCTCGGGCTGGCGCGTCGGCAGGTCGGGCACGACGGACACCTGGTTGGAATCCTTCTCCTGGAAGTAGCGTCCGCCGGCCGTCAGCTGCACCGTCGGCGCCACGTGCCAGGTCAGTTCGCCGAATATCGCCTGCTCCTTGTAGCGTTCGTTGCGGGTGTACAGGAAGTCACGGTCGCTGGTCGGCGCCACCGCGTCGTAGTAATAGGCGAAGCCGGGCGTGGCGGCGTTCTGGGCCGCCCACCAGTTGGAATAGCCGCGCACCCAGTCGGTTTCGCCCGAGTGCATCTTCTCGTCCTCGAAGTACAGCCCGGCGATGTAGTCGAGCGGGCCCTTGGTCGTCGACACGAGGCGCAGTTCCTGCGCAAAGCTGCGGTCGGAGTAGTCGCGGTACTTCTGCGCCATCAGGCGCGGGTAGAAGTAGTACAGGTACGGAAACGCATTCGCGTACAGGCCGGAGTTGTCGCTGGTGCTGGTGCCACTGTGGTCCGAATAGGAGGTGCTGGATGTCAGCGAGGCAAAGCCGAGGTCGAAGGTGCCCTCGAGGCTCGTGACGGTGACCTTCCTGGCCGAAGGCTCCAGCATCACCGCGCCCTGCTGGTACTCGCCGTAGGTGCCGCCGGTCGCCACATTGGGCGTTCCGGGAGCGACCATCGCGCTGCGTCCGCCGGTGCTGTCATGCTGGTGCACGACGCTCAGCACGAGCTTGGCCGTGTCCGTGGGCTTCCAGGTCGCCGCCAGCCGGCCGTAGTCGATCTTGGCCCAGTTCGCGTCCTTCTGCGAGGTGTATTCCGTCGCCTGGTTGAGCAGGCCGTTGGGTGCGACCGGAATGCCGTTGGCATCCAGCTTGTAGAGGTTCACGTAGTCGATGTAGCCGGCGTTGTCGACGTGGCTGTAGTTGGCGCGCACGGCCAGCGCGTCGCCGACCGGCACGTTCAGGGTGCCGTCGGTGAACCAGTTCATGCCACCCGATCCGTTGGTGAACGAAACGCCGCCGGCGACATTGCCCGAGGTTTCACCGATCACCGGGTCGCGCAGGATGTAGCGCACGGTGCCGCCCATCGAGCCGCGGCCGTAGAGCGTGCCCTGCGGCCCGCGCAGCACTTCGACGCGATCGATGTCCTTGAGCAGGAAGTTCGCGAAGATCGGGGTCTCGTTGACGTAGCTCGAAACCGCCGCCGCACCCGCCGGCACGTAGTCGCCCAGCGTCGCCGCATCGCTGTTGATGCCGCGGATGCGCACATTGTTCATCACGCCGGCATTGCGCGTGCCGCGATCGACCACGGAGACGCCCGGCACCGTGTGCAGCAGGTCGACCGGATTGGACAGATTCTGCTCGTCGATCTGCTTGCCGCTGACCGCGGAGATGTTGAACGGGATGTCTTCGATGGAAGTCGCACGCCGGGTGGCGGTGACCACGATCTCCTCGAGGCTCGTATCGCTGCCGCCGGCCGCCGGCGCGCCCTGCGCGTGCGCCGGCGCGGCGCAGGCCGCGCCGTAGAGCAATCCGGCCACGGCTGCGCCGATCGGCGTCAGGCGCCAGGCCTTGCTGAGGTTTCCAGTTGCTACGTCACTCATGTCGGCACTCCCCCGTGGCGTGTGGGCATCGTTAGCGGGCCCAGTGAATCAAGATATGCGGAGCGGCGCGCGCCCGGCGCGTGCGCCGGCAGCGGCACCGCGCTGTCGCGAAAGCTCTTGAGCGGCTGCACCAGCCCGAGCCAGCCGCGCGTGCGCGCATGGCGCACCGCCTGCAGGTCGAGTTCGGCGGCCAGCACCTCCCGGCCCGAACCGGCGGTGCAGATGACTTCGCCCCCCGGGCCGAAGATCGCCGAGCGCCCGAGCCCGAGTTCGCCGGCGGTGTTGATATCCAGGAAGTAGCACTGGTTGATCATCGCGTTGGCGCGGCCGATCGCCAGCTCCGCGTCGCGGTCGATCGTCGTGGTCATGGACGGATGCAGCATCACTTCCGCTCCCAGCCAGGCCAGGTTGCGCGTGGTTTCCGGGAACCACATGTCGTAGCAGATCGAGACGCCGAAGCGTGCCACTCCCGGCACGTCGAAGGTGACGAAGTCCGTGCCCGCGCTCACGCCCCTTTCATAGGGCAGGAACGGGAACATCTTGCGGTAGCGCGCCACGACCGCGCCGTCCGGATCGATGACCGGCGCGGTGTTGTAGACCTGGCCGCCGCGGCCTTCGAACAGCGAGCCGGGCACCAGCCACAGCCGGTTGCGCTTCGCGGCCGCGCACAGTCGCGTCTCGGCCGGGCCCGGCAGGGGCTGGGCGTGCGCGGGGTTCGGGCCGAAGGCCGCGAGCTCGCCGATGACCGCCATGGACACCCACGGCAGGCGCCGGCGCAGCAGGTCCAGCTCGGCGTCGAGCTGGTCGAGGTTGTCCTGGTTGCGCAGTTCGAGCTGCAGCCCCGCGATTCCGAACAGGCTCAAGCGCTTCCCCGTGTCGCGCGGCGGGCCCGCGCCGTATCCGTGCCAGCGACGGTGACAGCAGTCGCCGACGAGCTATAGAGCCAGTTGTAGGGCGCTTATGGTGCCAGAGACAATCCGCTGTCCCGGTACCCGGGTGCCGATCGGCGCACCGGGCGACATGGCAAACTGGCGGGCCATGCTCAACTTCACCGACATCGCGGTCCGCCGCGGCCCGCGCCTGCTGTTCTCGGGCGCCACCTTCAGCCTGTTCCGCGGCGAGAAGGTCGGCGTCACCGGCGAGAACGGCAGCGGCAAGTCCACCCTGCTCGAGCTGGTGCGCGGCACCGTGCACCCCGATGCCGGCAGCTTCGACATGCCCGGCAACCTCGTCATGGCGCATGTGTCGCAGGACATCGAGGCCTCCGACCAGGCGGCCATCGAGTTCGTGCTCGACGGCGACGCGGAGCTGCGCGCCATCGAGGCGGACATCGCCGCCGCGACCGAGCGGGATGACGGCGTGCGGCTCGGCGCCCTGCACGCGCGCTACGCGGAGGTGGGCGGTTACGACGCGCGCGCCCGCGCCGCGCAGCTGATGCACGGGCTGGGCTTCGATCACACCGAGGACGAGCGGCCGATCCGCAGCTTCTCGGGCGGGTGGCGGGTGCGCATCAACGTCGCGCGGGCGCTGATGTGCCGCTCCGACCTGCTGCTGCTCGACGAGCCGACCAACCACCTCGACATCGACGCGATCCTGTGGCTCGAGACCTGGCTGCGCGCTTACCCCGGCACGCTGCTGCTGATCGCGCACGACCGCGAATTCCTCGACCGGGTCTGCAACCGCATCGTCAACATCGAGCACGGCCAGGTGCGCGCGTACCGCGGCAACTATTCCGCTTTCGAGACGCAGCGCGCCGCCGAACTGGCGGTGCAGGCCTCGCTGTATGCGCGCCAGCAGCGCGAGATCAGGCACATGGAGTCCTTCGTGGAGCGCTTCCGCGCCAAGGCCACGAAGGCGCGCCAGGCGCAGAGCCGCCTGAAGGCGCTCGAGCGCATGCAGCGCATCGCGCCGGCGCATGTCGACTCGGCGGCCTTCGAATTCGCGTTCGCGACGCCGGCGAAATTGCCGCGGCCGCTGCTGGCCATCGACGACCAGAGCGTCGGCTACGGCTCGAGGCAGGTGCTGCGCCACGTCAAGCTGACGCTGATGCCGGGCGAACGGCTGGCGCTGCTGGGGCGCAATGGCGCCGGCAAGTCGACCTGCATGAAGCTGCTCGCCGGCGAGCTGCAGGCCGCCAGCGGCACCCGCACCGAGGCGCGCGACCTGCGCATCGGCTACTTCGCGCAGCATCACCTCGAGCAGCTCGCCGCGGACGAGTCACCGCTGGAGAACCTGCGGCGCACCGGCGGCGAGCGCGCGAAGCGCACGACCGAAGCCGAGTTGCGCGACTACCTGGCGACCTTCGGGTTTCGCGGCGATCGCGTGTTCGAGGCGGTCGCGCCGTTTTCCGGCGGCGAGAAGGCGCGGCTGGTGCTCGCGCTGGTGGCCTGGCTGCAGCCGAACCTGCTGCTGCTCGACGAACCGACCAACCACCTCGACCTGGAGATGCGCCAGGCGCTGGCCGTCGCGCTGCAGGATTTTCCCGGCGCGGTCGTGCTGGTCTCGCACGACCGGCACCTGCTCAACACCGTCGCCGACGAGCTGGTCGTCGTGCACGACGGCGCGGCCGTGCGCTTCGATGGCGACCTGGATGACTACGCGCAGTGGCTGGCGAACGGCGGCCCGGTCCGCGCGATCCACGACGGCGCCCCTGCGGATCGCGCGGCCGCCGGGCCAGCGGCTGGCGAGTCCGCCGGACAGCGGCGCCAGCGCAAGCGCGAGCAGGCCGCCGAACGCAACCGGCTCGCGCCGCTGCGCGCGACGCTGCAGCAGTGCGAGCAGCAGCTCGAGCGACTCGCGCGCGAACGCGCCGCGCTCGAACAGCAGCTGGCCGCTCCCGGGATCTACCTGCCGGCTGCGCGCCTGCAGTTGCAGGCGGCGCTCGAGCGGCAGGCCGAGCTGGCACGGCTCAATGCCCGGCTGGAATCCGAATGGCTCGAAGCGAGCAGCGCACTCGAGGAACGGTCGCGCTCCGGTTGAGCGGCGTCCGGGTTACAATTGCGCCCACTTCGCATCCCTGCGAGCCCAAAAAAGATGAAGGCAATGATCGCAATTCTGTGCATGGCGCCGCTCGGCGCACCGCTGCAGGCCGCGGGCAGCTGGCAACTGGCCATCCATGGCGGCGCCGGCGTCGTCGATCCCGGCTCGCTGACGCCCGCGATGGACGCCGCGTACCGCGCCAGCCTCGATCGCGCACTGGAAGCGGGTGCCGCCGTGCTCCGCAAGGGCGGCGCCAGCCTGGACGCCGTCGAGGCCGCGGTGCGCACGCTGGAGGACGATCCGCTGTTCAACGCCGGCAAGGGTTCGGTGTTCACCGCCGATGGGCGCAATGAACTCGATGCCTCGATCATGGACGGGAGCACGCGCAAGGCCGGCGCGGTCGCCGGCGTGACGCGCACGCGCAATCCGGTCAGCCTCGCGCGCGCCGTGATGGAGAAGTCCACGCACGTGATGCTGAGCGGCCAGGGCGCCGACGCATTTTCCGTGGAGCAGGGCCTCGAGCAGGTCGAGCCCGGGTATTTCCGCACCGAGGAGCGCTGGCAGCAGTACCTGCAATGGCGCGGCGGGCACAGCTCGCTCCTCGACCGCACGCACGCCTATGGAACGGTCGGTGCGGTGGCGCTCGACCAGGCCGGGCACCTGGCGGCGGCGACCTCGACCGGCGGGCTGACCGGCAAGCGCTGGGGCCGCATCGGCGATTCGCCGATCATCGGTGCCGGCACCTATGCGGAGGACGGCGTCTGCGCGGTATCGGCGACTGGTACCGGCGAATTCTTCATCCGCGCGTCGGCGGCGCGGCAGGTGCGCGATCGCATGGCCTGGCACCGCGAGGGCGTGCAGTCGGCCGCCGACAATACGATCAAGGACATCGGCGGCCTGGGCGGTGACGGCGGCCTGATTGCGATGGATGCGCGCGGCCGCGTGGCCTTCGCCATGAACAGTCCCGGCATGTACCGCGGTTCGGTCGGCGCATCGAGCCCGGCGCGCACCGCGATCTATGCGAACGAAAAGTAGCGGTGGCGCGCCCGTCTCCATAAGTCCATGAAATTAATAATATTTATGTGAGGCGGCGCTGGTGTCGCGCCGGTTATCTGCTGATCCCGCCGCGTTACGAACAGTTCACTTTACAAACTAATTCTTTCACGTATTATGTGACCCATGGGTGGTGTCGGACGCGAGTCCCGCATCGCCCGTAAGTCGCGGAACAAGACCCCCCCCGTTTCCGCGCAACACCTTAGAGCCCCGCTTGCGGGGCTCTTTTTTTGCCTGTGATTTGTGGCGATTCCAGTGTGCATCGCGCACGAGCGCGCGCACGTACATTCACGGCCACGGCCCATCGTGGCGCTGCGGAATGCTGGCGGGCGCGCCTCGCAAGCGAGGCGAACCTTGCCCTCGCTGTCGCGGCGGCTTGTTGTAGCAACGTGAGACCAAAAGGTGGCCACCGCGCCGCGACGACGCTGCGGGCTGCGGCGCCCGCCAATGCATTCCGAAGCGCCACGATGGGCCGTGGCCGCGAGTGCGCGCGGGCGCGTTCGCGCGCCCTGGCACATTAGAATCGCCATATGTCAGAGGCCGATGAAGCCGCGCAGCGGGGGTTCGCAGTGCTCGAGGAGCGGGCGCCGGAGACCGCGGCGCTGCTGGAGAACGCGTCGCCAGCGGTGCGTGCGGCCGCGGCGCGGGTCTTCACCGGCAGTGACTTCGTCATCGACGCGCTGGCGCGCGACGCGCAATGGCTGCCGCGTCTGCTGCAGCAGGAGGCAACGCGCTTCGCCGCGGCCTTGCCGACGCCCGCTGTGGCGGGCGAGGAAGCGGAATTCATGGCGCAGTTGCGGCGATGGCGGCGCGCCGAGCTGGCGCGCATCGCCTGGCGCGACCTGTCCGGCTGGGCGTCGCTCGACGAAACGCTCCTCGAGCTGAGCAATGCGGCGGACGCGGCGATCCGCGCCGCGCACGAATTCGCCTGGCGGCAACTGTGCGAGCGCCATGGCGCGCCGGGCGCCGTTGATCCGGAGGCGCAGCACCTGATCGTCATCGCGATGGGCAAGCTCGGCGGGCAGGAGCTGAATTTCTCCTCCGACATCGACCTGGTGTTCCTGTTCGATGCGCACGGCGAGACGACCGGGCGGCAGCCCCTGGCGCACGAGGAATTCTTCCTGCGGCTCGGGCAGCGCCTGATCCGCTGCCTCGACGCGCCCACGGCCGAAGGGCGGGTCTTCCGCGTCGACATGCGGCTGCGCCCGTTTGGCGGCAGCGGGCCGCTGGTCGCGAGTCTCGCGGCCTTCGAGGACTACCTGGAGCGGCAGGGCCGGGACTGGGAGCGCTACGCGTGGATCAAGGCGCGTGCCGTGACCGGCGCCGGCCGCTATGCCGAGGCGTTCCGCGCCAGCGTGCAGCCCTTCGTCTATCGCCGCTACCTCGATTTCGGCGTGTTCGAATCGCTCCGCGAGATGAAGGCGCTGATCGAGCGCGAGGTGGAGCGGCGCGAACTGCAGGACAACATCAAGCTCGGGCCCGGCGGGATCCGCGAGATCGAGTTCATCGTGCAATCGCTCCAGCTGATCCGCGGCGGCAGCGAGCGCCGGCTGCAGGGCGCATCGCTCCTGCAGGCGCTCCCGCGGCTGGCGGGCGCGCGCCTGCTGCCGGCCGCCGTGACCGCCGAGCTCGGCGCGGCCTACGGATTCCTGCGGCGCCTGGAGAACCGGCTGCAGATGTACGCCGACCAGCAGACGCATTCGCTGCCCGCCGATCCGGTGGCGCGGGCCCGGATCGCCGCGGCGATGGATTGCGCGCACTGGGACGAACTGGCCGCGGAACTCGAGCGCCATCGGCGGAACGTGCGCGCGCACTTCGCGGCGCTGGTGCAGCCGGAAGGTGGCGAGCGGCCGGCCGCGGCGCCGATCCCGCAGCTGCTGCAAGGCGACGACGCGCGGGCCGTCGTGGCGGCGCAGCTCGCCGGGCTGGGCCTGTCCGCGGGCGATGCGCAGGCGGCGGCCCAGCTGCTGCATGACCTGCAGGGTGGCGCGCTGCTGCGCCGGCTCGACGAGCCCGGCCGCCGCCGGCTGCGCGCGCTGCTGGCGCAATGGCTGCAGGAGGTGGCCCCGCTCCCGGAGGCGTTGGCGGTGCTGCGCCGCCTGCTGCGCGTCGCCGAGGCGATCGGCACGCGCTCGGCGTATTTCGCGCTGCTGCTCGAGAGCGCCACCGCGCGCCGCCGCCTGGTCGAGCTGGCGCGGCATGGCGATTTCCTGACGGCGCAGATCGCCGCCTGGCCACTGCTGCTCGATGAACTCATCGACGAGCGCCTGTACGAGCGGCTGCCCACGCGTGCGGAGCTCGCGGCCGAACTCGATGCGCGGCTGGCCGGGGTCGAGGCCGGTGACGAGGAGCAGCTGGTGGCGGAACTGCGCAGTTTCCAGCGTGCGGCGCTGTTCCGCGTCGCGGTCGCCGACCTGGTGCGCTCGCTCCCGCTCATGGTGGTGAGCGACCGCCTCACCGAGATTGCCGAACTGATCGTCGCGCAGGCGCTGCGGATCAGCTGGGCTTTCGTGACCGCGCAGTACGGCACGCCGATGTGCGGCGACGGCGCCGCGCGCCGCCCCGTGCGGATCTGCGCGGTCGGCTACGGCAAGCTCGGCGGCATCGAGCTCGGCTACGGTTCCGACCTCGACCTCGTGTTCCTGCACGACTCCACCGGCGAGCGGCCGGAGACCGAAGGCGCACGCAGCGTCGACAACCAGGTGTTCTTCGTGCGCTTCGTGCAGCGCGTCGTGCACACGCTGACGATGCACTCGGCCGCGGGCCGGCTCTACGAGGTCGACATGCGGCTGCGCCCGAGCGGCAAGGGCGGCATGCTGATCACCAGCATCGAGGCCTTCGAGGAATACCAGCGGCGCGAGGCGTGGACCTGGGAGCACCAGGCGCTGCTGCATGCGCGCGCGGTGTGCGGCGACGCCGGGCTGCAGCAGCGCTTCACGGAGCTGCGCGCACGGGTGCTCGAGCAATGCGTGCGCCGCGATACGCTGCGCGATGAAGTGCGGCGCATGCGCGAGCGCATGCGCGCCGAGTTGTCGGCGGCCAAACCGGGCGAGATCGACCTCAAGCAGGATCCCGGCGGCATCGCCGACATCGAATTCCTGGCGCAGTACTGGGCGCTGCGCTGGGCGGCCGAGTTTCCGCCGGTGGCGTGGTTCTCCGACACCATCCGCGAGCTCGAATCGGTGGCGTCGGCGAACCTGGTGCCGCAGGCGACCGTCGACGCGCTCACCGGCGCGTACCGGCGGTACCGCGAACGCATCCATCACCGCGCGATCGCCGGCCTCGATGCGCTGGTCCCCGCCGGCGAATTCAGCGCGGAGCGCGCCGCGGTCAGCGCCATCTGGCGCGACACGATGGAGTTATAATGGCCCCATGAACGCAGCCAACGCGCCCCAGCCGGCCAATACGCAGACCCATTACGAAGTCACGCCGAAGGACCTGCCGCTGTCGTGCCCGGGCCCGGGCATGGCCTTGTGGAATTCGCACCCGCGCGTCTACCTCGCCATCGAGCAGACCGGCTTCGCCAAGTGCGGCTACTGCGGCGCCGAGTACACGCTGAAGCGCTAGCCTGCATCAACCCGCATCAACCCGGATCAGCGATACGGGCGGTACGATTTCTCCTCGACCAGCTTCGAGCCCAGCCGCGCATTCACGCGTTTCTTGATCGCCGCGCGTTCGTCGTTGGTGACGTAGACGGCGCGCGCCAGCTCGATGAATTCCGCGTCGAATCGCTGTGCGGCCTCCAGGTCGCGCAGGCGGTCTTCCACGTCCCACAGCCGCTCGTTGACCGCCTGCAGGGCGCGCTCCTCCTCGGCCACGCTCGCGCCCGCCGGAACAGCCGCGGCCCAGGTCTGCTCGAGCAGCCCCAGCTCATGGCGCACGTTGGCGAGCTTGGCCGCATCGCCCATGCGCGCCGACTTGATGCGCAGGATCGTGATCTTGTCGAGCAGCTCGCCGGGCGAGACCGGCACCAGGATGTCTTGCATCGGCCTATGCTAGCAGCAGCTCGTCGAGCCTGGCGCACACTTCGTCGCTGGTGATGAGATCCATCACGCCGGGTTCCTCGAGCTTGGCGCTCCATGGCAGCGCCTCGGGCGGCCGGCCGCGGAAGCGGCGCGCGGCCTCGGCGAAGTGGTCGATGCACCACTGGCGCGACAGGTACGGGCCGCTGCGCGCGCTGCGCGTGGCGGCATACAGTCCGATCACCGGCGTGCCGACCATCGTCGCCATGTGCGCCGGACCGGAATCCGGTGCCAGCAACACGCGCGCGCGCGCCAGCAGCGCCAGCAACTGCGGCAGCGTGTCGGCGCCAACGAGGTTGCGCACCGGCACCGTGGCGGCCCGCTCGATCGCCGCGGCGACGCCGCGCTCGTAGTCGTTGGGGCCGCCGCACAGCAATGCCGCCAGGCCGTGGCGCCGCGCCGCGTGGTCGATCACCGCCGCGTAGCGTTCGACGCTCCAGTTGCGGCCGCGATGGCTCGAGCAGGCGCTGACGATGAGTGCGCGCTGTCCGTCCGGGATCTGCTGCCGCGCCCACTCCTGCGCCGCGGCCGGAATCGGCAGGTTCCACTCCAGCCGGCGCGCGCTGATGCCGAGCGCCTCGGTGAATCCGAAGAAGCTGTCGAGCACGTGCTCATCGGCGCGTGCGGCGATCCTGCGGTTCGTGAACAACCACTGCAGCTCGCGCGCGCGCGCGCGATCGAAGCCGATGCGGACCCGCGCGCGAATCAGCGTGGAAAACAGGCTGGCGCGCAGCGCCAGCTGCATGTGCAGCAGCACGTCGAACCGACGGCCGCGCAGGCTGCGCCAGAGCGCCTGCGCGCCAGCGCGCAGGGAGCGCTTGTCGATGATGATAAACTCGACCTCGGGCAGCAGCCCCAGCAGGCGCGATTCGGGGCGGCCGATCACCCACGTGATGCGGGTGCCGGGCCAGGCCTGCTGGATGGTGCGCACGATCGGCACGACGTGCGTCACGTCGCCGATCGCGGAGAGCCGCAGGATGCACAGCGAGCGCGGCGGCGCGGGCGCACCGATCATGCAGGAACCGGGTGGACAGTGTCTCGATTGAACTTCATGGCCGTCGGCGCCGAGGTCCGCATCCAGGAATTCGCTGGCGGCGCGATGCTATATGACAGCTCCCGCGCCGGCAACGCGGCGCCGGGCTGGCTCGACGCCCGGTGGTGGGCCGAGCGCGGCGCGGTGACCGCCGCGAGCGAAGGGCGCGGCTCCACCTCGATGATCGAAGCCGACGGCCGGAGCCTGGTGCTGCGGCACTATCGTCGCGGTGGCCTGATGGCCCGCATCATGGGCGACCGCTACGCGTGGCGCGACGCGGAGCACACGCGCTCGTTCCGCGAGTGGCACCTGCTCTACCACATGTACCGCGCGGGGCTCCCGGTGCCGATGCCGATCGCGGCGGGCTACCGGCGCCACGGCCGCACCTACACGGCCGATCTGCTGGTGCAGCGCATCCGCGGCGCCCGCTCGCTCGCCGCGGCGATCAGCGCGGCGCCCGTTCCGCTGGCCACCTGGATGGCGATCGGGCGGTGCCTGCGTCAATTCCATGCGCGCGGGGTGTGCCATGCCGACCTGAATGCGCACAACATCCTGCTGGGCGAATCCGAGGGCGACATCTGGGTCATCGATTTCGATCGCGGCACGCTGCGTTCACCGGGTTGGTGGAGCGATGCGAACCTGGTGCGCCTGCGCCGCTCGCTGCTGAAGCTCACGGCTGCGATGGGCACCGAACGCTTCACGGCCGCCGACTGGCAAGTGCTGCTCGACGGTTACCTGGCGGCGGCCATCCCGCTGCAACCGGTGCCGGCGATGCAGGGCGGCTAGGGCACGCGCGGGCGTGGCGCGCAGGTTGTATACGCTGCTGGTGCTGCTGGCGGTGCCGCTGGCGAGCCTCGTGGTGCTGTGGCGGGGCGTGCGCGAGCGCGAGTACTGGCGCGGGTGGGGCGAGCGGTTCGGGAGTGGCCCGCCGCTCGCGGGCAACGGCCGCACCCTGTGGCTGCACGCGGTGTCGGTGGGCGAGGTGCAGGCCGCCGCGAGCCTGGTGGCGGCCATGCAGCGCGAGTGGCCGGACCTGCGACTCGCCGCCACGAGCGCGACGCCGGCGGGACGCGCACGCGCCACGGCGGCGTTCGGCGCCGGCGTCGAGGCGCGCTACGCGCCGTACGACCTGCCCTGGAGCGTGCGCGCCGCGCTGCGCCGGTTGCGGCCGGAGCTGCTGGTGGTCATGGAGACCGAACTGTGGCCGAACCTGCTCAACGAGTGTGCGCGAGCCGGCGTGCGCGTGCTGATCGTCAGTGCGCGCTTGTCGGAACGCAGCCGCGCGCGCTGGTCACGCTTCCGCGCGCTGCTGCAGCCGGCGCTGGGGCGAGGCGTGCGGGTCGCCGCGCAGTCGGCGGCCGACGCGCAGCGTTTCATTGCGCTCGGCGTGCCGGCCGCGCACGTGCAGGTCTGCGGCAACATCAAGTTCGACCGCGAACCCAGGGCCAGCGTGCGTTCGGGCGGCGCGGCCTGGCGCGCCCGCTACGCGCCGGCGCGTCCGCTGTGGGTCGCCGGCAGCACGCACGCGGGCGAGGAACTCGCGGCGTTGCAGGCGCACGCGACGGTGCGCGCCGCGTGTCCGGAGGCGCTGCTGGTGCTGGCGCCGCGGCATCGCCCGCGGTTCGACGAGGTGGCGCGGCTCCTCGATGGGCGTGGCCTGCGCTGGCTGCGCCACAGCGCGGTGCTCGCCGATCCGGCGGGCACCGCCGCCGCCGCCGCGCAGGCCGAGGTGCTGCTGCTCGACACGATCGGCGACCTGGAGGATTTCTATGCCGCCGCGGACGTGGCCTTCGTCGGCGGAAGCCTCGTGCCGGTGGGCGGGCACAACCTGCTCGAGCCCGCCGCGCTCGGCGTGCCCACGCTGGCGGGGCCGGCGCAGGGCAATGCACCCGATATCGCGCGGCTCCTGCAGCAGAACGGCGGGCTGAGGCTGGTTCACGATGCCGCCGGACTCGGCGCCGCAGTGCAGGAGCTGCTGGCCGACCCGGACGCCCGCGCGCGCATGGCCGAAGCCGGGCTGGCCACGGTGGCCTCGAACCGCGGCGCGCTCGATCAGGCTCTGGCGATGATCAGGGATTGCCTGGCGAAGCCGGCGCCGGGGTAGCCGGCGCCGCGGACTCCGGCGCAGCCGGGGCCGGCGGCGTCGCCGGGTCGGTCGTGGCCGGATCCGGCGCGGGCGGCGGCGGCTGCACCAGCCAGCTGTTGACCTGCGCGATCGTCGCACGGTCGAGGTTTCCGGCCGCGAGCCGCAGCGCAATGATGTTGTTCAGGTAGGCGTACTTCGCCTGCGCGTAGTTCGTCTGCGCCTGCACCAGCGCCTGCCGGGCGCTGAGCACGTCGATGGCTGTCTTGGTGCCGACTTCGTAGCCCGCTTCGGTGGCCTGCAGCGAGATCTGGTTCGATTCCACCGCCTGCTTCAGCGCACCGACCTGCGCGATCTGGCTGATGACGCCCTGGTAGGAATCGCGAGCGAGCTGCTCGGTCTGCCGCAGCGTGAGTTCGTAGCCCGACTTGGCGGCATTCCACAGGTAGTGCGCCTGGCGCACCTTCGACTGCGTGGCGCCGGCGCTGAAGATCGGCACGGTCACGCCGACCGACCAGACGATGTCCTTGGTGTCGATCGGCAGGCCGGTCACCGGATTGTTGACATTGGTCGTGTTGGAGTTGCTGATGTCCCACGAGCGCGACGCGGACGCGTTGATCTGCGGCAGGTGCCCGCCGATCGCGCTGAGGTAGTTGTCGTGCGCGATGTCGGCGGCCAGGCGGCTCGCCACCAGGCTCGCATTCTGGCTCAGCGCGGTGGTCACCCAGGCATCCTCGCTGGCCGGATCGGGTGCGAGCAGCGGCATCGCATCGCCCGGCGTCGACAGCTGGCGGTACTTCTCGCCGGTGACGGCGCGCAGCTGCTCCTCCGCGCTGGCGAGCGAACGCTTCGCCGCGATGACCGCGGCGTTGCCGCTGTCGCGGGCGGCGCGCGCGATCTGCACGTCGGTGATCGCGATCAGGCCGACGTCGTAGCGGCGCTCGGCCTGTTCGAGCTGGCGCGACACCGAGCGCAGCGCGGTTTCCTGCGCGGTGAGCGTGTCCTGTGCGCTGAGCACGCCGAAATAGACCTGCGCGACGCGCGAGATCAGGTCTTCCTGCGCGGCATGGTAGTTGGCCTCGCCCTGCGCGACGGTGCTGCTGGCGGCCTTCAGCGCCACCCAGTTGTTCCACGAGAACAGGTTGACCTGCAGGTTCAGGTTGGCCAGCGCCGGGGTGGAGTAGTGCTGGCTCGCGACCCCGGACCAGTTCTTGCTGGCGTTGAAGTCGAGCGGCAGCATCGCCAGGATCGCCTGCGTGCGCGTTTCACGCGTCGCCATGTGCAGGGCTTCCGCCTGCTGCATGGTCGGATCGGCCTGGAGCGCATGATCGTAGACGGTCTGCAGGTCTTCGGCCGCCGCGACGCCGGCCGCGCCGGCCAGGGAAAGGGCAATCAACCAGTGACGATTCATGCGCACTACATCCATTGGGTAAGGGGTTGCTGTCGTTCGAGTTCGTTTCGGCTCAGCCCGGGTCGAGGTCGGGATCGAATTCGCGCGCCCAGGCCGCGATGCCGCCACGCAGGTTGGCGACCCGGCTGAAGCCGCGGGCGACCAGGAACTCGGCCGCCCGCTGGCTGCGCACGCCTGCCTGGCACATCACAATGATCTCCGCATCCGCGTCAAGTTCCTCGAGCCGCGCCGGAATCTCCTGCAGCGGAATGAACACGCTGCCGGGGAGCGCGGCGCGCGCCACTTCCCAGGGCTCGCGCACATCGAGCAGGCAGAACTCCTGGCGGGCATCCATCCTGGCCCTTAACCCGGCGGGGTCGATCTGGGTTACAGCGGTCATGGTCAAAAACGGAACGCCGGCGGTGCCGGGACGTTTTCGAGGGCCTCGAGGCAGGTTTCGAACAGCGGCTGGGTGCTGAACTCGCTGGCGCCGCGGCGGCGCACCAGCCGTGCCTCCATGACCGGACCGGTGCCGGTGACCGCGAACAGGCGCCCGCCGTACTTCAGCGCGCGCTCGAAGCGCGCGTCGTAGAGCGGCAGCGAAGCGGTCAGCACGATCGCGTCGTAGGCGGTCTCGCTGACCAGCGCCGCGCCATCCGCGGTCGTCACTTCGACCCTCGTGATGCCCGCGGACTGGAGATTGGCGCGCGCCAGCGCGGCGATCTCGCCGTGCAGCTCGAGCGACTGGACGCTCCCGCCCAGCGCCGCGAGGCAGGCCGACAGGTACCCCGAACCGGTGCCGACCTCGAGCACCTGCTCGCCCTGCTGCACGCCGAGTGCCTGCAGGATGCGACCGACCAGCATCGGCGTCAGCATGTGCTTCCCGCACGGCAGCGGCAGGGCGCAGTCGGCGTAGGCCAGCGAGCGCCAGGCCGGCGGCACGAACGGCTCGCGCGGCACGCGCCGCATGACCTCGAGCGTGCGCGCGTCGAGCACCTCCCACGTGCGAACCTGCTGGGAAACCATCTGCTCGACTGCGGCTTGTGCGTGGGACATGGCGTTCGTCAATGATACCAAGCTTTACTTAATTCCCGGCCGCCGCGGCAACGCCGCCGCGCCGGTTGGCGCACGCGGCAAAGGCCGACCGCCGCGCGTGACAAAGTGGTCATCATATGGTGAATTCGGGCTCCGGTGCGACCACCCGCTGGGCTATGCTGCATCGGTCATCATCGGGCGGACCGGCCGGCGCGGATCGCACGTACACCACTATCGGGGAACCACAGCCGCAGCATGTCGATCCTGGCGCTTTTTTGCCTGCTCTTTGCGCTGCTTGCCGTGGCGTTGCTGGTGCTGTACGCGATGCAGCGCCGGCAGCGCGGCGCGCTCGAGGAGCTGACGCGCGAGCTGCATCGCATCGCCGTCGGCGGATCGCTCCGCGGGCGCGTCGAACTGTCGACCGACCAGCGCGAGGTCACGGCACTGGTCACGGTCGTCAATCACCTGCTGACGCGCGCGGCCGCGGCCGCCGAACCGCAGTCGCAGCCAGCGGCCTCGGCCGCGGTGAGCGAGCTGGCCGATCACCTGCACGAGGCCGTGCTGATCCACGGCAAGGGCGGCATCCTCTACGCCAACCCGCATTTTGCGCAGCTGATCGGCGCGCAGCCCGCCGAGCTGGCCGGCCGCAAGCTCGAGGACCTGGTGCCGCCCGAGTTCGCCGAACTGGTGGCCGACAACATCCGTCGCCGGCTGGCCGGCGAGGCGACGGCACCGCGATATGAAGTCGACCTGCTGGGACTGCAGGGGCAGCACGCGCGCCTCGAGCTCAGCGCCTGGCCGGTCGATCATGCCGGCCAGCGCGCGTTGCTGATCGTCGGTGTCGAAGTGCTGCCGACGCAGACCGTGGCGGCGCTCGCGGCGCCCTCGGGCATGCGGTCGCGGGCGCGCGCCGCGCTCGAATCGCTTCCCGGGGCGGTGGTCACCGTCGACGCGCACAGCCGCGTCGATTACCTCAATCCCGCCGCCGCCGCGCTGCTGGGCGTGGTCGGCGACGGCGCCGGCGGCGTCGCGCTCGAGGAGCTGGCGCGCCACGCGAGCGAGGCCGACCGCAAGCTGCTCGCCGAGCCGGTCCACCAGGCGCTGACCGCAGGCGCGCCGCTGAACCTCGGGCGCCGGCCGCTGGTGTTCGGGCCGGAGAGCGCCGAGCGCCTGGTCGAAGTGACCGCGGCGCCGCTGCGCGATGAGGTGGGCGACATCAACGGCGCCGTGCTGCTGCTGCACGATGTCACCGAATCGCGCGGCCTGACGCGCCAGATTTCCTACCAGGCGGCGCACGATGCGCTCACCGGGCTCGTCAACCGGCGCGAATTCGAGCGACGGCTCTCGGAGGCGGTCGATGGCGCGCGCCGTGGCGATGCGAATCATGTGCTGTGCTACCTCGACCTGGACCGTTTCAAGGTGATCAACGACACCAGCGGCCACCAGGCGGGCGACAGCCTGCTGCGCGACATCGCCAAGGTGGTGCGTGGCGGGGTGCGCGACTCCGACACCGTCGGCCGCCTCGGGGGCGACGAGTTCGGCATGTTGCTGATGGGCTGCCCGCTCGACAAGGCGAGGCAGATTGCAGATGAAATCTGCCGCAGGGTGGCCGACCACCGCTTCGTATGGCGCGATCGCATCTTCAACGTCGGCGCCAGCATCGGCCTGGTCGAGATTTCGCGCGACGCGGCCAGCATCGAGGAAGTGCTCGCCGCGGCGGATTCCGCCTGCTACCAGGCCAAGCGCCAGGGCAGCCACGTGACCGTGTATTCCGGGCGCGATGAGCTGCTGGCGCGCGAGAGCGGCGAGATCCAGTGGCTGCAGCTGCTGCAGAGCGCGCTCAAGGAGCACCGCTTCGAGCTCTACTGCCAGCCGATCGTCGCGGCCTATGGCGATGGCGACGCGGGCCCGGCCATGGAAGTGCTCGTGCGCCTGCGCAACGAGGCGGGCGAGCAGGTGTCGCCGGCGGATTTCCTGCAGGCGGCCGAGCGCTACCGGCTGATGGGACTGATCGACCGCCAGGTCGTGCAGACCACGCTCGATGCGCTCGGGCGCGGTGCGCTCAGCCTGCCGCCGAACCGCAGCATCGGCATCAACATTTCCGGCCAGACGCTCGCCGACGCGCAGTTCCTCGAATTCGTCGTCGATTGCTTCGATGCCACCGGCGCGAGCCCCGGGCAGGTGTGCTTCGAGATCGCCGAGAGCGCCGTGATCGCCAACCTCGAGCATGCGCGGCGCTTCATCGGCGTGCTGCACGGCATGGGGTGCCGCTTCGCGCTCGATGATTTCGGCAGCGGCATGGGATCGTTCGCCAACCTGAAGCTGCTGGCCGTCGATTTCCTGAAGATCGACGGTTCGTTCATGCGCAACCTGGCGCGTGATACCGTCAACCAGGCCATGGTCACCGCGATGATCAAGCTGGCGCGCACGCTGAATTTCAAGGTGATCGCCGAACAGGTCGAAGACACGGCCTCGATGGATGCGGCGCGCGCGATCGGCGTCGACTACCTGCAGGGCTACGCGCTCGGGCGGCCCGCCCCGCTCCCGGTCGCGGCCTGAGGCCCCGGGCCACCGCCGTGCGGCGGTGCAAGCCGCGGCGCGGCTATGGGGCCGGCGCGAAGATCTCGTCGTTGCGCACGAAGGACTCCAGGAAGCGTTTCATCACCACCATCTGCGTGTGGTGCTCGCCGAGCGCCGCCAGCTTGCCGTTCGCTTCGGCGCTGCTGAGCGGCCGGCGCTCCCAGGCGAGGCCCGAGGCGATCCGCGGCGGGCGCGACGGACGCTCGCGATGCAGGCCGCGGGGCCTGGGCCATTCGTGGCCGCCGTGCACGATCCAGTAGTAGATGCGCGCCCTTGGCGCGCCGGCGCGCAACAGCTCGACGGCCAACTGTCCGCTCGCGCTGTGGTCGGGATGCTTGTCCTGCGGCGCCGCGACCAGCACGATCGTCGGGGCAAAACGCACCAGCGCCTCCCGCAGGTTCCGCCGCAGCTCCTCGCCCGTGTAGGCGCTGCCCGGATGGAGCGCCTCCGCGTACGGCACGGCGTCCACGCCGGTGTAACGGGAACGCAACGGGTCCCGTGATGCGTTGTGCAGCAGCGACCGCAGGTCGCGATCGGGGAAGCCCAGCAGGACCTGCTGCGTGCGCGGTACGCCGAGCCGGTCCGCGGCCGCATGGGCCTCGGCGATGCGCCGCATCCCGAGTTTCTCGAGGCCCGGCCCCTTTGGCCGCAGCGTGCGCTCGGTGACGATCGCGTCGATCTCGAAGCTGTCGCCGGCCGTCATCCACACCACGCCCACCGTGGCGCCCACGCTCACCGCCTGCTGCAGGTAGCCGCCGCAGCAGAGCGTTTCATCGTCGGGATGCGGCGCGACGACGAGGACACGATCGGCCGGGAGCGGCGGCGGCATCAGCGGCAGGGCGGCGCCCGTGGCGGCCGCGCACGGGGCGCGCCCGCCGCAAACGAGCCACAGGCCGGCGCACAGCGCCGCCCGCGGCGCGCGCGGCCATCGACTCCGGTTCGTCGCTGCGCGGCCCATGCGCGGATTCTACGCGGGCTTGGCTCCGCCCTCGCGCGCGAGCAGCGCGCGCATGCGTTCGA
>Ga0335070_10001557_pt1 | contig 26495 bp, 22 predicted proteins | sample Lox_Sample_13_FD_206722 | JGI IMG/M metagenome (GOLD analysis project Ga0335070, IMG submission 206722) | Soil microbial communities from Loxahatchee National Wildlife Refuge, Florida, United States - Lox_Sample_1.3 | ecosystem: Environmental > Terrestrial > Soil > Wetlands | place: USA...
CCGAATTCTCGAATTGCCACTCAAGGAAGCCAGAGAAACCCTTCTGCAATTTCCTGGAGTTGGACCAAAGACAGCTGACGTGCTTCTACTCTTCAGTGGGCAAAAACCCACAATTCCTGTTGACACGCATGTTAATCGGGTGTCGAAGCGATTAGGCTTGGCTCCTGCAAATGGAGATTATGAAGCTGTTCGTGGAAGTCTTCAATCACTTTACAGGTCAAAAGATTATTTGGCAGTGCATGTTTTGCTCATTCAGCTTGGCAGAAGATACTGCAAGGCGAGAAAACCGTCATGCAATGAGTGCCCTGTCAACGCTTCTTGTCAATCAAGAAACCTGTGGTGTAGACATGATTGATCTACCTAAAGAGATCGTAGACTATTTTCCATACGCTGAGGTGAGACCGCATCAAGACGAATTCATCAAGATCATTCATGCTGCTATTGAGAATCGCTCCTCAGTTCTTATTGAAGGGAGTAACGGTCTGGGCAAAACGATTGCTGCAATATCAGCATGCCTCCCAAAGGCAGCGGAAGAGAACCTGAAGGTGCTTTATGTCGCACGTACTCATCGTCAGAATGAGCGCGTTATTGAAGAGCTGAAAACTGTCTCTAAAAAGCAGCCTGTCTCAGGAATTTCGATCCGTGGTCGCCGTGAAATGTGTCTGAACAGTTTTGCAGCTAGGTCTGATTTGAATGCTGTCGCGGTTATGGAGGTTTGTGAGATGTTGAAGGCGAGGCACTTGTGCTCTTACTATCGAGGCATTGAAGACCGTGAGGATGAATATTCAGAGATTGTGCAAAATGTCGCTGGAACGCCTTGCAAAGCTTCAGAAATACAGAGAATATGTCAGAAGAGAGGCTTCTGCCCCTATGAGCTTGCAAAAGCAGCTCTATCAGAAGTGAATGTAATCGCGTCAAGCTATCTTTACGTGTTTGATCCAGCTATTCGCAATCATTTTTTCAAAAACCTTGAAACGTCGCTGGACAAAATCATTCTAATAGTTGACGAAGCCCACAATCTTCCAGACACAGCAATCAACATTGCGAGCAGCATGCTCTCCCTGTTCACCGTAAAACAAGCAATAGTCGAAGCCAAAAAACACGGCTACAAAGAGATTGCAGGTTTTGCAAAAGTTCTGGAAACCGAATTGGAAAAATCAGTAGCGAAAATCGACCGCGAAAGTCTAGTGTCGCCTGAATTTGTTGTCGAGCTTGTCAAGGAAAAGGCTCATATTGATGATCCTAAGGAGTTTTTTGAGCATTTGAAAAGCGCGGGCAGCGTGATCAAGAGAGATCAACTCAAAGAAGGGAAATATCCCCGCTCATTTATTCATGGAATGGCCGAATTCATGCAAAGCTGGTTGGAGACCGCCGAAGACCAGTCCTACATAAACGTCATAAGCAAATACGTCTCAAGAAGAGGTGCTCTAGCGGCGAAGCTGGAAATTGTTGCACTTGACCCATCGAAGATTACTGAGCCAGTTTTTTCCTCTGTCTACTTGAGCGTTGTGATGTCCGGGACGTTGCAGCCTCTGGAGGCATATGCAAGAATTACAAAGCTTCCAGAGAACACAATCCAAAGCGTTCTCCCATCACCATTTCCGAAAGAGCACATTCTGCCAATGATCAGTTGTGGCGTGACAACCGCAATGGATAAAAGAACACCTTTAATGTTCTGCAAGATCATTAATAGAATCTGTGAGGTTGTAGAAAATACTCCCGTAAACACCGGAATATTTACTCCTTCCTTCGAAGTTCTGGAATCGTTGCTTGCAAACGGATTAGAAAAAGCGATCAGTAAACGAGTATTCTCTGAGCATAGAGGTATGAGTTCAAGAGAAAACGAAAAGGTCGTTACGGCGTTCAAAACTTGTTCGAAGCAAAATGGTGCAGTTCTGCTTGGCGTTCAAGGCGGCCGCTCCTCTGAAGGTGTTGATTATCCGGGCGATCAGATGAACTCAGTAGTGATTGTTGGTATACCTTACGCAGAACCAACATCAAGAGTGAAGGCTCAAATAGACTACTTTGAAAAATGCTTTCCTAGTTATGGGCGTGAGTATGGCTATGTTGTTCCAGCCATGAAGAAGGCTTCGCAGGCTGCAGGCAGACCGATAAGAACGCTTGAGGATAGAGGAGCAATGATTTTTCTTGATTATCGTTTTGCATCGCCTTATGTTCAGAGTTTTCTACCCTTGTGGATACGTGAAAACTTAAGGGTTCTTCCAGATGAAGATGGGGCAATTAAATTGGAGCTCAAGGGTTTCTTCAAAACGGTTTACTGAAACTTATCTGTTCCATTCGGCTTTCCTCGCTGAAATATGGAAGTTCCTTCATGTTTTTGTCAAGTTTAACGGCTCCAATCGTGACTATTGAAGCTTCTTCTGAGACAGGAGTCAGAATCTTGATGGCTTTTCTCAGGTAGTCAATCTCCTGCAGGATGCCTATTCCCAGAAATTCCTTCTTAGAATTGTATATGGCTATAAGCAATCCTTCTTCTTCGCCTTTCCGAATTACTACTGCTTTTTTCTTTGTGAATTCTTCAACCTTCTGCAGGTTTTCTTCCTTGATCCAGCGCTTCTTGCCAATGATTATAGAGATTCGATTGTTGTTTTCTGTGAAGTGCAACGGTTTCATTCCCAAGAGATCGTAAATCTGTCTTGCGTATCGGTCGCTCACACGTCTCTTGCCCAGGCCGAAAGTTTCATTTTCTTCGATTTGGAGCCAGCCTAATGGGTAGGATTGTACTTTGGCGTTTCGCAAGTATTTTATGTATCCAAGTTCTCGGAGATTTCTGCGTTTTTCGCTGCTTCTTTGCCTAATTGCACCAGGAGATTCCACAATAACCTTCTTAAACTTCTCTAATGCATTTGAGATAGACATCAATTCATCTTTCTGCTGAATAAAGAAAATAATGTCAGGATTTAGTTCTTCAACTAGCTTTATTTTGTAGTATGTGGCGTCTTCTCCTTCAATCCATCCGTCAGTATTTATTACAACGACATCTGGATTTGCTTCCAAGAGTTCTTTCTTGAGCGTGGATAAGCCTTCGATCACTTTGTTGATGGCTCCGGCTGGCGAAGTCACTCCCACGAAGAAGGCGTTCTTGGCATGCAGACTGAACAAGTCTGTTATTCGTCTTGTGACAGGTGCGTAAGCTACAGTGCAAGGTGGTCCTATATCTGATTGACCTAAGTCGCCATCCAGAACTGTGACCTTGCATTTCTCCAGCAATTGCTTGTTCACTAGATACGTGCAGAAACTTGATTTTCCAGAATCCACTGCGCCGAGGATCATCGCTACAATTGGTTTTGTTTGAATGTTGCGTAATTCATCACAAGAGCTGTCCCATGACGACGGCACGGTGTTTCCGTCAACTTCCTCGACTATCGCGTTTTGTCCCGATGAAATGTCGAATTCAGCTTTTTCTTCGACTGCAATAGGTAGTCTTTTTCCTTCGCGTATGACGATTTTTGTGTTGGTTAGGGGAGAGCCGAACACTTGTGCTTTGCCTGAAATCATGATGACTGAAGCTGGTCCTTCGACTAGAAGGGTCTTGTTTTTTTCAACCGTTCGATTCATCAGTTTTTCTCCTTGGAAATGTGTGTCCATTTCTTCCTGCGATTTTGGTTGCTGAAACTATGTCTCTTAATCCTCTTCGGTGTTTGGTTTTGCTTATGTGGCGGTTCGTTCCAGCTTCACTCACGCTTTCCAGCACTACCCTTGGAGATAAGGCATTGTCCAAGGCACGTAAAAGCCTTTCTTTGCATTCTGGAACTCCATCACCGATCTTGACTGAGGTCGAAGTTATCGGCATGTTCTCATAGTTCTTCAGAATTTCCATCACTTTGTCTCTTGTCTCCTCAATGCTGAAGCAGTTTGCTGTTTCTACGACTTTTCCATCAGCTAGGACAGCCAGTCCAAAGACATTGCCTGGATCTATGCCTATGACAAGTCTTTCATAGTGTTCTTTTCCTTGGACGATTTGTACCGCTTCGTTGACGAGTTTTTCAGGTTCCGTACCTTCTGTGTAAACGAGGATCTTTTCATGCTTGATGAGCGGCTTCTCTTTTTCCGTGGTTATGACTGCTTTGATTTCCATCGGAATGGGCTGGTTTGGTGTAAGGCTGAGGAAAGAAATTCTCTTGCTCTTCAATTCGTTGACGATCAAGAAGTAAGCTTTCCCAGAGACTGTTACGACAGCAATCTTCTCCTTCATACGGTCTTCCTATCTGCGTGAATGATGAATGCAAACAAATTATTAGTTTCGTGGCTTATATTGGTTGACGTGCATTGCCGTGATTCATAGTATTTCAACTGGATGCAAGACGATTGATACGTTTCTGGGCGGAGGAATACCTTCTGGAAATGTTAGCCTAGTCTATGGAGAGCCTGAAACAGGAAAAACCACTTTTGCCATCCAATGCTCCGTAAACTGCGCACTACAAGGCTTCAAGACTCTATTTGTTGATTGTGACGGCAGTTTTGCTGTTCAAAGATTAGCACAAGTCGCTTCTGATAACTTCGAGAAAATTGCTGACCACATAATCTTGATGAAGCCGAAAGATTTCCATGAGCAAGCAGAAGTCACTGAGCGACTGGCAGAGTATGCGGGCAAAGGCTTTGGGCTCGTAGTTTTTGACACTATTACGTCGCTTTATCGTCTCAAGGTGGCGCAGTCTCCTTCGAAAACGTTTGAGCTGAACCGCGATCTGAATAGGCAGTTGGCGACGTTGGCGCAGCTTGCCAGAACCCAAAAAATAGCAGTCTTGTTAGATAGTCAGGTCAGAACAGACTTCAGCGGAGTTACTGTAGGCATTGAGCCAGTTGGAACGAGAGTCGTGAAGTTTTGGGCTGACACTGTCATAGAATTGAAACCAACCGAAAATCCACAATTAATAAAAGCTGTCGTAGAGAAGAATCCAAGGAAAACTCCGTCGATTACATGCAATCTAAAAATAGATGAAACTGGAATACATGACTATTTGGTTCGCTAGTGGTTGTCAAAATGGACGTAGCACTCTTGGTTGCCGAAGCATTGGAGTTTATTTTCCCTGCGTACGTTGCTAACGCTGTTCCTGTGCTTGCAGGTGGTGGTCGTCCGATGGATTTTGGGAAGAATTTCTTTGATGGAAAACCGATTTTTGGAAAGAACAAGACGTTTAGAGGGTTCTTTTTTGGTTTAGTTCTAGGCACAGTCACGGGGTTCGCTGAGAGCCTTGTGTTTGGATATCCCCTCTTTTTCGGTTTTGTCCTGTCTTTGGGCGCATTATTTGGAGACTTGGGAGGAGCATTTGTCAAGAGGAGGCTTGGGCTGGCTTCTGGACAGTTGTTGCCAGTTGTTGATCAGGTTGACTTCGTGGTTGGTGCGGTTCTTTTTGTACTTCCTTTTTCTCTGCAATGGCTTTCTTGGCAGCTTGTCCTGACAGTTTTGGTCATAACTCCTCCTATGCATCTGTTAACGAATTTTGCTGCTTACAAGTTGGGTTTGAAAAGCAATCCTTGGTGAAGATTGCTATCCGCTGACTTTGAGCTCTATTGTTGCTTCAAGCAGTATGTAAGCCAGAAATATGAGGACAACTCCCATCAGAAACATCATGTATGCCTGTCTAGGTTTGTAAGCGTATTTTGTGCTTTGGTACATGGTTAATAGTCCTACTATGCCAAGTCCGTATAGTATCATGGCGACTAGGCTGTCGCTTATGAACTGTTCTGAGAGTTGTGGGTAGAGAAATATGAAGCGTCCAGAATAGTAAACTGCTGGGTATGGCTTCATTATTATGTCATACAATCCGCCGCTGAACAAGAATACGGCGATTGCGACGGCGATTGTTGACAGAACGATTGTGGATGGCTTGGCAGTTGAGATTCTTTTGTATATTCTGTTTAGCGAATAGGATAGTGATGTGATTCCTTTTTTTACTGTCCGTGACATCTATTTTTCTCCTTCTTTCGCTAGATTTTCAGCCGTTTCTTTGACCCATTGTCCTGTTAAAGGATTCTTTGCAATCTCGCTTAAATACTCTTTCCAAGAGATTTCTGAAGCTTTCTTCCATTGCTCGTACTTTCTTATGATGTTCGTGTAAGCTTTGGCGTGTAGTTTGCAGTAGTCGTTTTTGTCTATGGTTTCTCTATTACATATTTTGCATTTCAATTCTCTTTTTCCCTCTGTCTTTTGGCGGGGCATTGAGGATTGATGCATAATGTCCACGGATGCCTTCCACTTGTTCTGACTAGGATCATGGGTAATCCGCATTCAGGGCAGTTTCGTTTGAGAGGTTTTATTGTGCCTTTTTGCGGGAGTGGATAGGCTGTTCTGCAAAGATTTTTGAAGTAATTCGTACATCCAATGAAGCGTTTACCTGTTTTGCGTGAATGAAGAACCGTGAGTTTGCCGGTTTTGCAGTTTGGGCATGTGCCAACTATTCTCTCTTCTGTTTTTACTTGTCTTGCGGGTGTAGCCAATTGTCTACCTATTGTTTCCTCGTTTTCTTTTAATCTGACTGTGACTGGCTTAAGGATGTTAATGGCTTCTTTCAGGACGTTTTCTCTTTTTTCCTTGTTGGTTTGGATCGAGTTCATTTTCTCTTCTAATTCTCTTGTTAACTCTGTAGAGATAACTGTCGGACAGAATCTATCCAAGATCTCCACAACTTCTAACCCCAAGTCGGTTGTGACAATTCTTTCGTCTCTGACGTATTTTCGGTTGTAGAGTGTTTGTATTATGTTGGCTCTTGTTGCTTTGGTTCCGATTTCGGCTTTTTCCATTTTTCGGAGTAGGCTGCTTGGGGTGTACCTTGGTGGCGGCGTCGTGAATTTCTCTTCACAGATAATTGTTTTGATTTCGATCTGTTGTCCCTCTTCAATCTTGGGCAGCGTGTCTTCTCGTGTCGTTATGTAGGGTCTGTAGAAGCGGAACCATCCTTCTTTCAACGTTTGTGTTCCAGAAAGATGGAAGTGATGCTCGTTAACGTTTATGGTTGCTTTGAGGGTTTGTCTTGTTGCAGGTTCGCCGAAGACTGCCATATATCTTCTGACTATCAGATCGAGGAGTTTTCTTTCGGACGAGTTCAGTTCTCTTTCGGGCAGATTGCCTGTTGGGTAGATGGCTGGATGAGCTGGGTCTTCTCTCTTGCCCTCGTTTGGGGTTAGTCGCGATTTTGCCAGTAACTCGTCAGTGAGTGTTCTGTATTTTGCGAGCTTGTTCAGGTTTCTTAGAACGGTTGCGTAGTTTGTTGAGGGTGGAAGTTTTTGGCTGCTTGTTCTTGGGTAACTGATCAGTGCATCTAGGTAGAGGTGTTGAGCTATGTCCAGTGTGCGTTTCGGTGTGTGGCCGAATAGGCGATATGATTCGTGTTGGAGCGATCCAAGGTCAAAAGGTGTCGGCGATGGTTGCAGGTACTGTTTGGTTTCGATCTTCTGGATTCGTCCGTTTTTTCCTTGCGTCGCGTCTAATATTGTGTCTATTTCTTTCTTGGTTTCGATCTTTGGTTTTTCGTATTGTGCTTCATAGGTTTGTCCGTTGATTTCGATTTGTGCTTTTATTGTCCAATAAGGTGTTGGTACGAAGGTTCTGATGCTTTTTTCTCGTTTAGCTATGAATTTTAATGTTGGTCCTTGTACGCGTCCAGTGCTTAGGGTTGCGTATTGTCCGCTGTGGTTTTTTACGGCTGTTGTCAATGCACGAGTGAGGTTTATGCCGTAAAGCCAATCCGTTTCGTGTCTTGTGAGTCCTGCTTCAATGAGAGCAAAATCCAAATGCGGTAGCAGTGTTGAGTATGCTTTTTGCAGTTCTTCGCTGGTTAGGGTTGAGTATTTCATGCGTTTTGCTGCTGCTTCCTTGTTGTGGCATGCATATTTGAGTATGTTGTAGCCTATGATGCTTCCTTCGATGTCGTAGTCGCATGCGTCTATGAATGTGTCTGCGTCTTGTGCGAGTTGTGTGATGGTTTCTATCCACTTGCGGGTTTGTTTTGCGTTTCGTTCCGCTATGAATCTTGGTGCCCATTTGAAGCTGAATACTGGATAGTTGCTTCTTTGTTTGGTTTCGGCTGTTACCGTGTATAGGTGTCCTATTGCTGGGACTATGACTATTTTCTGGTCGTGTTTGGCGATGTAGTATGGTGTGCGGTTGAGTTGTCGTTTTTCTGGTTTTTGTTCCTTGTCTAAGGCTTGGGCTATTCTTTTTGCCGCATCTGGTTTTTCGGTGACCATGAGAGTGTATTTTGACATGTTTGACACGGGTTTAGTTGAATGCGTTTAGACCACGATGTGTAGGAATTTAGTCTTGCAGATAAGTTAAAAGTTTCTTGTTGTACAGGTTTCGGTCTGTGTCTTTGTCTGCAGCGGATTTTTAACCCCCCTATATATAGGTTGGAATGAAGCTTTGGGCATGCTTTCTGTTTTTTTGTCGTTATGTTGTCGTTATGCTTGTTCTCGCGTTTTTCGATAGCAATTGATTAATATGTTACCAGTGTCTATCTGTTCTATTGCTAAGGATGTGTGTTACTGTGCCCCAACGTGTTGCTTGTCAAGGATGTGGTCACGTTTTGTATGCAGGAGAAGAACTCAAGCCTCCTGATGAAATATTGCATGGGCATGATGGTAAATGCCCAAAGTGCGGTAAGAAGTTGTCTCTCGTCCCTATAGACATCGACGTTAAACCAATACGATAGAACCTTCTGCAGAGGAAGAGGGCTTGACCGGGCAAATCCGAAGGACCCAGCTCTATGAAGCTTATTGTCGAACAGCGACTTTGACTGCTTTTGCAGGTTTCGAGATGCCTCTGTACTACAAGGGCATAACGCCTGAACATTTGGCAGTCCGAAACAGCGTGGGCATCTTCGACATCAGTCATATGGGGCGTGTAATCATCACGGGACCTGACGCTGAACGCTACTTGAACTATGTCATTACGAACGATATCTCTAGACTGTCGCCTAACAGTGCCCAATACTCGGTTATGTGCACGCCAAACGCTGGTATAGTAGACGATTTTGTCGTTTATCGACTCGAAACTGAGAAGTTCTTGATGGTTTATAATGCAAGCAACCGCCATAAAGACTACAACTGGCTACAAACAAACATAAAGGGCTTCGACGTAAAAGTCGAAGAAATATCCGACGATGTAGCTATGGCAGCAGTGCAAGGACCATACGCCGAAAAGACACTCCAAACACTCTCAACTGAAGATCTCAGCAAGATCGAGCGGTTTAAATGCGGGCACGCGAAGCTGGCAAATATAGATGTTTTTTTGGCGCGAACAGGCTATACTGGCGAGGATGGCTTCGAAGTTCTAGTTTGGAACGCTTCATTAGCCAATCCTGAGAATGCATTAAGATTATGGAGCGCAGTTCTTGAAGCAGGCAAACCTTTTGGCATTGAACCTTGTGGTTTGGGAGCAAGGGATACTTTGAGACTTGAGGCAGGTTTATGCTTGTATGGAAATGACATAGATGAAACCACATCTCCATTAGAGGCTGGTTTGGGTTTTGTCGTGAAACTCCAAAAAGACAATTTTATAGCCAAAGATGTTTTGCAGAAACAGAAGGCGGAAGGGGTCAAGCGCAAACGTGTTGGAATAGTTATGACCGAACAGGGGATACCGCGAGCAGGGATGGAAGTTTTCACTGAAGCGGGTGATAAAGTGGGAGAATTGACTAGCGGAACCTTTTCGCCGTTGCTTAAGGTAGGGGTCGGTCAAGCTTACGTTCAGATTGCGCAAGCACAAGAGGGAGCAACTGTGAAAGTGAAAATCCGTGACAAGCTTGTGAAGGCGCGGATTTCGCCGTTTCCGTTGTATGATTCAGAAAGATATGGGTTTAAGAGAAAAGTGTTTTCTTAGGATTTTAGTGCGTGGATAATCATTCATGCCGTTAGGTTTGGTTTGCATTTTTTTCTGCTATGCTCATTCTGGAAAGGTATTTAAGAATGACGTATGTCATGTAGGTTTTGAGTAAACCGCAAGAATAATAAAACACCTTAATAATGTGTGTAGCAATCTGCCTAGGAGAGATGGGTCTGTAATGGAACTACCGAAAGTATCGAAGGAAAGCGTCATCAACGGGTTAAAAAGTGTTGGAAAGCTTCGGGTAAAGATTGATCACAGTGCCCTTCTCACTTTGACCGCGTTGGGGCTGATAATTTTCGTTTCTTTCACGATACGTGTATTTGCTCTTCGCTGGGAAATACAGACGGGTGCAGTGCATCTTTCTGAGTTTGACCCATATTATCAGTACAGTCTCACGAAATATATGGTTGACAACGGGTTGATTTCACCTTATTGGCCAAATCAATGGGTTGACACGCAACGTTGGTATCCAGGCGGCATAAACATGGCAATGTCCTATCCAGGACTGGCAATGACTGCTGCAATATTGTACAAGATCGTTACGTTGTTGGGAGTCAGCATTGATTTAATGGAGTTCTGCGCCCTTTTTCCCGCAATAATGGGCGCTGTGGCATGCGCTGCAATCTACTTCGTAGGAAAAGACATTGGCGGAAGAGCCGTAGGGCTTTTTTCGGCGCTTTTCTTGGCGCTGAGCGCCTCTTACGTGCAGAGAACTTCGCTTGGCTTCTTTGACGACGAAACAATAGGAATTGTAGCTCTCCTGCTGTTTGCGTTCATGTTTCTGAGAGCAATTGAGGAAGATCGTCCAATTGGCTCAACTTTCAAGTACTCTATTGGTGCAGGCTTGGCTTTAGCATACTTCATTTCGGGATGGGGTGCCGCCTTCTACCCAATAGGCTTAACCGTACTCTACGTTTTCGTCTTGCTGCTGTTGAGAAGATACTCGCGCCGCCTTCTGTTGTCATATAGTTTGACTTTTGGGCTCGGGCTGTTCATCGCCATAAACATTCCTTACATAGCGCCAAGCTATCTCACGACTTCGGTAATCTTGTCCGTGGGAGGAGTGTTTGTGTTACTTTTGCTGAATGAGTTGCTTCGCACTCACATGCCAAGCAGGTCAAAGATTATGTTTGCAGCCGCGTTCCTAGCGATTTTGGTAGGTGGGTTCGCGATCATGTGGCAATTTGGATACATGAGAGAGATTGCTGGAAAATTCCTTTCCGTCATCGACCCCTTCCTGCGCGAAAGCAACCCGCTTGTCGAATCTGTGGCTGAGCATAGAATTTCCTCTTGGAGCTCGATTTACTATGACCTTGGAATTGGAATAGTTTTCTTCATTGCTGGTTTGTACTTCGTGGCGAGAAATCTCACTAACAGAAATCTTTTCCTGCTGCTCTTTGGGCTGACATCGCTTTACTTCGCTTGTTCAATGGTGCGTCTGCTAGTGCTGATGGCTCCTGCTTTCAGCCTTGTGGCTGCGATTGGAGTCCTAGGCATACTGAAACCGTTCTATACTCTTCTGAAAGAACAACCTAAAATCCTCTCCAGAAAGAAGCTTGGTCTTGAACACGTTGGAAAAGAATACAGTGGAGTAGCCGTTTTTCTCATATTCATCATTCTGATGACAAACTTTGCTTATTCACCTCAGTATGGCGGTATACCCAAGGTCTACAGTCAGGCTTATGCTCCAGTCACGATAACTGCAGGTAGCCTTCCGATAGCGCCCAATGAGCCAGTTACTGAATGGTTGGATATGTTGAAATACTTGAATGATTTGCAAGACTCACATACTGTTGTATGCAGTTGGTGGGATTACGGATACTGGCTGACAATGCTGGGCAATGTAACATCTCTCGCCGACAACGCAACTATAAATGCGACTCAAATCGAGAACATTGGCTTCACGTTCATGGCTAATGAGACACAAGCCGTCAAGATGCTAAGCAACTACAACGCCAAGTACATACTAGTATTCACGACCTTAAGGGCAGACACTGGAGCATTCTACGGTTACGGCGACGAAGGTAAATGGATGTGGATGGCAAGAATCTCTGGCAAAGCCTACCAACGATTCATTGACGCTGGTCTGCTTGACAATTCATCTGCTTGGCAGGATGAAACAAAATTCGGAAACTACACCAACAACCAGTGGGCATGGTACGATTTCGGAAAGAATACGACAATCTACAAGTTGATGGCGGATGCAAAGCATCAATGGTGGCTGAACTTCATGAGCAGCAGCACAGACTCTGACTTTGTGGCTGCTCCTGACTATTTCAAGCCAGTCTACATAGCTGGAGTGAACCTCAGTCCAACCGACTCAAACAACAAATACGGCGGAGTGGTTCCACTCGTAGCTTTGTTTGAGGTTGACTATCAGAAATACAACAACCCTTAAAGAGGAACGTTGCTTGTTTCCGAAGGTCCCAGACCAGCATAAGCCAAACAAGCCTTTGATTCCAAACGGTCTCGGCGTCTTCTACGTGCTAGTCAGCACAACCTATCTTTTTCTCATATACTTCTTTGACATAGTCAAAACCTCAAACGGCGTATCTGCACCCTTGACTTTGGCTGTGTGCATTCTATTCGGCGGTTTCATGGGTTTACTGGACGATTGGATTGACGTTAGATGGAGGTACAAGGCGTTTCTGCCTATAATAGCATCGATTCCCCTTGTTTCTCTGGCTTCCAAGCTTGCTCTGCGCACATCTGTAATGCTTCCCTTTTTCGGAACGATAGATTTCGGTTCAGCCTACTATTTTCTAATAATCCCCTTGCTCGTGACCATAATCACGAACACAGTTAATCAGCTAGGTGGGTTGAACGGTTTGGAGACCGTTTGTCCCGCAATCATCATGATGGGACTGATGGCTATTTCGGGACCGCAGGTAATACTTTTATATGGTCCACTGGCCATCTGGCTCTTGCTGGCTGCTCTCAATGCCAGCGGCAAAATCTTCGTGGGGAACACTGGATCCTTTGCTGCAGGAATGACTTTGGCTGGTTTCGCGATCATTTCAGATCTGAAATTCGATCTGGTGATTTCAATTCTACCATACATCTTCAACTCGTCACTGATTCTGCTAACTTACTTCTTCTACAGGACGAAGGCGAGCGTTTCGTTTGACGGGGAAAAACTCTCATCAGATCACATAAGAAGCTTGGTCACCGCAATCACCTATCGTCGCCGCTTAACTGAACGACAAGTCGTCATAGTCATTTCAGTTATTGTTGCAATCTCGACTTTTCTGGCTTTGCTTGTCCAATGGTTCTCCTGGTGACCGTTCTTTCACTATCGGTCAATCTGTGCGTGGTGTGATGCTACACACAAAGACCAAAAATCGCATCGGGCTGAGGCTTAGCCACGGAGGTTAAGAAGCCAGCTCGCTATATTGCTTGTTAACGTGGGGAATCAACCATTTGCCCGACCTCATACATTCCTAACGTTTCCGTTAAGATAGAACTTGCCGCTCTTGTAGCTACGAAACTAGAAGTCAAAAATGCAGGCGAAACAGTAAACTTTGACTTAAAAGTGAAACTGGAAGAACGTGAACGCAAGAGCCAAATGATCACGGTGGGTTTTGGGCTGCTTCTATCCACGAAACCAAGCATTGTAAAGTTTGAAGTAGAAGGCACAGCCACTTTGGTTGGCAAGGACGAGGACATACGCAAAATGCTGGAAGTTGATCCCGAAAGCAAGCTTCCATACGTGCTTCCAAGAGTCTACCAACATGCATTTACGGCTATGTACCTCATGTCAACGGTATTGAATACGCCTCCTCCACCAAAAGATCTGCTAGGCTCTCACCAGCCAGAGAACGCCGTTCAAGGTGTCAGCGTAGAGATAAACCCAGAAAACGCTGAACCGAAGGTAGCAGTCTCCACCAAACCAGAGACTGGAAAGGAAGACAAAGGAGAAATGGTTGCGACAAAGTAGACCTAGAAGATCATGATGTTCTTCGTATAAGAGTAACGCTAATTCCAGATACCTTTTAATATCACAGGTTTTCACCCATAAGTTCAATTGGCGGGTGAGTGGACCTCCACCCGTTCCGCCATTATAAACCCCGGGAGTTGGAGGTGAAAAGTGTGAAGTTTGACAGTAGAGACATAGCTTTGACGGCAGTTTTTGCAGCTTTGTATGTGATAATCAATGTTGTTCAGATGGCTTCTGTTGGGAACCCAACGGTTTATGGTCCTGTACAGTTGAGGATTGCTGATTGCTTGATTGCGTTGTCTGCATTGTTTGGAGTACCTGTGATTGGTGGAGTGACTTTAGGTTGTGTTATAACGAACGGATACTACTTCCTGAGCATTCAAGACGTTGTGCTGGGTCCGCTTGCGAATCTTCTTGCAGCAACAGTGATTTTCCTTTTGAGGAAACATCGTTTCGCGGCATGCGCTGTTGGAGCATTACCTATCGGTCTTGTTGTTGGAGGTTATCTTTGGCTGTTCTTTCCGCCGCCTGACGTTCTGAACATGATGCCAGCGTGGGGCGCCATGATTGTGAGTATAACAATCAGCAGTTTGATCTCGATTGCAGGATTCGGGTATGCGTTGCTTTCGGCACTGAGCAGACCAAGCGTCATGAAGCCTTTGAAGTCTCATGGATTGAAAGTTGTGGCGGAAGGGGCTTAGCCAAGGAATCTTTCCAGCTTTGTCAATCCGATTATTTCATCGAAGTCTAAGCCTAAAGCATCGAGGACTTGGTCGAATGTTGAGTGCAGGTAGGCTATGTACTTGTCAACGTCAACTTCGCTTTTTGTTGCTAGCTCAACTGGTTTCACGTGAGGTTCCTTGGTGGTCTTTACGAAACTTACGAGGTCGCCTGCTTTCATTTCGGTTCCATTGTCTTTCAGCATTCTTGCGGCTCTCACGTGTTGTGGTGTGGTTTTCTTGTAGCTGTCGAGTTCTTCGCCTAAAACCACATTGAATGCGAGGTCGCGCATGTTTTCCCATTCTCTTCTTTTCAGCCGCATGTAACGGTCGCGAACAATTTGGGCGATGTCTTTCTTTGCGTTTTCGAAATCTGCTGGGTTCTTCACTTTTGCTAGACGTTCTTTCATTTGGTCAAAGGCTTTCTTGATGAATGGTGGGATGTGTTTTTTCTTGCCTGTTAATCCTTTAACGTCAACTGCGCCGTCTTCGTAGACGCCTAGATAGTTTTTTTTGCGGGAACTAAACACAGAATACCTGTAGACTTTGTCTACGTCGAGTCCCATTTTCAGTTCGTGTTCTGTCCAGTGGACTAGGTCGTCGGTTTGTTGTTTTGTTGGGTTTTTGAGGAAGACGCTGTCGGTGTCACCGTAAAGCACTTGGATTCCGAGCTGTTCAGCTTTGTTGAGTATTTGTGTGATGGAGTGTCTTCCGATGGCTGCGGTTGCTTCGGCTACAGGTGGGCAGTAGAGGTCGAAGCTTTCGGCTCCGAAGACTCCGTAGCTTGCGTTTAGAATAACTTTGAGTGCTCCTTGAGTAATGTTGTACCAGCTTCTCAATTCTGGTGGCAATGTTTTGTCCTTGGCTTTGGTCTTATACCATTGCACTCGCAGGTCTCGCAGTGAGCCGATCAGCAGGCTTTCTAATGCTCGTTTCTTGGTGCAGACCCAGCTTGTTGTGTCTGGAATCAAGTTGGTTTTGCATTCTGGATGAGGGCACAGTATGGATTGGTAGCCTAGGTTCCAAACTTTCATTATTGATGGGTATAGGCTTGGGAAATCCATGACGGCGACGTTGAAATGTACTCCTGGGGTTGGCTCGACGACTATTGCGCCTTTGTATTTTTTGCCTTTGATTATTGCTTTGGTTGAGGTTTTTCCTTTTTTGGTTAGGATGTCTTCGGCGTTTGGGATTAGCATGTTTCTTTTTCGGTGTTCGCGTTGTAGGAAGTTTCTTATCCAGCGGGATACGCCTTGGCGGCTTACGTCGTCCATGGGCATGCAGCTGATTCTGGCTAAGATTAGGATTAGTTTCATGACTTGTTCGTCTTCGAAGTCTGTGAGTTTGAAGGCGATTTCGGAGTCTCTGAAGCAGTATTTGGCGAGTTCCGTGTATGTGAGTTCGCTGAAGTTTTTCTGCAGCTTGATCTTTTCCATTCCGATTAAGGATTTTCCAACCTCATCGAGTGTTACATCTCGGTATCGGTTGTTGAATGCGTAAATCTGGATTGAGCGGTTGTAGAAGAACTTGTACAGGTCGATGTGAACGCCATAGGTGAGTGTGCAGGAGCGTTTGCCGACTTCGATTGGGATTTCGCTTCTTCTGAATCCGAAGTTTAGGGCTCTGTGGGCTAGGTAGCGGAGGTCAAAGTCGTCGCCATTGAATGTTAGCACAAACGGATAGGTCCACAGTACGTCGAAGATGGCTCTTATGAGCTTGTCCTCTGTGTCCGCGTATTCGATTTGTACGTTGGGGGGGAGATGTTCTGTGCCTTCGCGCATTCCTTCGCGTTTTAGTAGTAGAATTTTCTGGATTCCGTCTGAGCTGTAGAGCGAAGCGGCGATAACCTGATAGGCGGCTTCTCTAGGATCGGGAACTCTGGTTGGGATTGGCGCGAGGACTTCTATGTCTAGAGCTATTCGGCGAAGTTTTGGTGCTGGATATTCTAGAAGTCTTGCCCATTCTTCAATGTATTCTGTTTCTTCGGTTGTTGCGTCTTTGAAGATGGCTCTTATTTGTTTGACAGTGTTTTCGGCTTCGTCTAGGCATTGTGCAATGAGGTTGCCGTCTTTGACTTTGTAAATCATTCCTGGTGAGAGTTTTCTGTCGTAGATGTATGATTGGTAGTATTTGATTTTTGATTCCCAGACTTTGATGTCCTCTTTGTTGATTGGTGTTTCCGCGACTTCAGGATAGTCTTGTGGGATGATGTCTCTTATGCATCCAGTTGGGCGTCCACCAATTGCCAGTGGGTCGTTTGTGATTATCTCGGTTACTTGCACGTTTTTGTCGAGTAATGGGTCGAATTTTTCTACGAGTTCGAAGTGGTCAAAGCTGGGATGTTTTGTGACTCCTTCTAGCTTTTCAAGTTCGTATTGTGAGAGGTTGGTCAGGCAGTAGGGTTTGTGTCCTGTGTTGTCGAGCCAGAAGTAGATTTGTCCTGAGGTGGGTTCGTATAGTTTGATTAGGGCTTTTCGGGCTTGTCCGTCGTAGGTGGCGGAAACAAAGTATGATGGTGGCAGGTTTTGAGGGGCTAATGGCGGAAAAGCACGTTTCTTTTGCCTTTCCAAGACTGTTTCTGGAGAGGGCTGTGGTTCCACTTCTTTTCTGACAAGAGGTTTAGTTTCGGTTTTGGAGAATAACTGGTCCAAATGCTGTTGTGCCATTTCTGCCCCTTAATCCTGACTGACAAATATGGACTGGTTAGACTAAAATCTCTTGCTAAGCGTGTTCTGATGTGCGCGGCGGAATTTATACCCCCCTATAAATAGAGGGAAATTAAACTTCGGTTGTAACGGAGTCAGTCGTGAAAGCTGTCGTGCTTGTTGGAGTTTGATTTGCTTAGGTCTTGAGATTGCCATCTAACTATTTCGAGGACGGTGGGTCTGTGTGCATGCCATTTTCAAAAGTCATATGTTGCTGTGAAACGAGAAGAAAGGGAGGGGATTTTTATTTGGGAATCGTGTTACGACTTGCTTTCCGAAGCTGTTTGACGAATTCTTTGATGGTCATTGAGCCTATGTTTCCTTTTCCATGTTTCCTGACCGCTATCTTCTCGGTTTCTGCTTCTCGCTTGCCGACTATTGCCATATATGGGATTTTCTGAAGTTCTGCGTTTCTGATTCTGTAGGCTATAGTTGATGGATTGGCATCTAGTTCTGACCTCACTCCTTGAGCCAAAAGTCTTCTGTGAACATCTTCAGCATAGTTAGTGTATTCGTTGCTCAATGGCAGTGCTGTAACTTGGGTCGGCGCAAGCCATGCGGGCAAGTTTCCTCCGCTATGTTCCAGCAGTATGGCGAAAAAGCGTTCGATTGCTCCGAGCAAAGCTCGATGAATCATCACAACTTTTTTCTCTTTTCCATCAGTTCCCACGTAGGTGATGTTGAACCGCTCTGGCAAGTTAAAGTCAAATTGTATCGTTGTGCACTGCCACTCTCGACCCATGGCATCAACGATGTTGATGTCGATTTTTGGTCCATAGAACACAGCTTCGCCAGGCATTTCCTTATACGCAATATGCTTTTTCTGCAGAGCGCCTGCTAAAGCATTTTCAGCCTGCTTCCAGCTACGTTCTGAGCCCATGTATTTGTCAGGTTGTTTCGGGTCTCTGGTTGAGAGGTACACGTGGTATTTTGTGAAGCCAAATCTTCGCAGCATTTGTCTGGTGAAGTCTAGAAGGCTGAGTATTTCTTGTTCTACTTGCTCGTGAGTGCAGAAGATGTGGGCGTCATCCTGTGTGAATCCTCTAACGCGCATTAGTCCATGGAGTGTGCCTGAGCGTTCAAAGCGGTACACGGTGCCCCATTCAGCGTATCTGATTGGCAGTTCTTTGTAACTTCTTGGTTTGGTCTTGTAGATTTCGATGTGGAAGGGGCAGTTCATTGGTTTCACAACGTAGTTTTCGCCGTCTTTTTCGAAGAGGTACATGTTGTCTTTGTAATAGTCCAAGTGTCCTGAAGTCTGCCAAAGGATCTCTCGCGCAATATGTGGCGTACAAACCAGTTGATAGCCATTCTTCAGATGCTCTTTTTCCCAATAGTCCCTGATTAGGTTGCGGATCAAGGTTCCTTTTGGATGCCAAAGAACTAAGCCCACGCCTACTTCTTCGCTTATTGAAAACAAGTCCAGTCGTTGCCCTAGGATTCGATGGTCTGCGTCAGAAAGCTCCGTTTTTCCCTTATTTTCTTTCTCTAAAACATTCTCGGGGTCTAGAGGGTGTTCTCTAGGTTTCACAACTCGTTTAGGGTTCTGTTTCTAAATACCCCATTGGTTAACACCAAGCTCATTAGCTAAGGAATCATCATATTTATTCCTTGCTGCAGACAAATCCTGCACACGCACTCTTCTTAGAGAGAAACGTCTTTAATCCTAGCTGACGTATCCTTTTTTTCATAGGTATGTGACAAAGCCTTGCTCAAAGAAGCTTGGACGCTTGCGATTGAAACCCTGAGCTGGATGCAGATGCAAAAGCTGAACGAGCATCTAGCTTTGGCAAGGACGGTCAGACAGCTTGACATTAGCAATGCTGACACTGCAAGACTAGCGCACCGACTTGTTTCTGAAACCGTGAGAAGACAAAACCTCATCGACAAATTCATCAACTATGCCTTGAAACCCTCCAAACTAGCCGAATTCGACCTAGGAGTCCAAGCATTCCTGCGACTTTACGTTTATCACATGCGAGTAGCCAAGAATTGGATGAAGGTGGACGTGAAAGAAGCCGAACACATGGCGCGGCTTGCTCGCTCGATTCTGGGCTGGAAAGCTCTGCAGGAGGTTGAGCCGTTTCTTGGCTTTATGCTCACTCAAAAGCTGAGTCTCATCTTTCAAGACGTCGGTGACGAAGAGAGAATTGGGCTTCAAACTTTTCATCCAACATGGTTCGTGAAGTACTGTAACAGGCTTTTTGGCAGAACCGAAACTATAGCGATGTTAGAAGCAAACACGCAAGAACCGCCCACGTACATTCGCTTAAATACGCTAAAACAAAACGCAGAAGAGGTTCTCGGAAAACTCACCGAAGATGGAATCAAAACTGAAAAGATTGACCGCTTGAAATACGTTTTCAGAATTTTAGGTTCAAAGCAGCCTTTGGTCAGAACTCCAAGCTACAGAGACGGTCTGTTCTACGTTCAAGACAAATCAAGCTGTCTTGCAGTAGAAGCTGCAAACCCGCAATCAGGCATGACAGTCATTGACGTTTGTGCGGCGCCAGGAGCGAAGACCACCTATCTAGCTCAGCTAATGCGGAACAAAGGCGTTATCTATTCCTTAGATTTCTCTCGGCGAAGGATGTCTGTTTGGAAAGCAGAGAATGCTCGCATGGGCGTCGAAATTGCAGAGCCAATCACGGCTGACGCACGTTACCCATTACCTATTGCCATGCAGGCTGACGTTCTCGTCTTAGATCCACCATGTACGAGTACTGGAACCTTTGGGAAGTCGCCTTCTGACAAGTGGAGGCTTACTGGCCGTTCCATTGAAAACATGGCAGAGCTGCAGTGGCAAATGCTGAACAACTGTGCAGAAAACGTAAAGCAAGGTGGAACACTTATCTACTCCACTTCCAGCATAACTGTTGAAGAGAACGAGAATCAGATTGAACGTTTTCTAAAATGGCATCTGAGATTTTCGCTGGAAGAAATTTCTCCAAAAATGGGTTCGCCGGGTTTGAGGGGCTTGGAAAAGTGTCAAAGACTCTATCCGCACATTCATAAGTGCAATGGCTTCTTTATCGCAAAACTCGTGAAAAACAAAGTGTGATGACGTCAAAGCTTGCGTGCTATTGCTTGCAAATGGCCAGCTAAGGCCAATGCATCTTGTTTCTCGCACATGGCAAGCTCAAACTGAAGTAGTTTCTCATACAGCTCCTTGGAGTACTTCTTTTTCATGAACACGTCGTTCGATATTCGCAACGGCATTGTCATGCCCTTACCTATCATCTTCTCCACCTGAAACCCGTTTCTATTGAGCATTTCTCGGAACTCATCAGGCGTCCACGTATACACTTTCACTTTGTTATCCTTGGTCATATACGTGTGTTGTTCACGATTCAACGTCTTAAATGTGGTGTCCACGTTGTCTGAGCTTGGATTCTCTGACAAGCGTGCTAGAGCTGCGACGTAATGGTTATGCACTGAAACGATTAATCGGGCTTTCTTTTTGAGAACTCGATTGAATTCTTTTAGGATATCGTCGGGGTTTTCAAAAAGGAACAATGCGTGCTCGCAGAGAACAAGGTCAAAGGTTTCATCTTCATAATCAATTCTTGCGATGTCACCTTTTTTCGCGGTAATCTTGTCTTGGAGATGCTGTTGCTCAATTCTTCGGGCAGCGACTTCCAACATTTTTTCGGAAGAATCCATCAGAACAACCTTGCACCCCTTGACTGCTATTCTGACCGCCCAACGCCCAGTTCCTCCTCCAGCATCGAGAATCAATACGTCAGGATTTTTGGGAAGGTATGGTTCAATGTATCTCCATGTGATCACATCGAATATTCTGAAATACAGCGTGTCAAACACTTCATCGTAACTGTTTGATTTGGAGTCGTAATACGCTTGCACTTCTTCCTTCTTGCTCAAGGTTCTCACATTCCTGATATGGAGTAATGCCAGCTTTCCAAGAATACTTTGGCATGGGCTTATATTGTCATTCACTCTTTTGATGTCTCTTCGCTTTTTCCAAACTGCACAGAACTTCGAAAATCACCTTTGCCGCCTGAATCGCTGATATTCCCTGATCATAGTTAGGCGCAATCTCTAGGACGTCAAAACCTATTACTCGTTTATCGCACAGAGTAGTCAAAATGTCAAGCAAGTTATGCACGTCTATTCCTTCTGCTTCAGGGTTCTGCGCGGCTGGCACATAAGCAGGGTCAAGTACATCCATATCAACCGACAGGTAAACGTTCCTGAACTTTTTCAGCTTCTCCTTCAATTGCCCCGCAATCTTTCCACTTCCTTCCTTCAGTATCTCTCGTGAAGTGTAGAATTCTATGCCAGCTTTCTTCGCATATGCTAACTCCTCTTTGCATACTGCTCTGGTGCCAACTTCAAAAATCCTTGCTGGCTTCAGTTCTTCATTTATTCTTCGCATAAAAGTTGTGTGTGAAAGCTTTAAACCCATGTACGCATTTCGCAGGTCAAGGTGCGCATCAAAACTTACTATGGCAGTCTCTGAGGCTTTGGTTCGTAAACCTTTGATTATGCCCAATGTGATCGTGTGCTCTCCGCCAATTACTACTGGAGTTTTGCCTGTTCTCAAAATGTCTTGTATTACGGTTGTTAGTGTTTGCAGAGTTTTCCTCGTGTCAGCAGAAACGTGCAAGTCGCCCAAATCGTGCAACATCAAATCCTCAACATCTATGCCAGCACGAAAACTGTAGGTCTCAATATTGAGCGATGCTTGCCGAATGGCGTTTGGTCCAAAACGTGCTCCTGTACGATAGGTGCTCGTAACATCAAATGGGACGCCCAGAATCACGTATTCTGCATTTTCATACGGTTTCTGCAAACCACTGAAAACATTCTGCTGAGAAACAAATAACTCATGATAGCCCATTGGTCATCTTTCCCGCCGTCTTATGAGCCTTATTCTTCATGTATGCTCTAAGCTTTTTCGCTTGCGCTTCCATCTGCCACTATCTGCAGCAAATCAGCAAGTAATAAACAAAGGTTTTTTGTTCGCGAGATTCGGTTTCACAATACTTGATAAGGGATGATAAAGCCTTTTAAACACCAAATTTATTAGCATTGCCGTCAATGCAATACGATTAAAGGCGGACGGAAAATGTCAAAAGAATCCCGATTCAAGATTGAAAGCAAGGGCATGTTCACCTCATTTCTGTTCTATCTCATTGTTGGAATAGTTTTCCTTGCCTTGTTGCCATTGTCGAATTTTCCGCCACACATTGGCATAATGGGCATTTTCAGCTTGGTAACCGCCTATGAGTTGCTGATGAAGCGGAACTGGGCAATCTGGTTCATCATCATAATGCTACTAGTCTCAGCAACTTTCTCCATATACATGTCATATATTTTCTTATGGGCGAATCCTTTGCTCAGCGCCGTCATGGTTGTTTATCTTGTTTTGTCCTTAATTTTCACAGCTTACACGCTAAACAAGAGAAACATGTTGGAAAGCTAGCCAGTCGAACTTGTTCGACAATGCTGTGTAGCTTGAACGTCTTTGACAGCCTTTTCTAAATCCATTAAAGCAATCTGCGGTTCTTGCCTTTGTTAGCCTTTAGGATTTGAAGAGCTGCACTGCGACCTTTTCTTTTGCGTCTACAAACTGCTGGTTCTCCGGTATTTCCACAAAACCATCAGCTCCTGCAAGAGTCGTTATTGCACCCGAAAGTCCAGTGGGAACAGGCTCAGCCATAAAGCGACCTGACTCGCTGCGCTTTAGTTTAACCATTATGAAGGTTCGCCTGCCCTTCGCTGGAAACATCCTTGTTGCCGCATCAGCTTTCACGATTAACGCTTTTTCCGGTTTTCTACCAGCCATTTGCTCAATGATCGGGCGGACAAGCAAGTGAAAAACCAACAATGCAGAAGCGGGATGGCCAGGAAGCGAGAACACCAGTTTCGCATTTAATGACGCAACGGTGACGGGTTTCCCAGGCTTGATCGCAATTCCACAAACAATTACGCCTGGCTTTCCAAGAGAATTCAACACTTTTGGCATGAGATCCTTTGGACCTATCGAAACTCCGCCAGAAGTTACGGTCATGTCTGATGAAGCTACAGCCTGTCCCAGCGTTTTTTGCAGTTCGAACTCGTCGTCTGGAAAGACTCCCAAATATAACGGCTTGCCACCACTCTCCAAGACTGCGGCGCTCAGACTGTAAGCATTGATGTCGTAGATCTTTCCAGAAGGCAATCTTCTGCCGAGTTCTGTGACTTCAGCGCCTGTTGAAAGAACCGCAACCGTAGGGACTTTGTGGACGTTGATCTTTGCTAAGCCTGTTGCAGCAAGAGCACCGATTTCACGTGAACCCAACAGTCGCCCTGCTTTTAGAACAGTTTCGCCTTTGTGTATGTCTGCTCCCGCTTTCATCACGTTCTCGCTTTTTGCCACAGCGGTTTGAACGTAAACGTAATCGTTCTTTCTCTCTGTGTATTCAGCCATTACAACGGCGTCGGCACCTCTGGGGATGGGTGCGCCGGTTACGATTTCAGCAGCCGTATTGGGTTTGACTACAATACGTGGCATTTCTCCGACACTTATTGTTCCGCAGACCCCGAGTTTCACCGGTGCGTTCTCATCTGCGCCGAATGAGTCTTCAGACCTTAAGGCATAACCGTCAACAGTTGACCGATCAAAAGGCGGAATATCGAGACAAGCAATTACGTTCTCAGCGAGAACACGATTATGAGCCTCCAGAAGCGAAACCGCTTCGACCCTGAGAATCTTCGGCTCATAATGATGTTGAACAATCTTTCTGGCTTCGTCCAAGGTCACTAATTTTCTAAACATTCTCGCTCACTGCTTTACAGCGTCAAATAGGTGAACTGAAACTAATTCTCCTTCGGCCAGACCTTCACGGTTTTCGGGAACGATGATGTAACCATTGGCTTGGGTCATTGTTGAGATGATGCCAGAACCTCGTGCGCTTATTGGTTGTGCCAAGTATTCTCCGTTTCGCTCGGAAACCAGAACTCGAACAAAAGTTTTCCTCCCAAGACTCGTTGCTATCTTTCTAGTCATCTTTGCTGTGACAATAGGTCTCAGTTCTTGTTCCTTCAGTCCCAGCATCCTGCATATCAACGGTCTGGCGAAAACCTCAAAACCAACCATTGCTGCGACAGGATTACCAGGCAAAACGATTATTGGCTTCCCTTCAACGAAAGCGAGCGCAGTCGGCATGCCAGGGCGCATTGCAATGCCATGAACAATTACACCTGGTTTTCCCATCTTACCTATCGCTTCTGGAACAAGATCAGAGCCGCCGACGCTTGTTCCACCACTTGTCAGAATTGCGTCAGCTTTTTCGAGACCGAGCTTCACTTTGCTTAGGATTTCGTCAATATTGTCCTTTACTACTCCTAAACAGATTGGTTCTGCTCCTAGTTCTTTAGTCAGAGCTGAGAGTATGTGCGTGTTTGCGTCGAAAATCTGGCTTTGGCTACGTTTGTTGCCCACATCGACAAGCTCGTTACCAGTTGCTAAAATGCCAATTTTAGGTATTTCAAAAACCGCGACTTCAGCATAGCCCAATGCTGCGATTAGCCCTAAATGATGAGGTTTCAAGCGTATTCCTACGGTGACAGCAATCTGCCCTTTTTGAACATCCTCGCCTTTGCGAGAAACATTCTCGTAAGGCGTCACTGCCGTCCAGACATCAATCTTGTTTTCAGCCTTCTTGGTGTTTTCCAGCATCATAACTGCGTTTGCGCCTTCAGGAAGGGGGTTTCCAGTCCAAACTTGCACTGCTTGATCTTTGCCTGTCTTGCTTTTTTCAATGATTTGCAGGATTCTGGGTTTGAACTGCGAAGCACCAACCGTATCCTTTGCTCTTACAGCGTACCCGTCTACGGCAGATTTATCACATTTGGGTAGATCCTCTTTGGCGACGATATTTTCGGCTAGAATTCTGTTTAACGCTGAATCTAGCGGGATGACAACTGGATTCGGCTTTTTTGCGTGTGCCGCATCAAGAAATAGTCTGAGCGATTCTTCAGTAGGCATCAGTTTATGGAATCCTTTGAGTCTGGCCAAAATATGTACCCATAGACAGCACTATGAGACTGCATAAAAAACATATCGCATCAGGTCTGACGTTAGCTTCCAAGTTCTCTTTGGAGTATTTCGCGCATTCTTATGGCGTCAATGTCTAGCAGTGGGCTTTCACTTATGATTACTGGTCTCAACTTGAATTCGGCGATGACCTTTGCAAGCAGGGTGAAATCAGGTCCATACACTGTTTCGGATAATGCGTGGTGTCTTCTTTCGCCTTTCTGTGTAAACTCGATTTTCGTAAAGTGACAATGCATATTCCTTGCTGCTTCGGTTCCAAGACGATTTTCGATGGTTTCAACTACTTTTCGGTAGTCTTCAACTGTTCTGAAGCGTCCTCTATCTCTCGCATGCAGGTGAGCCCAATCGATTACTAATTGGGTTCTATCTACTGTTTCACATATGTTCAGAAGCTCGTTCAAACTTCCGAATTGTGAGATTTTGCCTGAAGTTTCTGGTCCCAGCTTGACGTTTCTGATCCCAACTGCCTGCATGGTTTCAACTACTTCTCTGAGAGCATTTACGCAGTTTTTCAGAGTTTCAGCTTGCATTTTCTTGCCATAGTAGCCCAAGTGAAAGACAACAACGTACGCTCCCATCCATTCTGCTGCCGTGCAGCACGCAATTAAGCGCTTTTTGCTGGCTTCAACTACTGCTTTTTCACCGCAGAAGTTTATGAAGTAAGAGCCGTGTAGGCTTAGTAGCACATCGTTCTCTTTGGCTTTAAGCCCAAATTCTTCAGCATGTTCCTTCTTGATTTGCGGTTTGCCACCCCAGTAGATGGCTTCATACTCGAAAGCATCAAGTCCTTCTCCATGCAAAAGCCTCGGAATGTCTGACAAGGATGCTTTCATTGCGACAAAAGCTGGGGGAATGCCGGCTGGACCAAAACGAGGGCGGTCAGCCATCACGAACCTCAAAGTTTTCTACTTTCTCTTGACTCGGTAGCGTTGTCCTTTGAATTCTCCATAGAGTAAAGCTAGCAATCCAGAGATCCAAGCTGCAGCGTTCTGAATGACCAAGTATTTTCCTGTATTGCTCAATCCTGCCACGGGGCTGATGATTCCGCCAACGCTTGAAGCGAAGTTCCCAAACCCAGGAGACGCTGCCAATACTGCATTATTGATTGGCGATAAGAATGCGAATGCGTTTGAGGTGCCTCGAACGAAATCGAGTAGTGAAGGGTTAGTTTGGTAAGCATTAATGACGGTTAGGTATATAGAATCTGGATAAGCCAAGAGAGATG
>Ga0335070_10001559_pt1 | contig 26474 bp, 25 predicted proteins | sample Lox_Sample_13_FD_206722 | JGI IMG/M metagenome (GOLD analysis project Ga0335070, IMG submission 206722) | Soil microbial communities from Loxahatchee National Wildlife Refuge, Florida, United States - Lox_Sample_1.3 | ecosystem: Environmental > Terrestrial > Soil > Wetlands | place: USA...
CTAACGAAGACCCAATCCGAAGTCCTAAAGATCTTTGGATATGCAGTAAAGGACGGTTGGATCTTACAAAATTCAAAGCTGTAAACCAGCCATTATCAACCATTTGTGCCCTGTTGTCAGCTTAGATATCCGAAAGTCCTGTTGTTGATTGTTAGGACTCATTAGGGCTTATAGGTAACCACGCCCGAGGACTTAGTACTCTTTGCCCTTGTCACTCTGTGGCACATCACTTTTTCTTCTTTCTTACCGCATGACCGCCGAACTCGTTTCGCAGTGCGGCCAGAAGCCTGTCTGAAAAGGCGTCGGTCTCACGGGAATGGAAGCGCTGAAAGAGCGACAGCGCAATCAGGGGGGAAGGAGTGGCCGTCTCTATCGCCTGTTGGACTGTCCAGCGGCCTTCCCCTGAATCCTCGACGTATCCCTCGATATGAGAAAGGTCCCTGTCTTTCTTGAATGCGGCTTCTGCCAGTTCAAGGAGCCATGACCTGACGACGCTGCCCTGGTTCCAGAGATGGGCGATCTTCGAGAAGTCCATGCCCTTTGCGTAAGGCGAAGCATTGAGGATCGAAAAGCCCTCGCCATAGGCAGACATCATGCCGTACTCGATGCCGTTGTGGACCATCTTCACAAAGTGGCCGGCTCCCACAGGTCCGCAGTAGAGATAGCCGTCCTTCGGCGCAAGGGTCTTGAAGAGAGGCTCAAACCGCATATAGTCCTTTTTCTCTCCTCCAATCATGAGGCAATATCCGTTCTTGAGCCCCCAGATACCGCCGCTCACGCCAACGTCCATGTAATGAATCCCGTCTGGTCTGAGTTCCTTCTCATGACGGACGTCGTCCCGGTAAAAACTGTTTCCGCCATCAATGATCGTGTCTCCCTTCGAAAGGAGACGACGAAGGCTCTCTATCAATTCATCAACAGCGTTTCCCGCGGGTATCATCAACCAGACTGCCCGGGGAGGTTTCAGTTTTCCGACCAGTTCTTCGAGGGAGAATGCTCCATCTGTGCCCTCTTTCACGATCTCCCTTATGGGTTCCGGAGAACGGTTGTAGGCAACGACCCTGTGCCTGCCTCTCATCAACCTTCTCGCCATATTCATTCCCATCCGGCCGAGACCTGCCATCCCTATCTGCATATCCTAACCTCCTTGAAGTTCACGAAGACGCTCTGCGAAGCGTCGGTAATTCTCCTTCGGATCGCCATGCAAGAATATCCTGCTTCCCACACAGACAGAATCAACCCCTATCCCCAAAAAGGTCTTCAGATTATCGAGCGAAACTCCACCGTCAACGGAAATTGCCTTGTCAGGGAACACCGCCCTTGCCTTCGCAACCTTATCCAATACTTCCGTCCTGAAGGGATTCCCGTAACAGCAGGGGTCGACCGTGAGAAAGAGCAGGCTCTGAACGCGGGATGAGATATCCCCGAGATCATCAATGCCTGTCTCGGGCTTAAGTGCAATGCCTGCAGTCAGTCCCCGTCGCTCTATTTCCCTGATAATCTCTGAATGGTTCTCTTCCACCTCGACATGGAAGATCACTTTCCTGAGCTTCGGATTCGTTATCTGACTCAGGAATTCTGAAGGTTTCTGCACCATGAGATGGACCTCGAAGGTCAGGGACGCGTTAAGCCCGTTCAGTCTTTCTGGTCCAAAGCTCCTCGTCGGGACAAAGCTCCCATCCATGAGATCGATCTGGACGTAATCGGTAAATGATTCTGCCTGTTTCAGCCTCGCAAGGAATTCGTCAAAGTCTTCAGCGAGGAGGGCCGGAACGATCTTCATGACCCTAGTCCCACAATTTCTTCAGCCGTTAAGAGCTCCCCTGCTGCCCTGTCTGCCACAAAGAAGAGCTTTCCCTTGCCGGGTCTGACCAGAGTGGCAGGCAAAGAGCTTTCGCCCAGTATCACTCTTTTCAGGACCCCTGCCTTACCCTTCCCCTGGACAAGGAATACGACATTTCTCCCATTGTTTATCACCGGCAGCGTCAAGGTGATTCTGTCATGTCTCTTATTTTTAGGGACTGTTCCGACGACGAGGCGACTTTTTTCTTGTACCGCAGAGCTGCCCGGAAAGAGGGACGCTGTATGGCCGTCTTCGCCGATCCCGAGATGAATCAGGTCAAATCGAGGGAACTCGCCCTTTGAGAGTCTGAAGAACGTTTTGATATCCTCTTCGTACTTCCTCGCAGAAAGTTCCGGGGAAGGCTCATCCACGGGAACGGGATGACAGTTCTGTCTGGGAATACCTACTGAGTCCAGGAAGAGAGCGGTCACGAGCCCGTAGTTGCTGTCAGGGTGCGTCAAAAGCACAAAACGCTCGTCGACGACAAAGATATGGGTCCTCTCCCAGGGAAATGTTCCGCCGAGCGCGGAGAGTCCCTTGAAAAAATCGACGGGAGTCTTCCCGCCTGAAAGGGCTGCCGCGAAATACCCTCGTTCTTCAAGAGCTCCCTGCGCTATCTCTTTCCATTTCCCGATCATGAAACGGCAGATATCCTCAGCGGTATCAAGAACAACAATGTCGCGGTGACCATCCATTTGGCGGTTCCAAATCACAGGGCTTCGATCGGTGTCTGCCTGACAGTAATTTTCATCATTAGGGTTGCGTCAAGCCGTTATCCAGGAGCGGCCTTCATTCTTAAGGAGAAGGAGGGCTTCTTCAGGCCCCCATGTGCCTGCTGCGTAGTTTGGAAAATCAGCCGGAGCGAGATTCGCCCATCTGGCAACAATGGGGTCAACCACCTCCCACATCGTCTCAATCGCGTCCTGCCTGACGAAGAGGGTGAGATCTCCTCTGACACAATCGAGCAGGAGCCGTGCGTAGGCATCCTGCTGCTTCGTCCCGAAGGTATCACGGTACTTGAAGACCATATTTGTCGAATAGAGACGGTTGTGCGAATGCGGGTATCCCACGTTGAAACGCAGTGTTATTTCTTCATCGGGTTGGATGGTCAGGAGAAGGATATTCGGTTCCATAACATCACAGGTACGTCCGAGAAGCCTGAGGGGAAGCCTCTTGAACTGGACGGCCACTTCCGTTATGCGCCTCTGCATCCTCTTGCCGGTCCTCACATAGAAAGGGACTCCTGCCCACCTCAGATTATCGATATAGAACTTCCCTGCAAAGAAGGTCTGGATATTGGATTCCGGTGAAACCCTCTCTTCCTCCCTGTACCCAGGCACCTCATCCTCCCCCACCTTCCCGGGGCCGTACTGCCCCCTTACCATAAATTTGTCGATATATGCATCATCCACTGGACGGATCGACCGGAACACCTTTACCGCTTCGTCCCTGAGAAAGTCGGCCTTGAATCCGACGAGGGGTTCCATCCCAACGAGCGCGATAAGTTGCAGCATATGGTTCTGCACGATGTCCCTGACAACGCCCGTCTGTTCATAAAAGGCGCCTCTGTGCTCGATGCCGATATCCTCTGCCACAGTTATCTGGATGTTATCGATGCATCTGCAATTCCAGAGCCGCTCAAATATCATATTGGAAAACCGGAAATACAGGATGTTCTGAACAGGTTCCTTGCCGAGATAGTGGTCTATACGGTATATCTGGTTCTCTTCAAAGGCGCCGGTCAGGATCGTGTTCAATGTCTCTGCCGACGCCCGGTCCCTACCGAAGGGTTTCTCGACGATGATCTTGGTGCGATAGGATCTCTTGCAGAAGTTATGCCGCAACAGTTTCTCGATCAAGACTGGTACGGTCTGAGGGGGAACGGCAAGGTAAAAAATGAGATCCTTGCCCCCGTCTGACGCAGGGATTGCGATGCGATCGATCGTCTCTCTCAATCTTCTATACGCATCGTCATCTTCGAAAAACCCTGAAAAGAAGAACAGATGTCTGCTGAATTCGTTCCATTGGTCTTCGTTGACGTGCTCCACGCCAAATTCCTGAACCGCCTCCTTCATCACCGAGCGGTATTCCTCATCGCTCATCTTGGACCTGCCGAAGCCGAGGACAGAAAAATCCTTGAGAATCCCTTCGGACCCGCAGAGGTGGAAGAGGGTGGGCATGAGCTTCCTTTTTGCGAGATCTCCGCCGCCGCCGAAAATGACCATGGTGAAAGGCTCAATCGCAAACGTCTCTCCGGGGACATCACAGGGTTGCAGGAACCTGCTGTCAATGGCGACTTCATTCATCATTTCATGAATTCCTTCTCGATGTTCTTAACCTTCTCGAGTCTTCTCACATGCCTCTCGGCTCCCGAGAACCCAGCCGAAAGAAAAGTGAGGACGATCTCCTTTGCCAGCTCCTGGCCGATGATCCTCTCACCGAGACAGAGCAGATTCATGTCATCATCCTCTACGCCCTGGTGCGCTGAGAAGGTGTCATGGCAAACAGCTGCCCTGATTCCGGGAAACTTGTTCGCGGCCACCGACGCGCCTACACCGCTGCCGCAGATGAGGATGCCCCTTTCTGCGTCTCTTCTCATGATAGCTTCAGCAACGGCCCTTGCAAAGTCAGGATAGTCAGAGGGGTCAGGACTGTTTGCGCCGAGGTCTTTCACCTCAAAGCCTTTTTGCCTCAAAAAACTTACCATGATTTCCTTAAGGAGAAACCCCCCGTGGTCTGATCCGATCGCTATCCTCATCATCACTTGATCAACGCGTTCCAGTCCTGAGAAAATTTCTCCATACCCTTATCGGTCAGATCGTGGGAGATATCGTAATCCTGCCAGTTCCTCGAAAGGTCGATATTCTTGTAAGGCATGGCCTTAAGATTCCTTGCATGGTAAACATATTCATCCCCCGGTACGGGCATCCCCTTTTCTCCCCATTCCTTCAGAATCGCAAAAGGTGACGTGACGATATCGGAACCGAGTTTCAGTGCATAGAGGAGGTGGTCCATGGTCCTTACGCTTGCGGTGAGGACCTCTACATGGGCATTGCCCTTCCGGTACATCTTGATGATGTTCGCAATGAGGCCCATTCCGTTTTCTCCCCCGTCGTCAAGCCGACCGATAAAAGGAGAGACAAAGACATCCCCCCTCTTTGCAGCGCGCGTTGCCGCATAAACGGCAGCGGCCTGCTCCTGGGTAAAGCAGAGGGTCATGTTTATCTTCATCCCCTCTTTTACGGCCTCCTCAGCTGCCTTCAGTCCTTCGTGGGATGTGGGGAATTTGATCCTGCCGTTCGGTATCCAGGAAAACATCTCCTTCCCCTGTTTGAGCATCTTCTCAGCAGGGGTTGAAGCATCCGCATACACTTCAATCGAAATTGACCCCTGAGGCATCATTGCAGAAATCTCCCTAACGACGAAGTGATAGAAATTATAGATCTCCCCTTCGCTGAACTTGCCTCCCCCTTCGAGCCGTTTTTTTGCCTGGGGGTTCTTCGATATGAGGGTGGGATTTGTCGTCTGTCCGTCGAGGAACCCGAGAAGGTCAATGATCTGTCTCGTCTCGTGCGGGTCTCCTCCGTCCAAAAATATTTTCGTCTTCAGATTTTCCGGTCTCATAGGATCTCCTTTACTTTCTTTATAATGGCATGCCGTGAAATTTCCTCATAGTCGAGAAGCTCGGCAGGCTTGCCGCTCTTCGGCATCTTCCTCACTGCGAGGGAGTACACCGATACCGGTTTCGCTGCGAGCGCGCTCCTCACTGCCTCGCCTATCCCTCCTTCAGCAAAATGGTCTTCGACTGTGATGATCGCCTTTGTCTCTCCTGCTGCCTCATTCAGGACAGCCCCATCGATCGGTTTAACGCTGTAGAGGTCAATGACCCGTATGGAGGTCCCTTCCTTTTTCAGTTCCTCATAAGCGGCAAGTGCCTCGTGGAGAGTGATCCCCGCTGCAATAACGGTCACTGCATCTTGGCTGTTCCTCCTCAAGACCTTGCAACCTCCGATGGGGAATGCCTCATCCTTCCCATAGAGAACAGCGGTATCCTTTCTCGTGGTACGGATATAGACGATTCCCTTGTGTCTGGCAGATTCCTCCACCAGTCGTTCCGTCGAGACCGCGTCACTGGGATACAGCACCACGCTGTTCAGGAGCGTTCTGAACATGGCGATATCTTCGAGCCCCATCTGTGACGATCCGTCCTCTCCGATCGAGACTCCTGCATGGGAGCCGGAGAACTTGATATTAGCCCCGGAATACTGGCTCATCCGTATCTGGTCAAAGGCGCGGGTAAAGAAGGCCGCAAAGGTCGAGAGAAAGGGGACCTTCGACCTTCTCGAAAGGCCGAGGGCTGCTCCGACCATATTCTGTTCTGCAATGTACATCTCGAAGAAACGGTCTGGATAGGCCTCCCTGAAGAGCTCGGCAAAGGTAGAATTACTCACCTCGGCATCAAGGACGACCATATCGGGAAATTCAGGGAATATCCTTGCCAACGCAGCTCCGTATGCATGCCTCGTGGCAACCGCCTTATCCCCGCCGTACGGGAGATCGCGGGCCTTCTCGGCTACCTTTCGCTCGGGAACTCTGTCCTCGGGCTTCTGTATGTCTCCGCTGATTGATCTGTCTACAGGACCCAATTCCTCAAGGGCACGGCCCAACTCATCTCTTGTAAGAGCCTTGCCGTGCCAGCCGTTTCTGTTCTCAATAAATGATACCCCCTTCCCCTTCACCGTCTTTGCGATGATCATGGCCGGCTTGTCCTTCGTCATAAGAGCCTTGCCGTAAGCAGTAAGGATATCCTGGAATGAATGGCCGTCGATCACAAAGGTCTCCCAACCAAAGGCTGAAACCCTCCTTTCGTAAACAGAGAGGTCATGACCGTACATGGTCTCACCCCGCTGCCCGAGACGGTTCACGTCGAGTATACCGATGAGATTGTCCAGCTTATAGTATGAGGCAATCTCCATGGCCTCCCACTGTGAACCTTCAGCCATCTCGCTGTCTCCAAGGAGGACATAGGTCCTGTGAGGAAGCCTGTCGAGATATTTCGCGTTCAGGGCCATTCCGAGACCGATAGAGAGCCCCTGTCCCAGAGAACCGGTAGCGGCCTCAGTAAAAGGGAAGGCAAGGGTGGGATGCCCCTCGAGGGGGGAGCCGAATTTCCTCATCGTCATCAGTTCTCCCTCGCTCACCCTTCCTGCCGCAGCCCAGAGTGCATAGAAAAGGGGGGAGGCGTGGCCCTTCGAAAAAATAAGGCGGTCATTATTCGGATGGTCGGGCCGGTCGGTATCGAACCTGAAGACCCTGCCGAAGAGGAGCGCAGTCATGAGGTCGGTTGCGGAGAGTGAAGACGTGGGATGTCCGGAACCTGCCTCAGTCGTCGAGACAAGAATGAAGTAACGGATCAGCCTTGCGAGTTTTTCCAGATGCTCTTTAACTGACATAGAACCCTTTCTTCGCAACAAAACTTCTCCTAGAGAGAGAAGCCCGCCAGGAGCTGTTACAGAACATCAAAGCGCTTGCTGTCGTGACTAAATTCTATCAGGTTGGAGAGATTTGTCAATCAGGATCGCCGACAGACCGACCTGCCCTTTTATTCGCCTTTCCCGATGAGGACGGAACATTGAGCATGGATCAGGACGTTCCGTGAAACACTCCCCATCATCCCCCTGATTCCCCTGAGGCCTCTATGACCGAGGGCGATTACGTCGGTATGAAACGTAGCTGCAGCATTGAGTATTTCAAGGGATGGGTCTCCAATCTTCGTGAACCCCTCGATCGTTTCAAACCGTCCCCTAAGAAACTCCTTCGCCCCTTCAAGGATCCTCTCCGACTCTGCATACTCGATGGTCCGCGCCTTCATCACATCGTCCTTCACCCGCTCATCGATCTCCATAACAAACCTCTCAGGGATATCGGAGACCGGCGGCCATATGGTATGGAGGATGCTCAACTCCGTCTCTTCAGGGAAGGGTAAGACCTTCAGGAGCCGTGCAGCAGCATACGAATACTCCGAACCATCCGTTGCAAAGAGGACCCTCATCTTCCCCGGCAGAGTCTCCTGGGTGACCTTCACGATAAGGGCAGACTTCGGCGAGGTCATGGCAACGGCCCTGGTCACACTCCCGATGATAAGGGATTGAAAGCCTCGTAATCCTCTCGCGCCCATAATGATGAGGTCCGCACCTGATGCAGCGGCCCCATCGAAGATGGTCTTGTCCGGGTATCCCTCCTCGAGGGCGACACTGATCTTGGCTTTAGTGGACTTCAAAATAGTTACTGCCTCGTCAAGGATCCTCGGAGCGATCTCCTGTTTGACCCTTTTGAGACCGGCGTAATGAGATTCCTTGTCATCCTTGAAGGGGACCCAGCTTATTGCGTGGAGTACCGTAATCTCGTCGTCGGCCGCAAAGGGAAAGCGTGCAAGGAATCTCGCTGCGGCCCTTGAGTAGTCTGATCCGTCTGTTGCAAAGAGTATCTTCATGCTACGACCCTCCTCTCTGTCTCTGAATCAATCTTATCAAATGCGGGAGTGAATATGAAGGCCCGGAAAGTGAGTTCAGATGTCAATGGCCGATAAAAGACAAGCACTTAATTTGACAGAGATAGGAAATGGGTGTAGAGTTAAAGTGAAGTTCTCTAAAGAATTCTCGTCACTTTAAAGAGGGGATGAGTGGGGATTCGAGCAAACTGCGCTAATCAAATAATCAACACATCCGGACGCACGTACCCACGCCTTTGTGCCAACCTTTCGGAGCTACTCAAGGGGCTACCAAATCTTCGCCTCGGTTCAACATTTCGGGGTACTTGACAATGGTGATGAAGCTGTGCCATGGTAGCTATAAATGTAGCTACATGGAGGTGAGCCAATGAAATTTGCCAATGTCAGAGAACTTAAGAACAAGACCTCTGAAATTCTGAGAAATGCTGAAAAGGAAGCTGTGATAATCACATCCAAGGGAAAACCCCGGGCGATAGTGACGGCGATTTCAGAGGAGGATTTTGAGGACTATCTCCTCGAAAAAAGCGCTGCGCTCCATGATATGCTCGCGGAAGCCCAGGCAGAGTATCAGAGCAAGGGCGGCGTGAGCATGGAGGATTACCTGTCAAAAAGGAAGAAGAAGCGTGGATAAGTTTCATCTTATCCTTTCGCCGAGGGCTATTAGAGACCTTGATGCTTTCAATGATGCCGTCTGCAAGCGCATCACATCAGCTATGAAGATCCTCGAAGAAAATCCCTTTCCCCGAGGCAAACTGATAAAGAAGATTAAGGGAACCGCTTCAGATTATTACAGACTGCGGGCGGAGAAATACCGAGTGTTTTATTTTATCGAAGGTAATAGGTCTGTCGTTTTACGAGTGTTAAGCAAAAAAGATGCAGGCAAGTTTATCAGCAAGTTGAACTGATTGAACCTCCGGGCTGTTATTGCAGCGCTGTGATAGTGAGAGTGTCAAGATGGAGAATTTCTTTGCCCACAGTATTGAAGGAAAGCCGCCTGACGAATGGCATCGGCTTGACGAACACCAGGGGACTGTCCCAGATTTACGGACGGAGAGAAGCGGAGTCGTAGAATCGGGACTGTCCCCGGCTAAGAGGAGCGTGGCCCGCTTTGCTTCTACCATCAGCGAGCAGCATTTCGCACTAAGCGTGAAAGTAAGAAGAATAAAGGAGGGAATCAATGAGTCATAACGATCCTACCAAGCGAAACGAGTTTGTTTTGTTATTCGACGTAAAAAGTGGAAACCCGAATGGAGACCCCGATGCCGGTAATTTGCCGCGAGTGGACCCCGAGACTATGCACGGGCTGGTGACGGACGTTGCGCTCAAACGCAAAGTGCGTGACTACCTTCATCTCACGCACGATGTTTCCATTTTCATTCAAAGCAAGGTGGCTCTGAATACGCTAAAAGAACAAGTTGCTGACAAAGTCGAGCCTCCACTCAGCAAAGAGGAGCGGGGAGGCAAGAAGCCGATTCCCAGGCTTCAGTCCCAGTTGTGTAAAGAGTACTTCGATATTCGTATGTTCGGGGCTGTGCTGGCAACCGGCGAGGAAGGTGCGCGATTGAATGCCGGACAAGTACGTGGACCGGTTCAGTTCACTTTTGCCCGGTCAATTGATCCGGTGTTACCTTTGGATCTTGCCATTACCCGGCAGGCCCGCACAACGGAGGAACGGATGGAAACTGGTACTACCGAAATGGGCCGCAAGCCACTTATACCTTACGGGCTCTATCGTGCTCATGGATATTTCAATCCATTTCTCGCTAAGGAAGATAAGGGCACGGGGGTTAGTCAGAAAGACTTAGAGGCTCTTTGGGAAGCCCTCTCCAACCTCTTCGACTTCGACCGCTCGGCGGCGCGGGGAGAAATGGCCGTGCGAGGTTTGTGGGTCTTCACCCACGATAACGAAAAGGGGAATGCTCCGGCACACAAACTGTTTGAACTGATCAAGACTCCTTCGATAGGCGGTTCTCCGAGGAGCTTTACCGAATATGAAAGCAGAATCGATAAGCCCGAGCCCGGCAAGCTGGATTCAGCGGGGTTTCCCGGCGTGACTTTAACAAGGCTGGTGTAGAGGCACACCCCTATGACTAACCCAAATTCATTCCCCCACCTCATTCCCCCTCACGGCGGATACCGGAACCTTAAGTCCTATCAGACCGCGGAGATTGTTTATGACGCTACAGTAGTATTTTGCGACCGCTTTATTGACAAGAGGTCACGGACGCATGATCAGATGGTGCAGGCGGCGCGGAGCGGGGTGCAGAACATCGCGGAGGGAAGCACGGCCTCTGCGACCTCGAAGAAGACCGAACTCAAGCTGACCGGCGTTGCCCGTGCGAGCCTGGAAGAATTGTTGCTGGACTTTCATGCTTTTCTTCGCCAGAAGGGCTTGCGCATCTGGGCTAAGGATTCACCGGAGGCTCTTGCAGTGAGAAGAAAGTATTCGTCTGACAGGGCTGCCGCGTCCGACAAGTCGGACCCTTATTGTTTGAAGACGGCTTCACCTGAGATTGCGGCAAACACCCTTATTTGCCTGATCAACCAGGCCAGCTATCTTTTGGGGCGGCAACTTCAGAGGCTCGAACAACAATTCTTAACAGAAGGTGGCTTTACTGAAAGACTTTATCAGGCGCGCGCACAAGTGCGCAATGAAAGAAAGAAGACTTGAACTACACCGAGGACGACTTAATCCAGCTTTCAGCTTTGCAGCACTTCATATACTGCCCCCGGCAGTGTGCCTTGATCCACACCGAGCAGTTGTGGACTGAGAACCTTTTCACCGCCGAAGGTAGAATCATGCACGACAAAGTTGACACGGCGAATCGGGAATCGAGGGGAAGTATACGAATCGAATACGGCGTTCCCATGCGGTCACTCCGTCTCGGTCTCATCGGCAAGGCTGATGTGGTTGAATTTCATAAGATGGAGTTCGGACATGGATACCCTTTCCCGTTGAATACAAGCGCGGGAAGCCCAAAATGGATCACTGCGACAAGGTCCAGCTTTGCGCCCAGGCTATCTGTCTTGAGGAAATGCTGAATGTTGCGATACCGGAAGGTGCGCTCTTTTATGGACGGACGCGCCGCAGGGAAGATGTGGTTTTCGATGAAAAGTTGAGGCTGGAGACGGAAGATACGGCAAAAAAGGTGCATGAGCTGATCGAATCGGGGATGACGCCAAAAGCTGAATACTCAAAGAAGTGTAAAAAACTTCTTTGCTTGATCTTTGCATGCCTAAAACCTCTGGGAAGGCAAAATCGGTCAGCAGCTATTTGCTGGCGGCCATGGGTGAAGAGTGAAAAGGTTCAAAGAGAACGGATAAGCACAACATTCAATAATGATACCGCAATTGAGCGATAAAGATTGCATCTTCAGCAGGGCGGTAGACGATGCGGTGCTCGTCGTTGATGCGCCGGGACCAATAGCCGGAAAGGCCGTGTTTGAGGGGTTCGGGCTTGCCGGCGCCGGTGAAGGGGTCATGCATGATCTCGTGGATCAAGCGGTTGATGCGTTTCAGCATCTGTTTGTCGGTCTTCTGCCAGTACAGGTAGTCCTCCCAGGCGTGCTCCGAGAAGATGAGCTTCACCCCGCCAGTTTGCGGGCCTTGCCGCCGCCGCGTTCAAGCTCTGCGATGGATTCCAGAAGCCTCTTCGCATTCTTGGGCACGCGAAGAAGATATGCCGTCTCCTCAAGCGCCCTGAAATCATCCAGGGCAAGCATTACCACTGATTCTGCCTTCTGTCTGGTGATGATGACGGGCTCATGGTTTTCGCAGACTTCTTTCATGGTTGACGCAAGACGGGTGCGCGCAGCTGAATATGTAATCGTGTTCATGATAAACCTCCTTGTACATATTATTGTACAATATGAGATAAAGGCAGTCAAGACAAGCAAGGGCGGATTTACTGAAAGGCTTTATCAGGCGCGCTCACAAGTGCACTACAGGAGAAAGAAGACTTGAGCTACAGTGAGGACAACCTGGTTATGCTCTCAGCCTTGCAGCACTTCATGTATTGTCCGAGGCAGTGCGCTCTGATACATATCGAGCAAGCATGGAGCGAGAATCTCTTCACTGCCGAAGGCAGGATCATGCATGACAAGGTTGACACGGCGAATAGGGAGACAAGAGGGAATGTTCGCATTGAATACGGTGTGCCGATGCGGTCGCTGAAGCTTGGGCTCATCGGGAAGGCCGATGTGGTCGAATTCCACAAGCACGATGATGGGAAATGGATTCCTTTTCCGGTTGAGTACAAACGCGGCAAGCCCAAGATGGATGATTGTGACAGGGTGCAGCTTTGCGCTCAGGCAATCTGTCTTGAAGAGATGCTGAATGTTGCAATACCACAAGGGGCTCTCTTTTACGGGCGGACACGCAGAAGGGAAGAAGTTGTTTTCGACAATGCATTGCGGATGGAGACAGAGGATGCTGCAAAGAAAACGCACGAGCTGATCGAATCGGGGATCACCCCGAAACCTGAATACTCAAAGAAGTGCAAGAAATGTTCTCTGCTCGATCTCTGCATGCCGAAGGCTTGTGAGAAAAAGACGTCGGCAGGGAACTATCTTGCAGGGGTTATCAAGGAATTGAAGTGAAGAAAGTGCTGCTAAAGAAAGATGCCGCCTAGGGTATGACGGATCACGCAGCGGCGAGTATTGCAAATTCATTGTCGAGGATATAATGAGATACGACAAAATAGAAGACGAAACTTTCAAAATATGGAGGTGCAAGTATGTTTAAGCGCATTTCAGTTGACGCCAAAATCTGTCACGGGCAGGCATGTATTAAGGGGACTCGCATTCCTGTTCATCAAATTCTCCACATGTTAGCAAATGGAGACACTATTGATGAGCTTCTTGAGGAATATCCTTCAATCACTCGCAAGGATATTCTTGCCTGTATTGAGTACGCTGCCGAACTGACCGAAGAGCAGATTGTTCCGGACGAAGTGGTAGCATGAAGATTTTCGTGGACGAAAACATACCGGCTGTGACGGTTAAGGAATTACGCAAGCACGGCCACGATGTGAAGGATATTCGGGGCACAGAAAGCGAAGGCATGACGGACGAAGATATATGGAAAATGCTGCTAAAAGACAAGAGGCTTCTGATTACCACAGATAAGGGTTTTTTAGAGAAACGCCGTGAAGATCATTACGGTATTTTGATTGTCCGGCTCAAGCAGCCCAACAGATTGAACATTCATCTCAAGGTCATGAAGGCAATGGGTCTTTTCAAGAAAGAGGACTGGAAGGGATTAACTGTTGCAATGCAGGATACATTTCACAGCGTCTGGAAAGCCAAAAAACGCGGTAAAGACAAGTGAAAAAGCTTCTTAACACTCTCTTTGTTACGACGCAGGGAGCGTATCTTTCGAAAGAAGGTGAAACTGTTGCGGTAAAGATAGACGGCGAAATCGCGCTGCGCTTGCCTGTACACACTCTTGGAGGAATCGTCTGTTTCGGTCAGGTTTCGTGCAGTCCATATCTCATGGGGTTTTGCGCCGAAAATCGGGTCGCCATCAGCTTCCTTACCGAGAACGGCGATTTCCTCGCAAAAGTCCAGGGGCCTGTGTCGGGCAATGTCCTTCTCAGGCGCGAGCAGTACCGTCGCGCTGATGACCTGAAGGCATCTGCATTTATTGCGCGTGCGGTATTGACTGGCAAGATTGCGAACTGCCGCACGGTGCTTCAACGCGCATTGCGCGATCATTCGGAGAAAATTGACACTGATGAGCTTTCTCAAACTTCACAGAAACTATCAAACTCGATACGACGTTTGCAAAATGAATCTCATCTCGACATCATCAGGGGGATAGAAGGGGAATCGGCGAATGCCTATTTTGATGTCTTTGACCATTTGATCACGTCACAGAAAGACGACTTCACCTTCCAAGAACGCAACCGCAGACCGCCGCTCGACAACTTGAACTGCCTGCTGTCGTTCATCTACACCCTTCTGATGCATGATGTACGTTCGGCCCTTGAATCAGTGGGGCTCGATCCGGCCGTGGGATTTTTGCACAGAGACCGTCCGGGGCGTTACGGTCTTGCGCTTGACGTGATGGAGGAATTCCGTCCTTTTCTTGCTGACCGTCTTGTGCTCTCGTTAGTCAATCTTGCGCAGGTGCAGGCAAAGGGATTCAAGAAAAAAGAATCGGGGGCAGTGTGGATGGACGATGATACAAGGAAGACGGTCCTCGTTGCTTATCAGAAGCGCAAGCAGGAAGAAATAGAGCACCCCTTTCTTAAGGAGAAGGTAGCAATTGGTCTTCTCCCTTATGCGCAGGCGCTGCTTATGGCGCGTTATCTCAGGGGGGATATCGACAATTATCCTCCCTTTCTATGGAAATGAGGATTACCCATGTTTGTGATTGTGAGCTACGATGTCGCGACTACAACTCCTGCGGGACAGAAGCGGCTGCGCAGAGTTGCGAAGGCTTGTCAGGATTACGGCCAGAGAGTCCAGTACTCTGTATTTGAATGCATCGTGGACCCCGCGCAGTGGACTATGCTGCGTAATAGGCTGATAGGAGAGATCGATCCTGAAAAGGACAGCCTGAGGTTTTATTACCTGGGCTCGAACTGGAAGCATCGCGTTGAACATGTGGGAGCCAAAGAGCCTTTAGACCAGGAAGGACCTTTGCTTGTCTGAACGTGTGCGAACCTGCAGCGTACATGATTTTCATGGGAAGTTCGCGGAGCGTAATATAACTTTGAAAAACAGAGAGTTTTGCAGATTGTTCTTTGACAACATAAGGATTCGCGGGAGCGAAAAAGACACTTCCGCAAATAGCGGACATTTTGCTCTTTAAGTTCAGTTGGTTTTGGCTTGGCAGTCGCTCCCTGCGCGGGAGCGTGGATTGAAATACAACTGAAATCCCCACGCCGTGGAGTCCCCCTGAGTCGCTCCCTGCGCGGGAGCGTGGATTGAAATGAGGTATTTATGTGTACGGCTACCGGAAAGTTACGTCGCTCCCTGCGCGGGAGCGTGGATTGAAATACTGGAAGACAACGCCGAAGTTGTCAATGCTGAAAAGTCGCTCCCTGCGCGGGAGCGTGGATTGAAATGTTATGAACCTTCGGACTATTGCAGGGAGATATGTTGTCGCTCTCTGCTCCGCCGTTGCAGATTTCACAAAAACTTAACAGTATCTTCATAATAGAGTAATTCAAATGATGTTACGCTTTAAGAAACGCCATTACCTTTGTTAGCCCGAAGGGAGGTGAGGAACGTGAACCTGCATGATTTCATTGAACAGATGGCATGCGAACTCTATGTGAAGAGCGGACAGATAGAGGGTCGCGACCTCGACAACTGGCTGGAGGCCGAAAGCATTGTGTGGAACGATATTGAGGAGGAGGCGCGATGGGTGCTGGAATTACGGACATAGAAGTTACGTGCGATGATCAGGAGTAAATCCTCTCCGTGCAGCCCGTCAGAACTTGAGGAAAAGGGGCCTGTGGGGAGCTGCCTTACTGTCCTTCTTCTTTTTCTTCCCGGACGAGGGGCGGCAGAGGGAGCAGCGGGCCTCGCTGCAGCACTGGCAGAAGACGCAATCAGGACAGGGATACTTTTGAGGAGCCTTCTCTTCTCCATGGCCTCTTCTCACCGAATCACCGAAGTTCGGGAGGACCTTCCCGAAAGGGATCCCTTGCAATACTTTCTCAAAGATTCACCGCCTCATCGCAACTCTTCCATGACGATCTTCACGTAGGCCCTCGCCCGCAGCTCGGCGATCTGTTCTTTTAACAACCTGTTCACCTCTTTCTCCGTGAGGTACTCCTCAATCTTGTCTCTCACCGCCTCATAGGGTGCTCCCTTGAAGTCCTGTATGTTTTTCGCATAAAAGTCCGCTGTCTCTTCCTCCTTGATTCTTATGAAGGCCCTGACTTTCAGTTCTACGTAATCATTGAAAAGTTCATCATCGGTCTTTGCCTCGAACTTCAGTCTCTTCGCCTCGTTGAGGATCAGGACCCTGTTGATCATGGTAGCGAGCACTTCTTTCATCGAGATGTCGGGCCGGACCTTCCTCGTCTTCTCGTACATCTCCTTCAGATCACTCAGGGTGATGACGGTATCGTTCACAAAGGCGACGCTCCGGTCTATAAGTTCTGCCTGTGCTTCGCCGCTATACCATAAGAACAGCAGAGTAAAGAAAAAGAGACTCAAGAAAACCGCGATCTTCGTGTTTCGCCCTTTCATCTTCAGGATTTCAAAATGCCTGGCCGATGCTGAAGAATATCTCGCTCCTGCCCAGGCCTTCCTCCTTCTTGAGTTTGTAACCGTAATCGACACGCAGCGGTCCCACGGGCGTATTGTATCGTACACCAATCCCCACGGCGTGTTTCAGGGACCAGTCGATGTCTCCCACTTTCTGCCAGACGTTGCCGCTGTCCAGGAAGTTGACGAGGCCGAGCCCCTTGCCAAGAGACGTGCGGAGCTCGAGGTTCGTCTCGACAAAGGTATTGCCGCCCGTCGGATTACCGAAGATCCCTCTCGGTCCGAGGGTGTCCTGGGCATATCCCCTTACCGTGCTCCTTCCTCCGAGAAAGAATCTCTCCACGAGGGGCAGGATCGTCGTGGGACCCCAACCCTGCGCAACACCATACCGGACAGCAACCGCGAGGACAAAAGGCTTCGAGATCTCATGGTAAATGCTGCCGTTGAAGATGGCCTTACCGAAGTTTACCTGGGAAGCGAGCGCTGAAGAGGCCACTTTCAGCGTCAACCCCGCCAGCACACCATGGTGGGGATCAAAGGGGTTGTCCCTCGTATCAAAGGCGATCCCGGGCCGCAGGCTGCTGACGGCGACCTTCCCGGAATCCCTGTCTGTGAGGATCATATCAGGCTGCACATCGCGGGTTTTCGAGAGAACGTACTCATAGTAAAGTTCACCTTTGATGGCGCTCGTGTATTGCTTTTCGATGCCGAGGGACAACCCGTTCTTCCGGTACCGGTAGAGGATCACCTTGGTGTCGATATTCTTTTCTTCCCTGTCCGAATGGAAGAGGGTCCCCCTCAACTGCAGCTTCCGGTCCAAAAACCAGGGATCGACATAATTCAAGGAATAGAGCTTCTCGAGTGAATTGTAACCGATCCTGAGCGATGCCTGCCGGTTCATTCCGAAGAGGTTCTTATACCCGATATCGATGACGGCATTCAGTCTGTCATAATTGCTGTATCCGAAGCCGAATTCGACGAAACCTGCCTCCCCCTCCACGACATCGATGCGGACATCACGCTGATGGTCGTAACGGTCGAGACCTTCTATCCGGACATCCGTAAAGAGGCCCAGCTTGTGAAGTTTTTGGCGCTCCTTCGCAAGGAGATCGGCGTTGAAGGGTTCAAATTCCCGATGGGAAAGTTCCCTCTCGATAACCTGACGCTTTGTCGCGATGTTTCCGGTGATGATCGTCTTGCCGAAGAACGTCCTGTCCCCCTCGGTGATCTCAAAAGTCAGCCGCGCTCCTTCAGGGACAAACTCCACATGAGCATTGACTTCTGCGTCGAGAAATCCTCTCTCACCGTAGACGTCGATGACCCGTGACCGCCCATCGGCAATGTCCACTTCATTGTAAGGGTCTCCGTGCTTCAACCTCACCGCCTTCCTGATCTCTTCTTCTGTGACGGAGACGGCACCCGTAACGCCGACATAGTCGATAAGCGTTCTTGGCCCTTCCTTTACCGCTATGGTTATCATCGCCTTATCCTTCTCTATCTTGACCTGGGCCGGTTCCACCTCCACGCTCAGATACCCAAGGGCTACATAAAACTCTCTCACCACGTCGACATCGGAAGAGAGGAGTTCAGGATTATAGTCATCGGACTCTTTGAGGGGGAGGACCTCTTTGAGCTTCTTCTCGGGCAGGGTCAGACCGGTGAATGTCAGGGAATCAACGGTGATCCGTTCTCCTTCGAAGATGAAGAAATTGAGTTCTACAGTGTCACCTGACGTTTCCGCTGTTTCAGGCATGATCGGCGCCACCTGGGCAAGGGCATATCCCTTGCTGTGGTAGAGAGATATGATCTTCCTTGAAGCCTCTTCAATAAGATCATCCCTCACCTCCCCGGCCTCGAAGAACGGGAGCTCCTTCAGGAGCCGCTTTGACCCGAAAACAGTGTTTCCCTCAAACCGAACGATGAGCCTCTTCCCCCTCTCCACATCGATATCGACCCTGTTGTCGGAAAGCCGGTAGGAGGCAACGGGATTCAAGTATCGCCGGTCCCTGTAGTACTCCTTGATTTTCTTCACATCCGCCTTGAGGACTTCCTGGTCGGCGATCTGCCCCTCCGTCATGTTCATCACCCATCTCACCTCATCTTCCGGCGCACCATGGATAATCATTTGCCCCATGATGAGAGGCCTCCCCTCGTTGACCGTAATGGTCAGATCCTTCATATAGGGCCTTGATGTTCCTGAGACTGCAACAGATACCCTTGCGCCTGGAAACCCTCTCTCAGCAAAGGCGCTTTCCAGCCCCTTCACCGCATCATCGAGGAGATCGTATCGCATGATCCGCCCTTCTTTCAGGAGGAAGACCTTCCGTATCCACCGGTCGGAAAGGGACTCATTTCCGATGATGCTGATATCCCTGATGCGGTCTCTCTCTCTTACGAAAACCGTCACCTTCGTCCATTCAGGATCGGCAGAGACCTCTATATCTTCGAAGATCCCTTTGAAGAAGGCCCTCTTTATCCCGAGCCTCACCTTCTCAGGATCGAGGACGTTGCCGACTTCCATGGCCAGGAGCTTGAGGAGTTCTTCCTTGTCGCTGGAAGAGAGGCCTTCGACGTCTATCCGTTCTACAAACTGCTGAACTGCGCTTACAGAGACTTCCATGAGAAGAAAAAGTATTATGAGCGCGAGGAAAAAGAGCCGTTTCATGCTCTCCTATTTGAAGCCGAACCGGAATTTGATGCCGCCGCCAAAGCCGCCTGCTTCATCCCTCTGCCCGATGAGAGAGACGTTGGTACCGATATTGTACTCAATCCTGATTATGTCGGTTGCAACGGAACTGAACGATGTGGAGTAGGTGACCGACAGCTTGTCCCCGATAAGACGTTTTGCGACCACGAGCCGCTGTTCTGGTTTTCCCGTCACCTTTGAGACAGAAGACTCCATGCCGATCCTGTCGAGGCCCGTTATGCTCTTTACCCGCTCTTGAGCGAGGTCCTGGACCTGTCCGGAGAGAAAGGACGTTGCTGCACTGTAGCCCATTCCGCCCTGGACGCCCTTGGAGAGGGTGCCGACGGTGAGCAGGCTGAGGATCTCGATCTCTTCGAGAGAGGGGTTGGAGCTCAGCGCCATGGTGAAATGGTCGAGCTGGCCTTCAAGGCTCATCCGTATGTCATATCCCTGAACCGTTGTCTCGGCAGTGATATTCATGACGGGGTTTATCCGTTTCGGATCGGAAAAATCAGCGGTAGCGTTGAGGATCCTGAATTCATTATTCCTGAAAAAGACAATGCCGGTCTTCGTCTCGACGCGGCCGAAGAGCAGGGGGCTGGCAAGGGTACCCCTCAAGACCATATCCACCTTCAGCGATGCCCTCGCCATGTTATTGTTTATGATGATGTCGTCTGCACCCTCTACCCTTACATTCAGCCGTGTCTTCTCAAGGGCCCCTATCTCGCCGCGGGGCTTCTCCATGGCCTTTGCCTTGAGCAGCCAGCTTTTCCATTCAATGGGCTGCCGGTAAGCAGCACGGTTGATCCTGACATCCCCGCTCAGCGTCTGGGAGTCACGGGTGCCGGTGTAAAGGAGGTTCCCGCTTATGTTCGCAGGGAAGTCCTTTGCGAGCTCGAGTCCCACATTGTTGAGAACGGCATCGGTGTGAAACCTTTGTAACTTCAGCGCCTTAAGATAGGCGACACCCGAAAGCTCGACGCTTCCGCCTCCAATCTTGCAGGACAGTTTCTCTATCATGATCCTGTCTTCATCCATCGAGACATAGCCGTTAAGCGAGCTGATATGGTAGGGCAGGTCCTTTAGACTGAAGACGCCGTCGGAGATATGCATGCCGCCGCTGATCTTCGGGTTGTCCCAGTTGCCCGTTATGGCAAAGACATACTGTGCGTCACCCCTCGCGGTGTCGATCTTCTTCCAAAAGAATTTCAGCGGCGCCATGGACGAGCTTCCCTCTATCACAAGGTCGTAGTCCTTATTCACTTCCATGCTTCCGCTCATCCTGAAAAAGATGCTGCCGCCCCTGATCGTGAACGGCGAAAGCGCGAGTCTCTTGTCCCTCACTTCAAACAGTATCTCAGAATCATTTGAAAAGCTGTTCCCGAAGACCGTCATGTTTAAACGGTCCACAAGAGCTTTTGCCGCAAAGTGGTCCCGGTCCCCCGAAAGCTCCGCATAGCCCCTGAGGTTTATCAGCAGGTCTTCTGGCAGATCCTTGAGAAACGACCCGAGAAGGAAATCATATCTCCCTGATCTGACATCGAGGTGAGCAGTCCACGGCATCGTGTTCGTCAGATCGGCCTTGCCGCTCAGCAAGACCCTATCGTTAAAGAGGGCCGCTTCCAGGGACAACGCCCTGCCTTTGAGGGATGCCTTTACGCTTCCGTCTCCAACAGGGACGTCTCTGAATCTTCCTCCCTCGATGGTCCCGGTCAGATCTATCTCGGGGTTGTCGACGGTCCCCCTGCCTTCCGCCCTAAACGTGAGATATGCATCAAAAGGGAGGTTCTTCAGTGCCGCGTCCTTCAGGAATACCTTGCTCCCTGACACCTTGAAACTGAAGCGGTCATCATGGGAGACACTTCCGTCGATAGTCACCGTGGAATCGCCTTTCTTCACGAGCGTATTCTTGATGGTGAGGTCATGAGAGTCATAAGAGAATTCCGAGGAGAGGGAATCAGCCGAAAGATCGCCCATCTTCAGGGCCCTTGCCTTGAGAAAGCCCTGATACCTTTGCGCCGGAGATTTTCCGGTTATGCTGAAATCTACGTCAGCTCTTCCCGATGGATAGGGCTCAAGCTTCCTTTTGTAGACAAAGCGCGTTATCCTCTCCACATCACCGTTTCTTACCGAGACCTTGAGGGCGTATTTCGGTCCCTTAAAGTCGAAGATCTCCTTCGCCTCGGGGAATCCGACAGAGCCCTTCAGCACCGTCGTTACAGGCCCTGCAGAGCCTCCGGTGTCTACGGCAACGAGATCCTTAACGTCCAGGAGGTCCTTCCGGTATTCGACTTCGCCCTCCGCAGCCCCGAGAAAATAACCGATGAACGAAGTGTTCTGAAAGCGGGCCTTGGCGCTGATCACGGGGTTATCGAACTTCCCCGTCACCGTTCCTGACACAGTCCCCGAGCCTCTGAAGTCCTCAAGATAGGGCAGGGTCAAATCAGTAATATCAGCGGTCTTCATCTCCGTCCTGAGCGACAGGAGAGAAGATCTGAGGTCGACATCGCCATTGCCCTTGATAGAGGTCTTCGGGGTATTCACTTCAGTATCGGTGAGGGTAAGGAGATCATTGTTCAACCTGAAGGAACCCCTCACCTTTTTCACCCTTCCGAGGAAATCCTTTCCCTCCATAGCGCTCTCATAATCAAACCAACCTGAGGGGTTGAATGTTTCTCCTGAAGCGCTTAATTCACCCTTTACCTTCCCACGGGGGATCCCCGGATCCCATCGAATAAGCTTGAATGCAGAGGGGCTCTGGACGTCGGAGAACGTCACATGGAGAGAATAATATGCAGGTCCGCGGACTGAGAGAATCGCCTCGGCGTCGGCATTCCCTCCATAGAGAGATCCTTTTCCGTCGGTGAAATTCAGCTTCCCGTCCCCGTAGGTAATGGTGCAGGTCAGTTCGTCGAGATCGACATCAAAGAGGTTCCCCCTCTTCAGACGCGTCTTTCCCATGCCAATGAGCTGATCAGGAGAGCCTTTGAGACTGCCGCTAAAAGTCAACGCTCCTTCAACCCTCTCCTTCACCTTAAGCAACTCCATGAGTGTCTGGAGGTAGAGGTCTCCCTTGATCTCCATGTCGACGGCTGAGCGGGCAAAATCGTCGGGACGGAGACGGATCGAGCCCTTTGCAGAAACCTGGCCTTCGCCACGCCGCTTCAGCCCAAAGAGCCTTTTCAGGGAATCCATGAAGAGGCCCAGCCGGACCTGGAAGTTCCCCTCCGCCTTTCCGTATGTGCCACTTGCATTCATCAGCGAACCGTAAACACCAACCTGGATTCCCTTAATATCGACAGTTCCATCATCCTTCACGGCGAGAGACCCCCTGACTTCACTCTTGATCTCAGGCCAGCCCTTGATATTCGAGGAAAGGTCCTCAAGCGCGAAGTTCAGCTTGGGGATCGATGGCCGGGCCGAATCCGGCTCCCCGGCAGGATTGATAACAGCCTCTCCACGAAACCCGTTTCCGGAAAAAGAGTTCTCACCGTATCTGAAGACGAAGGTCCCCTTATTCAGCACGATCGCCTTTACGACCACCTTCAACGGGGCTTTTTTCTCGGCCTCGAGATACTTCTTTATGCTCCTGATGATGTCCCTTACCTGGGATTCATCCGTCCTGACAGAGGGCTCCATGATGACCAGCCGCTTGAGGACAAGTTCTTTCCTGAGGAGTCCCTGTAATGCCACATAACCCTTGATCCTCGGGACCTGGAGGATCTCCTTTCCGTGTTCGGAGACCTTCAGTCCCCGGGCATCGATGTAAAGGGGGAAGAGGCTGATGGAGATCTTCCGTGCCATCACCTGCCTGCCTGTTGCAGAGGAGAGTTCTGGGAGGACAAGTTTCTTGAGCTGATTTGAGATGTAGGGTCCCCTTGTGACGAGGACAAGGGCCAGAACGGCAAGAGCAAGGGACAGGCAAAAGAGAACCTTTTTCCCCGGTTTCTTGATCATCGCCTTAACAGACCCTATTGTAATCTTTCCCATAATGACAGCAACAACTCGTGAACCATTCTACCTTCTACCTTTTTTCCCTTCTGCTGAATCGAGAAGATGTCGTGGGCGATCCCTGATTCCGTATTGATCCTCGCTGATATTATATCAATATCCTTCCTATGCATCAGACTCGTAACGTCATAAAGGAGTCCGATTCTGTCCTGGGCAAAAAATTCGAGAATACTCGATTCAGCTGAGCTTTCATTGTCAAGCTCGATAAAGGCTCCGAACCTGCCGAAGGCTTCCGACGGCATGCCCGTGTAAGCCTGTGATTCCCGGATATAGTGAAGGACCCTCTCATCATCTTCCCCGCCCTCATCGGCGCAGATGGCTTTCCTCATTCTCTCCTCCAATGTCTCGAACATCCCTTCCCAAAAAAGTTCCTTCCAGTTCGAGATCTGGATTTTATCAAGGATGACTCCGTCCTTGCCGGTGTATATTCTCGATCGGTAGATATTCATCCTCAGCGAGGAAAGGACGCCCACGATCCGCGAAAAGATGCCGGGCCTGTCCCATGCCCCCACGCATATCTCGGCGGTGCCGCCCCCTTCTTCACGCAGTCCCATGCCGAAACCTTTCTTGAGGACACCGGAATGGAGCCGGTAATCCTCGCATACCCTTTCGGGGATCGTAGAGATGGCGTAGCGTTCGGGCATGAACGAGAGAAAGCGTCTGATGCCTTCGATCTCCTCCTCCGAGAGGTGGACCATATCGGACAATCTCCTCAGACGCTCTGAGGAACGGTCCCCGGACCCTTCGAGATACCGCGAAGTGGTCTCGTAGAGCTCCTTGAGCAGATAGGCCTTCCATTCCGACCAGAAATCAGGACTCACCGAAGCCATGTCTGCGTACGTCAGAAGATAGAGGGCATCGAGGTTTTCCCTGTCTCCTACTTCATCGGCAAACCTCGCAATGACCTCAGGATCATCGAGCTCCGTCTTGAATGCGACCGTTGACATAAGGAGGTGGTTCTTCACGAGGAACTCGATCATCGATCTCATGTCAAGAGAAAGATTGAACCTTTCAATAACAATCTTGAGCTCCCGGTATCCGGCCTCGTCATGATGCCCGCCCCCGGCGCCGTAACGAAAGCTCCGTGCGATCCCCTTCTTCCCGATGTCATGGAGGAGGAGGGCGAGAATGAGGACCTCCTTCAACCGGACTTTTTTCAATACTGCCGAGAGATGTTCGAGGTTCCGGTATTTCGTGTTTCTCAGTTCCTCCAACTTCCTGATGGCATGGAGCGTATGCTCGTCTACCGTGTACCGGTGATAGGGTTCATAGACGACAAGAAAGCTGAGGCCTCCGAACTCAGGGACAAACCTGCCGAGGACGCCGCTGTTGTGCATCTCTCTCAAGGTCTCATAAGCCCTGTCACCCCTGACGATCTTCATAAAGAGCTCGACAGCATGATGTGATCTCCTGGAGGCCCTGTTGATGTGAAGACGGCTCTTCCTGATCTCGGCCTTCAGCCTCGGACTGAATCGCTTCCCTGTATTCGACATGCAGTAGAATGCCTCGATGATTCTTTCGGGCCGTGCTCTCAGGTCACCGTTATTTGCAACGATGCAGTTCCTCGAGAGCGAAAAATGGTCCGTTATCGCCTTCTTTGCATAGAAGAAATGCGCTATCCTGCTCTCCCTACCCCCTTCAGGATCTCTTGGTGGGGAGCTGAACATATCAAGGGTCCGTGACGTCACGTCATTGATGATCGATGTCTTGAGATAGAAATACCTCATGAACCGCTCCGATGAAAGAAAACCCTTCGATGCTCTGAATTGCAGCATCTCTGCAATGGCATCGTGGAATTCGAATGAGAGGACATCATTTCTCCGCCCGCCGAGGAGGTGGAGGCAGAACCTCACCTTCAGGATGAAACTGTAGGCCCTGTTCAGTTTTCGGAAATCTTCTTTCGTGAGGACAGCTGCGAGGTCGTCAAAAGACCGCATTCTCAGTTTAACGCCCGCCAGCCATATCATCGTATGGATGTCCCTCAGGCAGCCCCTCCCTTCCTTTACATGAGGCTCGAGCATAAAGACCGAGTCGCTGATCTTCCTGTGCCGCTGCTCGACCTCCCTCAGCTTCTCGACTATGAATCTCCTCGGCTCCCTGAAGGCTATCTCCGGATAAACGGCATGGAGGAAGTACCGGTAAAGGCCCTCATCTCCCGCAATGTACCGGTGCTCGAGGAGGGAGGTCCTCGTCCTTACATCCTTTCTCGCCTCGCTGATGCAGTCCGCGGCAGTCCTGAAGGAATGGCCGATCGTCAGTTTCGTGTCCCAGAGTTTATAGAGGACCTCAGACGCCCTTTCCGAGGAAGACCTGTCCCTGGCAAAGAGCATGATGTCGATATCGGAATGGGGCGACAGTTCTCCCCTGCCGTACCCGCCGACAGCCATAAGACAGAGGCCTGACGAAGAGTCGATTGACGAAAAGATCTCACTCAGCAGGGAATCGGTCCTGTCCGTCAAGAGGGATGTCAGTTGCCTGCCGTTGTACCCCTTCCGCAAGAGTTCCCGAAGTTCATCTAGGTCCATCGGGCCTCAGCTATACCGGTAATGGGCTTCTTCATCGTCAGGCCATTCCGGACCGTCCCGGGTTATATGCTCACGGACATGATTCAATGCTCCCTTTCGTGATGACATCCTTGAAGGTCCCCGAAAAGGGCTGGGTTATGACGGCCCTGCAAGAACAAGAATGCAGGCGGCAGGATATCGGTCCCTATCTCTTTCTTCCAAGGTAATCCCTCGGCTTTCCGGCTCCCCGCGGCGGACCAACAAGACCGTCGTCTTCCATGAGTTCCATGATCCTAGCGGCCCTGTTGTAGCCGATCTTGAATCTCCTCTGTATCGATGATATCGAGACCTCGCCGACGGACTCGGCAAATTCCAGGACCTTGTCGTACATATCATCCTTTTCCGCACCGTCGTTCTCCTGTCCTGCCTCCTCGATCCGTATGCTCTCAAAGATCGAATAGTCAGGGACCCCCTGGGGAGTTATAAAATCGGTAATCTCCTTTATCTCCTCCTCCGTTACGAGCGCCCCATGGACGCGGATGATCCTCAAGCCGGGCAGCATGAGGAGCATATCCCCCTTTCCGAGGAGCTGTTCGGCCCCCTGGCTGTCGATGATGGTCCTCGAATCGATCCGCGATGTAACCTGAAAGGCTATCCTCGCAGGAAAGTTTGCCTTTATGACGCCCGTTATGAC
>Ga0335070_10001560_pt1 | contig 26474 bp, 20 predicted proteins | sample Lox_Sample_13_FD_206722 | JGI IMG/M metagenome (GOLD analysis project Ga0335070, IMG submission 206722) | Soil microbial communities from Loxahatchee National Wildlife Refuge, Florida, United States - Lox_Sample_1.3 | ecosystem: Environmental > Terrestrial > Soil > Wetlands | place: USA...
TTGACCCACTCCACCCTCCATCCTCCCGAACGAAATCTCGAAGTAAATCGGCCGTCGAACAGCTTCAAGCCAGGGGCCTCATTGGTTCTGCTTTCTTGGTTTTCACTTCCATTTAAGCTTGAATTTTCATGCTCCGATGTTAAATTTAATAAAGAGGAGTCTAAAATGGAAAAAAGGAGCAGAGAAATAAAGAAGAAGGAAACCAAAACGGCTGCTTCCGGCTTGTATGATTGCTGTTGGTACGAACCTCCCTGCAATGATCTTTGCTGTGGCGGGGTATGCGGCTGCTCTTAGAGACCCGACAACCCGATTTTTGCGGTAGCGAAGGGAAAGCGGTGATCTCAATAGGCAGCACGGAGGAGGTGGACCAAGGCGACGAACCCTCCCAAGAGTTGGAACTGGAGAGACGATATCAAAAAGAAAGGAGCATTGCTGCCCCCAAAACTATCGGCCGATTGAACCGAGTTTCGCTCTGTGACGAATGAACCTCTGGACTCCTCGATCTAAAGTTCCGCGGGTTTGCCTTCGACCCAAGCTTTTCGACAGGTTCAAAGCCCCGCGTTCTTTTCCACCTTAAAAAGTGAGGTTTCCCGCGGTAAAACGCGTGAAGATTATTTTCCTTTGAATTTGGTAATCACTTTGGCTAAGGCCTCGCCGTTTCGATCCATGGCGTACTCCACAGTATCATTTGAGCCTGTTGAAGAGGTCTGCAGGTCGGTCTCATAAATCACTTTCCCGCTCTCTTTGTCAACAAACTTGTAATGCGCAGTAAAGGAAGCCGAGCCGAGATGACCTCCGACTCCTGGGATGAACGACCTCCCGACACGCCCCCCCACCGTTGGAGGTGCCCATTCCTTGACTTCTCCCGTTATGACGAGGACTTTTTTCCCGGAAGAGGGTTCATTGCCTCCTTTTGCTTCTTCTCTTACGACCGTGTCAAAGAGCTTATTATTTTGGTTATACCTCTTAATCTGATAAACTGCCTTCTCGGCCATCTGCATGCCTGCCGACCCGGGCGCAGGCGAGCCCGAGGGGACTTCAAGGTCTCGAACGACCACTGCTTGATACTCTTTGAGGCTGACATCAGCCGCCATCCCCAGACCGCTCGTTCCCAGAACAACGCTCACCACCAAAAAGATCGCCAAGAAACGTTCCACTTTCATACATGCTCCTCCTTCGTTTAACGAAATTACCTTCTGTTCTGACCGCTTTTTTTTGAAACCCCCAATAGAAAGGTTGGACCGTCTTATAACATCTCGACCATGGATTTTCAACCCGTCCGCCTCCGTCCATAAGAAATGAAATTGAAAGGTTCTTGTTTTTCCCCCGGAGATGGGGTAATTTAAATGAATCCCCGAAACGGAGGAAGATCCGTTCAATCCTTCTTTCCCGTGATGAAAAAAGAATCGCCCTGAGGAAGCGGCAAATGTCTTGTTCATCCCGGGGAATTCATCCTTTTTTTGAGGATTTAAAGTTGAGTTGCGCAGGATTTTACACTTGACAAATGTAACCTAATTAGTTTATGTTGAAGCGTTGTTTGGGTGGATCGTAACATAGAGAATCTTTTAACCAATTCAGCTATCCACAACCACTAATCACCATCTTCAATAATGATGCGATAGAAGGGGGGGATTCTGAATCCAGACCTAAGGATCGTCTGCTGAACTATTGCGAGTCAGTACAAATAAAAATCAAAATACCATTTGAAAAAGAAAGGAGGAGCAAAGAACATGCCCAAGATTTCAAAAAAGTATATGGATGCTGATCCAAGAAAATTAGCAGATTGGCAGATTGCGGAGATAGCAGAGGAAGAAATGCCCACGGTCGGCCAAGCCCAGGAGATGCTGGGGCTCAAGAAAGAAGAAATCATTCCTATGGGCAAACTCTGCAGAGTCGATTTCATGAAAATAATCGACCGGCTCAAGAATAAGCCCGATGGAAAGTACATCGAGGTAACAGCGATCACTCCTACTCCTTTGGGAGAGGGAAAAACGACGACTTCAATGGGTTTAATAGAGGGGTTAGGAAAAAGGGGGAAAAATGTTGGGGGTTGTATCCGTCAGCCTTCGGGCGGTCCTACGATGAATGTGAAGGGAACCGCGGCTGGAGGAGGAAAATCTCTCCTCATTCCTATGACCGAATTCTCCCTCGGCCTTACGGGGGATATCAACGATATTATGAACGCCCATAACCTGGCCATGGTGGCCTTAACCTCAAGGATGCAGCACGAACGTAACTATGACGATGCCGAGCTCGCGAAGAGGAAGCTCAAACGTCTTGATATTGATCCCACGAATATTGAGATGGGCTGGATCATGGATTTTTGTGCCCAAGCGTTGCGGAACGTTGTCATCGGCCTCGGCGGCAAAATGGATGGCTATACGATGCAATCCAAATTCGGTATTGCCGTAAGCTCGGAACTCATGGCCATCCTTGCCATTGTCCGAGATCTGAAAGATTTGCGCGAGAGGCTGGGTAAGATTGTTGTCGCTTACGATAAGAGCGGCAAGCCTGTCACGACCACAGACCTCGAGGTGGCAGGGGCAATGTGCGCATGGATGAGGAACACCATCAATCCGACGCTCATGTGGACCACGGAATACCAACCTTGCTTCGTCCACGCCGGGCCTTTTGCCAACATCGCCGTCGGTCAATCTTCCATTATAGGCGACCGGATTGGTTTGAAGATGTTTGATTATCATGTCACCGAGAGCGGTTTTGCTGCGGATATTGGTTTTGAAAAATTCTGGAATGTCAAGTGTCGATTAAGCGGCCTCACGCCTCACGTCTCAATCCTAACGTCTACGATTCGAGCCCTGAAGATGCATGGCGGCGGGCCGAAAGTCGTGCCGGGTCGGCCCCTTCCCGAGGAATATTCCAAAGAAAACCTCGGGCTCCTAGAGAAAGGGATTGAGAATATGACCCACCTCATTGGCGTAATCAGGAAATCAGGCATTAATCCTGTCGTCTGCATCAATGCTTTCCATACCGACACCAAAGATGAAATCGCAATGGTCCGTAAGTATGCCGAGCAGGCAGGAGCTCGTTGTGCCCTTTCGGAACATTGGCTCAAAGGCGGGGATGGAGCCCTGGAACTTGCCGACGTGGTGATGGACGCCTGCAAAGAGAAACCCAATTTTAAATTCCTCTATCCTCTTGAAATGCCCCTCCGGCAAAGGGTTGAAACCGTTGCCAAGGAAGTCTATGGAGCTGCCGGTGTCTCATGGACTCCTGACGCAGAAGCCAAGGCCAAACGGTTTGAGGCCGATCCTAATTTGAAGGATTTTAATACCATGATGGTCAAGACTCATCTGAGCTTGACGCACGATCCGACCCTCAAAGGGGTGCCCAAAGGCTGGATACTCCCGGTTCGTGACGTGTTGCTCTTCGGCGGTGCGAAGTTCCTCTGCCCGATGACCGGAATGATCAGCCTGATGCCAGGAACAGGCTCAGATCCTGCCTACAGAAGGGTTGACGTGGATGTGAATACCGGGAAAGTGAGTGGGCTTTTCTAGCGGAAGAGAGATCACTGCTGATTGCATCGTTTAAAGCCATTTTTCAGCCCCGCCTCTATCGAAATAGAGGCGGGGCTGGGTTATAATAAATTTACTTATGCTGAAGCATAACGTAATTTTCCTCCCCAGTGGTAGAAAGATTTTGGTGGATGAGGGAGAGAATCTCCTTCAAGCAGCCATGGAGGCGGGAATCCATATCAACGCCTCCTGCGGTGGAAGTGCAACCTGCGGGAAGTGCAAAGTTAAACTCCAGAGAGGCACGGTCAGCTCTCCAAAACATCCAAAATTGACCCAGTGGGAGTATGACCAGGGGTATCGTCTGGCGTGTCTGACTTCAATCCAGAGCGATATTGAGGTTGAAATACCTCTCGAATCCCAGGTGGATAAATCGGTTCTCAAGCTCAAAGATGACCGGGCGGTTCATAAATACCTTCTGTCCCCTCAGGATATCTACCAACTCGTTAAGGGATGGGATGTCGACCCCGCGGTATTCAAGAAATGTGTTCAGCTCGCCCCCCCCACGCTTAAGGATAATGTGAGCGACCTCACCCGCCTGATCAATGCGCTGGATCGACAGCATGGCATCGAAGGGATTTCTGCCGATTTTCGTGTAATTATGAAGTTAAGTCGCATCCTTCGAGAATCGGATTGGAAAGTAACGGCCACACTGGTTCAGACGAAAAAGGGTTATAAATTAATCAATGTGGAACCTGGGGACAACACCCATCAGAATTATTCAATTGTGATAGATATCGGAACGACAACCATCTTTGGCCAACTCCTCGACCTCAACGGATGCGTCGTCGTGGCCTGTCCAGAGGGACTCTGTGATGGGTCCACCCTTTTCGCCCTCGCCGAAGCCTCGGATTACAACGGCCAGATCAGTTACGGAGAGGATGTCATCACCCGGATTGTCTACTCCCAGAAGCCCGGGGGGTTGAAAAAATTACAGGAGGTCGTTGTCTCCACGATCAACAAGATCATCCAGGAATTGCTTCAGATGAGCCGGATCGATCAATCCCTGATCTCTCATCTCGTCATTGCAGGCAATACCACGATGACCCAGCTCCTCTTAGGCCTCGACCCAAAATACATTCGAGAATCCCCGTATGTCCCAACGGCCAATTTCATTCCTCCCGTGAGGGCCGTCCACCTGGGAATCCATATTGGCGATCATGTCCACATCTATATCTTCCCGATGGTGGCAAGCTACGTGGGAGGAGACATTGTCGCGGGGATCCTGGGTTCCGGAGTTTTCCAAAGAGAGGCCCTGACCCTCTACATGGACATCGGCACGAACGGAGAGATCGTCCTCGGAAACAAGGATTGGCTGGCCAGCGTCTCCTGCTCTGCCGGCCCGGCCTTTGAAGGCGCAGGCATCAAATTCGGGATGAGGGCCACCCGGGGAGCCATTGAAGAAGTCAGCATCAACTCTCGAACGTTCGAACCCATGATCCTCACGATCGGAAGGTCGAAACCCGTCGGGATCTGCGGGTCGGGCCTGATTGATTCCGTGGCGGAGCTCTTGGAAGCGGGAATGATCGACCAGAACGGGAAGTTCCGGAGGGATCTTGCGACCGATCGGGTCCGAACGGGGCCGGATGGCTATGAATACGTTCTCGCGAGAAAAGAAGAAACCCTCATCCGCGAAGACATCGTTCTCACCGAGATTGACATTGAAAATCTGATCCGTACCAAAGCCGCCATCTATGCGGGTTGTAAGGTCTTGTTGGAAAGCGTCGGGTTGGGGTTTAAGGACCTTGAGCAGGTGATCATTGCGGGCGGGTTCGGCCGCCATCTTGATCTCGAAAAGGCGATTTTCATCGGTCTCCTCCCGGAGATGGAGATCGAAAAATTTATCTTTGTCGGAAACGGCTCCTTATTAGGGGCCAGACTTCTCTCCTTCTCCAAGAATCTGTTGAAAGAAACCGAGCGAATCGCTCTGATGATGACGAACCTCGAACTGAGTAATCACCCGACGTTTATGAATGAGTTCATCGCGGCCATGTTCCTTCCCCACACGGAGGTGTCCGCCTTCCCCCGGGTGATGGAAAGGCTCTATCGGGTGAGAAGAGAAATAAAATCGGAGAGGATGGTTGAAGGACAGCTTTGAGTTTTACGATTGCAGTTTCAGGAAAGGGTGGAACGGGCAAAACAACCCTGGCCGGAATGGTGATCCGCTTTCTCCTCGACAAGGGAAAGGGCCCGATTCTGGCGGTGGACGCCGATTCCAATTCGAACCTGAATGAGGTCTTGGGCGTCGGGATCCGATCGACCATCGGAGATGCCCGTGAGTTGATGAAGAAGGATGTCCCCGTCGGGATGACGAAGGACATCTGGTTCGAACTAAAGGTCCAGGAGTCCCTCACCGAGGCAAAAGGATTTGACCTCGTCGCGATGGGACGTCCGGAGGGGCCGGGCTGTTATTGTGCGGCGAATACCTTAGCCAGAAAGTGCCTGGATCTTCTCACCGGGAATTATCAATACATCGTGATCGATAACGAAGCGGGGATGGAACATTTCAGCCGGCTGACGACTCGGGATGTGGATCTTCTTTTCATCGTTTCGGATTCCACCCAAAGAGGAATCCTCACCGCCTCTCGGATTCGAGACCTCATCCACGAGCTGGACCTTCGCATCGTCCATGAGGTATTGATCATCAATCGGGTTCAGGGAGAACCGGACCCTGGAATCTTTGAGGAAGTGAAAAGACAGAACCTCGAATTGGGCGGGACCCTCCCTGCCGATGAAGAAGTTTACCGGTACGACGCCGAGGGCAAACCGACCTTTCAACTGCCGATGGAGTCAAAGGCGGTTCAAGCGGCCAGAAGAATCTTCGGGAAATATATCCAATGACGGCGGAAATCCTAAACTCGAAGCACGAAATTCGAAACAAGCACGAATGCTCGAAATACAAATTTTCCAAACAAAAAAACGATCGAATTCTGAAACTGGAATTTGTTTCGGATTTCGATATTCGGATTTAGAATTTATACCTTTGAAGGGGGAGGAAAAACGATGACGGCGAAATTAATCAACGGCAATGAAATTGCTCAACAGATTCGGGAGGAACTCAAACAGGAGACGGCTCGACTCAAAGAAAAATTCAACGTCGTTCCGGGGCTGGTCACGATTCTCGTCGGTGAAAATCCTGCCTCCGTGAGTTATGTCACCGCAAAGCAGAAAACCTCCAAGGAGCTGGGGTTTTACTCCATTCAGGATAACCAGCCTGCGACGATCCAGGAAGAGGAGTTGCTGACATTGATCGACCGATACAATAAGGATCCCAAGATTCACGGAATCCTGGTTCAGCTCCCCCTGCCCAAGCACATCAACGAGACGAAAATTCTTTATGCGATCGATCCCAAGAAAGATGTCGATGGTTTTCACCCGGTGAATGTGGGGAAATTGATGATCGGTGAAGCGGATTATCTCCCCTGTACCCCTGCCGGCATCCAGCAACTCCTGATCCGAACGGGTGCGAAAATTGACGGAGCGGAGGTCGTGGTCGTGGGAAGGTCCAACATCGTCGGAAAACCGATCGCCAACATCCTGCTGCAAAAACAGAAAGGGGCCAATGCGACCGTGACCATCTGCCATACCGGTTCAAAGGACATGGCCTTCCATACCAAGAGGGCGGACATCCTCATCGTTGCCGCCGGAAAGCCCAAGGCCATTACGGCGGATATGGTTAAAACCGGGGCCGTGGTCATCGACGTCGGCGTCAATCGGATCGGAATGACCCCCGAGGGAAAGGCGAAGCTGTGCGGGGATGTCGATTTTGATGGGGTCAAGGAAAAGGCAAGCGCCATCACCCCGGTCCCCGGAGGAGTCGGGCCGATGACGATTACGATGTTGATGATGAACACCGTGAAGGCTGCCAAATTGCATGCTGGCATTCAATAACTGAAAAAGAAAAAGTGTCAGTGACGCGTGTCAGTGCGGAAAAAACTGGCACTGAAAACGGACACAGACACTGAATTTACAGAAAGGAGGAATTCGCGTGTCTGACCAAATGGAAGAAAAAGTGACGTTCGATGGTAAAAAGGTGAAAGTATTAGGGGCCACGTTTGACGAGGGAAAGCCCGAGACACCCATCAACTGGAGACAGAAGATGAGGAGCCGGGATGAAATGCTCGCTTATCTCAAAACCGGCGAGCGTTACTGGTTCAGCGAAGAATGGTTTGGCAGTGAAAAGCGAAAGACCAAGGCCTAAATTAAGACAACCGGAGGGAGGTTAAGGATCATGGCATTTGAAATACCAAAAATTACCTACACAGGAAAGATAAAAGAAGTCACGCTGGGAAAAGGATCCAAGGCGGTCACCATCGGCGGAGAGACGGTTTATCCCTTTCACCTCTTCGAGGGAGCGATGCCGAACCCTCCTCGGATTGCCATGGAAGTCTACGATGCGCCCCCGGAAGAATGGCCGGAAGCGGCTTTGGAGCCTTTCAAGGATGTGGTCAATGACCCCGTGGCTTGGGCAAAAAAATGTGTCCAGAGTTACGGAGCCGAGTTGATCACCCTTCAACTCGTCAGCACGGACCCGAATGGTCTCAATCGCTCAAGCGATGAGGCGGCTCAAACCGTCAAAAAGGTGGCCGGCGCGGTGAATGTCCCGGTAATTGTATGGGGAAGTGGGAATACCGAAAAAGATGCCGATGTCCTTCGAAAGGTCGCGGAAGTCTGCGATGGGATGAACCTCGTGATCGGACCCGTGGCAGAAGGAAACTATAAACAGGTAGGTGCCGGGGCGATCGCCTATAAGCATACCACGATCGCCTCCAGTCCGATTGACATCAATCTGGCCAAACAGCTCAATATCCTGCTTGGAAATCTGGGAGTCCCGGACGGACAGATCGTTGTCGATCCGACCACGGGCGGGTTGGGATACGGAATTGAATATACCTACTCGGTCATGGAACGGGACCGGATGGCGGCCCTCACCCAGCAGGACGAGAGACTTCAATTCCCCATCCTCTGCAATATGGCCAGGGAAGTTTGGAAGACGAAGGAGGCCAAGACAAAGACGGAGGATGCCCCCGCTTTAGGGGATGCCAAGAAGAGAGGAATTCTCATGGAAGCGGTCACTGCGGTTGTCCTTCTTTTGGCAGGGGCTGATGTACTGGTAATGAGACATCCTGACGCCATCAAACTGGCCCGGGAGATGATTGCTGATTTCATGGCAAAGTAAAAACTTAAGGAAGGGGAGGACTTTAAAGGAGGATAAAATGGCAGAATTGGAAAAGAAAAGTATTGATCCGGCAACGATAAAAATGTTGAAGAAGGCTCAGGCCGATGGGTGTGAGACAATTTTCGACCGAGCCGAGACCATGAAACCCTGCCCTATTGGGGCGGAAGGAAGCTGTTGTAAGAATTGTGCGATGGGGCCCTGCCGCGTCCCCGCTCCAAAAAAGAAGGGGGAGAACGTTGCAGAAAAAGCTAAACGGACGGGTCTCTGCGGTGCCACCGCAGAGACGATTTCGGCGCGCAATTTCGCTCGGATGGTGGCCGCGGGAACGGCGGCCCACTCCGACCATGCCCGCGGTATCTCCGAAGTCTTTCTGGCCACGGCGAAGGGGGATGTTCCCGGATTTCAGCTTAAAGACGAGCAGAAACTCTATCAGGTCGCTATGGATTTCGGCGTGGAGATCGGTGACCGATCGGTCAAAGATATCGCCATCGACGTGGGCCATAAGGCCGTTGCCGAGTTCGGACGGCAGGAAGGGGAACCCCTCTTCATCAAAAGGGCCCCTCTCAAAAGACAGGAGATCTGGAAAAAACTGGGAATCACCCCTCGGGGGATCGACCGGGAGGTCGTCGAGCTGATGCACCGGACGCACATGGGTGTGGACCAGGATTATAGAAGCCTCTTGATGGCCGCCGCTCGCTGTGCCCTGGCCGACGGGTGGGCAGGATCGATGATTTCCACAGAGCTTCAGGACATCCTTTTCGGAAACCCGGTCCCCGTCTTCGGTCAGATCAATCTCGGGGTGTTGAAAAAGGATGAGGTGAACGTCGTCGTCCACGGTCACGAACCTTTGCTTCCGGAGATCCTGGCCGACGTGGTGAACGAGCCTGAAATTCAGGAGGCGGCCAAGGCCGTAGGGGCAAAAGGGGTCAATCTGGCCGGCATGTGCTGCTCCGCCAACGAAATTTTGATGCGGCACGGCATCCCCGTGGCTGGAAATTTTCTCCAGCAGGAACTGGCCATCGTGACCGGCGCGGTCGATGCCATGGTGGTCGATGTCCAGTGCGAGATGCAGTCCCTGGCCCAGGTGGCCAAGTGCTACCACACCAAGTTGATCACCACCTCCGCCAAGGCCAAGATCGACGGTGCGACGCACATTGAATTTGAAGAACACAATGCTCCCAATGTGGCAAAGAAGATTTTGATGGAGGGCATCCGGAACTTTAAGAACAGAAAAACCAATGTGGAGATCCCTGCCGACACCACAGACCAGGTCGTGGGGTTCAGCCATGAGACAATCAACTACTTGCTGGGAGGGGTCTTCCGCGCTTCCTACCGGCCTCTCAACGACAACATCATTAACGGCCGCATCCGAGGAATCGCCGGTGTGGTCGGTTGCAACAATGCACGAGTGACCCACGACGACCCCAACCTCACCTTGATCAAGGAATTGATCAAGAATGACGTGATCGTTCTCGTCACCGGATGCAGCGCTATGACCTGCGGCAAAGCAGGACTCCTCACCCCGGAGGCAGCCCGGCAATACGCGGGCGGCGGTCTCGCCTCGGTCTGTGAGGCCGTCGGCATCCCGCCCGTTCTTCATATGGGGGCCTGTGTGGACAATAGCCGGATCCTGATGGCCGCGACGGCCGTCGTCAAGGACGGCGGTTTAGGCGATGACATCAGCGATCTTCCGGCAGCCGGTGCGGCCCTGGAATGGATGAGCGAAAAGGCGGTTGCCATCGGTCATTACTTCGTCGCGTCCGGAGTTTTCACCGTATTCGGCACGACCTGGCCGACCGCAGGGAGTGACGAGGTCACCAAGCTCCTCTTCGAAGAGTTCGAGAATTCCGTCAAGGGTAAATGGGGGTTTGAACCCGACCCGATCAAGGCTGCTAAATTAATGATCGAACATATCGACAAAAAAAGGAAAGCTCTGGGCATCGACAAAACCAGGGAGCGTGTCCTCTTCGATATGGCCAAACGCCGTGAACTGGATGCGGCCTAAAAAATAAAAACACGTGTCCCGTGTCATCGTGTCGCGTGTCCGCAAGAGACAGAAACGGACACGGATGCCGGACACGGTCACGGTTGAGAAAAGGAGGAATCAAACGTGTCAAAAATCATTGCATCCGCTGCCATCAGAGGCGCTCATAAAATTGTCGAAAGGGCTGAAAAGAAATATCAGGAGGCCACTAAGAAATGGGGACCGAATCAGGAAGTGGGTTTCCCAAACACGGCCTACTATCTTCCCGTTATATATGCGATGCTGGGAATTCCTGTCCAGAAGATCGGGGATATGAAGCCGGTGTTAGATCGTTGCCGGGTCTTGCTGCCTCCCCTTGTAAAAGAGAAGGTTGCTCTCCCTTATCTGGCACCCGCCCTCGACGCGGGAATGGCCACGTTCTTCGCCGAGGAGATCATCGAGTCCATCCGGTACCTGGAAACGCCCAACTTCTACACGAAACAGGAAGACCCTCTGCCCGAGAATATTTGGCTGGGGGCTGCCGACGACGTCATCTTCCGCAAACGGGGCGTCGAATTTGTGGATGGAACCGCCCCTGGATTTGCTGCGATCGCAGGGGCAGCGCCCTCGCCGGAGGTTGCAAAAAAGATTGCCATCGAACTTCAGGAGAAAAACCTCTACATCTTCATGTGCGCTGAGAACGCGGGCAAACGTTTCTCGGACCAACTGGTAGAGGCGGGCGTTCAGATCGGATGGCCCACCCGTCTCGTCTCCTTTGGACCGGATATCAGCGCCGCCGTGTTTGCCATGGGGTTTGCCTGCCGTGTTGCCATGGCTTTTGGCGGTATCAAACCCGGAGATTTTCGAAAGAATTTAATTTACAACAAGGACCGAACCTTCGCCTTTGTCATGCCCTTAGGATTTGTATCCGACGAATGGTATGCCAACGCCGCGGGTGCCATCAACTGGGGATTTCCGACGATCGCGGATACCCCGATTCCTGAGGTTCTCCCCTCCGGTATCTGTACTTACGAACACGTGGTTTCCAACATCCCCCACGATCAGATCGTCCAGAGAGCCGTGGAGGTCAGGGGATTGAAGGTCCAGGTGGCCTCGGTGCCGATCCCGGTCTCTTACGGCCCTGCTTTCGAGGGCGAGCGGGTGCGCGGTGAGGATATCTATCTGGAATGCGGTGGAGGGCGAACCCATGCGGTGGAGTGGGTCACCTCCAAGAATATGGATGAGGTCGAGGACGGAAAGGTTGAAGTGATCGGTCCTGAATTAGACGGTATTCAACCCCCGGCACAACTCCCTCTTGCCATTGTCGCTGAAGTCGCGGGCCGACAGATGCAGGAGGATTTTGAACCGATTCTGGAAAGACAGATTCACCATCTGATCAATTATGCCCAGGGAGTGATGCATATCGGCCAGAGAGATATCGCCTGGTTAAGGGTCGGCAAAGGAGCAGTGGAAAAAGGATTCCGCCTCGCCCATCTGGGGAAGATCCTTCATGCCAAGTTCCATCAGGACTTTGGAGCGATCTTCGATAAAGTCCAGGTCAAGGTTTATACGGAACCCAAGGCAGTGGAGGAAATGCTTGGGAAGGCAAGGGACGTGTATCGGAAAAGAGATGCCCGTATTGAAGGAATGACCGACGAGACCACGGACCTCTTCTATTCCTGCACCCTTTGCCAATCCTTTGCGCCCAACCATGTTTGTGTCATTAGCCCCGAAAGGACCGGGCTCTGCGGTGCTTACAACTGGATGGATTGCAAGGCCTCTTTTGAAATCAATCCGACCGGACCCAACCAACCGGTTCAGAAGGGCGAGATGATCGATACGAAGCTGGGTCAATGGAAGGGTGTGAATGATTTTGTGTTCAAGGCATCCCGCCAGAAGATCGATCACTACAACTTTTATAGTCTTGTTTACGATCCGATGACCACGTGCGGGTGCTGTGAATGCATTGCCGCCGTTCTCCCGATGTGCAACGGGGTCATGACGGTCAACCGGGATTTCATGGGAATGACCCCCTGCGGAATGAAGTTTACGACGCTGGCAGGGTCGGTCGGTGGGGGTGCTGTCACCCCGGGTTTTGTCGGCCACAGCAAGTACAATATCACCCAGAGGAAGTGGCTGGTTGGAGATGGAGGCCTCAAGCGGTTGGTTTGGATACCCAAGATCCTCAAAGAGGAAATTGGAGACCGGTTGAAGAAAAGAGCTGCGGAGATCGGCATTCCGAACCTTCTGGATATGATTGCAGATGAAACCATCGGGGTGACGGAGGAGGAAATTCTTCCCTTCCTGACAGAGAAGAATCATCCGGCCCTCTCGATGGACCCGATTCTCGGGTGATGAAGCAAAGCGCTAAGCGCAGAGCGTTAAATCCTTATTGTGTGATGTTCGCTATGCGCCATGCTCTATGCGCTGTGCGAAATTGGAAAGGAGAAGAAATCATGGGACTGACGGGGATCCAGATCTTTAAGCTGTTACCGAAAACCAACTGTAAGGAGTGCGGCGTTCCGACCTGCCTGGCTTTTGCCATGAACTTGGCGGCCGGGAAAGCGGAATTAGCCTCCTGCCCCTACGTGTCGGAGGAGGCGAAGGCCATGCTCTCTGAGGCGGCGGCCCCGCCCATTCGTCCTCTCACCATTGGCTCGGGTGAGAATGTGGTCAAGGTGGGCGGAGAAACAGTCTTGTTCCGACATGAAAAAACCTTTGTGAACAAGCCGGGTATTGCCATCTTGATCAGCGATACCATGCCCGAAGCAGAGGTGAACGGACGCTTGAAGCGATTCAAAGAATTAAGATATGAAAGGGTCGGCCTCACCCTGCGTCCGGAGATGGTGGCCGTCAAGAATGAATCAGGCGACCCGAGCAAATTTGAAGCCTTGGCCAAAAAGGTGAAAAGTGAAACCGACGCGGCCCTGATCTTGATCAGCGGTAAGGTGGATGCGTTGACCGCAGGAGTGAAGGCCTGTGCGGACAGGGTTCCGCTGATCTACGCAGCAACCGACGGCAACAGCGATGCCTTGGCCAACCTGGCGAAAGAGAACAAATGCCCGTTGGCAGTCAAAGCCGAAACGCCCGATGCCTTGGTTGCGCTTTCCGATAAGCTGACCGCCGCGGGCTTGAAGGACCTGGTCCTTGATTCTGGATCAAGGACCCTTCGCAAAGCCTTTGAAGACCAAATCTACATCCGCCGGGCGGCCCTCAACCAGAAAAACCGCTCCCTCGGATTCCCGACGATTACCTTCCCCTGTGAGATGACGAAGGACCCGATGAAGGAAGCTTTGATTGCAGCAACCTTTATCTCTAAATATGCAGCCATCATCGTTCTATCCGATTTCCAGGGCGAAACCGTCTTTCCTCTCCTTGTGGAACGGCTGAATATTTATACGGACCCTCAGCGGCCGATGATGATGCAGCAGGGGATCTACCCCATCGGCAACCCGACGGAGGATTCCCCCGTTCTCATCACCACCAATTTTTCCTTGACCTATTTTATCGTCTCCGGTGAGGTTGAATCGAGCCGGGTGGCCAGCTGGCTTCTGGTCATGGATACGGAAGGCCTTTCTGTTCTGACCGCCTGGGCCGCAGGGAAATTCGTCGGCGATGCGATCGGTGCCTTTATCAAGAAAAGCGGCATCACAGAAAAGGTCAAGCATCGCCGGGTGGTCATCCCCGGAGCCGTTGCTGCCGTGAGCGGCGACCTTGAAGAGGAACTCGGGAAGGGTTGGGAAGTGAAAATTGGGCCGAGGGAGGCTGCTCACCTGCCGGCTTTTCTGAAAATGGGATCCTAATGCGGATTGTGGAATGGGGAACAGAAAATCTGACATCCACACTCCGGGCAATACGGAATTTTCAATCGACAATCCGAAATCCGCAATTCAATAGAGGGAGGAATTATGTTACGTGTCGGAGAAAATCTCAATGTGATGGTCAAGAAGATTGGAACTGCCATGAAGGATAGAGATCCTAAGCCCATTCAGGAACTGGCCATGGCGGAGGCCAAAGCAGGGGTCGATTTCATCGACATTAATCTCGGTCCTGCCAGGAAAGGCGGAGGGGAGTTGATGGAGTGGATCGTCAAGGTCGTTCAAGAGGTCGTGGATACGCCTCTTTACCTGGACACCATCAATACAGAAGCGATCGAAGCCGGGCTAAAGGTTTACAAAAATAAGAAAGGAAAGGCCGTGATCAATTCGATCATGGCCCGTCCTGAGAGTATGGACGCCAAATTTCCGCTCGCAGCCAAATATAATGCAGGGGTCGTCGCTCTTCTCTGGGGTCCCTCCGGTCTCCCCCGAGACGCAGATGAAAGGGGAGTCCTTGCGGCGGAACTCATGCAAAAATGTTTGGAATTCGGCATCCCGGGGGAAGATGTTTGGATGGACCCCATCGTCACTCCGGTGACCAGCCCCCAGAGCCAGGTTCAGGTTCCGAGCTGCGTCGAGTTTATGAAAATGTTCAAGGACCTTCAAGAAGTGCTCCCCGGGATGAAATCGACCTGCGGCCTCTCAAACGTATCCAACGGGGCTCCAGAACATCTCCGGCCCATTCTCAACCAGACCTATATGATGATGCTCGAAAGATACGGGATGGCTTCTGCTATCGTGGATGCCTTTGACGCCGACCTCAAAAAATTCGCATCGGGGGGACGGCCCGAACTCCGAAAACTGGTCTACCGTGCCATGGATGGAGAAGAGATCGATCTTAAGTCCTTGAGTAAAGAAGAGGCGGATTATGTGAAGACCACCCGAGTTTTGATCGCTAAAACGCTTTACTCGGATTCATGGCTGGAGCTTTAAATTAGGCACGTCCAAAACATTATGACCGTTAGGATCGTTTCGATCGTTATATCTGTCCGGCAGTACTCAACGAAACGAACGGACCTAACGAACCTAACGGACTAAACCCCTTGAATCTTCTGGATAAGGAGTAACAACGAGTGGAGAGCGATGTTCTCATCATCGGTGGAGGAATTTCCGGAATCACGGTGGCTTTGGAACTAGCCCAGTCAGGAATCCCTTTTACGCTCGTCGAAAAAGAAAGTTCCCTGGGAGGCCTTTCTGCCTCCTTCTGCTGCAAGGCTTCGGCATCTTGCAATAAGTGCTTCGCGTGTGTCGTGGACAAGAGAATTACTGAAATTCATCAACGCCGCGACAGTTCGGTCCTGACGCAGACCGAGGTGACCGGCGTGAAAAGCGACGGCAGAAAACATCGGGTCGCCTTAAAGCGAGGGACCGAGCGGATCGATTTAGAGGTTTCGGCTGTTGTCATCGCTGCAGGAATCAACCCGTTTGATGCCTCTCAAAAAGCGGAATATGGATACGGCCGATACAAAAATGTCATCACTGCCAAAGACCTTGATGAAATGCTTCGTTTTCGCGGGGCCCTCTCCCGTCCCTCGGATGGAAAACTTCCAAAAAACGTAGCTTTTTTCCAATGCGTGGGCAGCCGGGATGAATCGATTGGAAACCTTTACTGCTCACAGGTCTGCTGCGCCTACGCGCTCCGTCTGATCAAAGCGATTCGTCACCAATATCCCGAAGTCGAAGCCACTTTTCTCTACATGGATATCCAGCCTGCGGGTGCCTCCTTCCAGGAGTTCCTCGATTCGTGTCGTGAGGACAAGGGAATCCGCCTCATTCGAAGCCTCCCCTCCAAAGTCTATCATTTCCCCCTCTCGGATACGCTGAGGGTTCGATTCATAGACCCGGAGAAGGGAGACGTGGTGGAAGATCCTTTCGATCTCATTGTTCTTTCCGTCGGGATGGTGTTGAACAAACAGGCCAAACCTCTCACGGAACTGTTCGGGTTAGGGTTGACGGAGGATGGCTTTATCGCTTCCCCTCCGCTCCAAAGCGGCGTTTTCGTCACGGGCGCGTGCAGTGGCCCCAAAGACATCGATCGCTCAATTCTTCATGCAAAGTCTGCTGCCTTTCTCGTTCAGCAACATTTGAGGGGGAGGTCTTAAATGGTTCGAATCGGGATTTTGATCGACGGTTTGCAAGGATCGATCCCTGCTTCCTTTCGAGAAAAAATATCGGAGGACGTAAAAAAACTTCCAGAAATCGCCTTTTGCCTCGAAGAGGAAAACCTCGCCGCATCGGACGCTCTGAACAGGATAGGGAAGCGTCTCGAAACGGGGGGGGGCGAAGGACTCGTCATTGTCGGGGGAAGTCCAAAACTTTATGAAACTTCGTTCCAAAAACTGAAGCACGCCCTTCCCCTCAACCCCTACCTCTACGCAGTGGCCAATATCCGCGAACAGGCTCTTTGGATGATGTCGGATGAGGGGACAGCCTTAGAAAGAGCCAGAGCCATCGTTTCCAAAACCATCCGCGCTCTCTTGAATGCCAAACCCGTCGAGACCCAATCTCTACCGTTGAAACCCGAGGTATTGATTCTCGGAGGCGGGATTACAGGAATTTCAATCGCCCAGGAATTGACCCAGTCGGGGATTCACGTCTTTCTTTTGGAAAAGGGAACCCGCCTGGGGGGCAGGACTTTAGAACTCTACAAATTTTATAACCGTCCTGTCGAAGTTCAGAAGTGGATGAACGAAAAGATTTCCGATGCGGAACACAATTCCCAAATTACCCTTTTCACCCGGTCGGAATTGAAACACCTCGACGGCCACCTGGGTCGATTTCAGGCCACGATACAAGGCCCTGACCGGATGGAAACGGACCTCTCCGTCTCGGCCATTGTTGTCGCCACGGGATATTCGGCGACACGCGATACGAACGGCATTTATGGCCACAAAAGAGTGACCGGCCTTCCTGAGATGGAAAGGCTTCTGTCTACGACAGGTGGTCCCCCGCTTCTTTGGGACGGGAAGAAAGTGGAGATCGTGACCTATCTTCTCGACGGGGTCAACCAAGACATCAAGGTGGATTCAATCAATGCGGTCAAGCAGGCGCTGCTCCTCCAAGAGGCTTTTCACTGCCAGGTGGCGATCCTCTGTAAAGATGTCAAAGTCGCAGCCGACGGGATGGAGCGTCTTTATCGAAAGGCAAGAGAAAAGGGTGTGCTCTTCTTTAAATACGAAGAACCTCCGAAGCTTTCGATCGCCAACGGTCAGATTCAGATCCACGTCAGGGATACCGCGGCCATTCAAAAAGACGACCAGTGGCCCGTCTCCATCCTCTCTGACCTCGTCATTGTGAGCGAGGCTTTCATCCCTACGCCGGAAACAGTATCTCTTTCGGAACTCCTTAAAATTCATTTGGGAAATCGGGGTTTTCTGATGGAGGATAACCCCCAACTTCTTCGTGTTCGATCGAACCGGAGGGGGATCTTTGTGGCGGGAGCCTGTCGATTCCCTCAGGAAGTTTCAGAATCGTTGATCGAGGCCAGAGCCGTGGCCGAAGAAGTCCTGGCCCTTCTTTCGAAAGGGACCTACACCTACGATCTCGCCGTGGCAGAAGTGGACCCCAAGAAATGCGCGGTCTGCTATACCTGCCCGAGACTTTGTCCTCACTCCGCCATCACCGTGGAAAAATACGGAGAAAGAAACGTCTATGTCACCCCTGGAACCGGGGGAGACATGAAGTGGGGAGCTGCCAAAGTGGACCCTGCTGCCTGTTATGGCTGTGGCATCTGTGTCGCCGAGTGCCCAGCAAGGGCGATCACCCTTCACCACTTAACCGATGGCCAGATCTATGCGCAGATGAACCTCCCTGAATGAGGAGATAAGGGAGATGGGGGGATTGGGAGAAAATTCAAAATTCGAAGCACGAAACAGATTCAGGACCAAAATACGAATTTTCCCAAATACATTCTCTCCTCGCAGGGAAAAGGGAGACATCGCGTCGTTTCAGACATTTGAGTTCGGATTTGTTTCGAATTTCGATATTCGAATTTCGAGTTTCTGTTTGAGGTGTGGACATGCTGAACTTTGATCCCAAAATTGTGGCTTTTTGTTGTGATCAGTCTGGATATCCCGCTGCGGATATGGCGGGAACGTTGAAGCTCGTCCTTCCAAAAAATATTGAAATTGTCCGCGTTCCTTGTGCAGGCCGGATTGAGACGATCTACCTCTTAAAAGCCTTGGAAAAAGGAGCGGATGGTGTTCTTGTTTTCGCTTGTTACGAAGAAAACTGTCAGTTCCTGAGGGGAAACCTCCGCGCGAAAGGCCGCCTGTCCTACGCCCACCGGATGCTGGAGAAGATCGGCATCGAGAAGGAACGTTTGGAAATCTGCCATCTCGCTACAAACAGCGGTGTAAAGTTGGCAGAAGCCCTTCGCCGAAAATCGGAGGAACTGAGGAAAATGGGGCCGAACCCGGCCAACATAGGCTTGGCAGAGAGCAAAGCGCAGAGAGCATAGCGTTAAAACCCTTTGCCCTTTGCCCTATGCACCATGCGGATTTGGTGAATTCAGCCAGGAGGAATGAATGATCAAGGCAGAACAAAAACCGATGGAAGAAATTTTGAGATACCTCGACCCCTACAATAAGATTTTGCTTTCGGGTTGCGGGGCCTGTGTCACGGTCTGCCATACAGGGGGTGAAAAAGAAGTAGGGCTGCTGGCCTCCGGCCTCAGGATGGCAAGGCAGAAAATAGGAAAGAGGCTGGAAGTTCTCGAGGTCACACCCGCCCGGCAGTGTGAGCCGGAGTTCGCTTTAGAAATGTCCCAAACGATCGAAAAAGTCGAGGCCGTTGTCTCCATCGCTTGCGGAGTGGGCGTTCAGACGTTGGTGCGCCACTATCCGAAGACTCCCGTCTTTCCGGGAGTCAACACCACTTTTCTGGGGGAAACGATTACCCACGGAGTGTGGGAGGAGCGATGCCAGGCTTGCGGGAACTGTGTCCTCGAAAAGACCGGAGGCGTCTGCCCGATTGCGCGTTGTGCCAAACAATTACTCAACGGACCCTGCGGGGGCTCCTCCAAAGGGAAATGCGAAATCAAAAAGGAGGCGGACTGCGCTTGGCAGCTGATCTACGACCGGCTCAAGGCCCTCAACCAACTGTACAAGATGGAAGAAATCATCCCGGCCAAACGATGGGGGGTGGAATCGAGAGATAGCGGATTGAGGAGGATCGTGAGGGAGGATCTCAAGGTATGAACGCAGGGAGCAATCTGGAAAAAATCCTAGAGAAAAGACTGTTTGCCGTTTCCGGCGAATTGGGGCCTCCAAAGGGCAACGACATTAGTGTGATCAAACGGAAGGCGGACCTCCTGAAAGGATATGTGGATGCGGTCAACGTCACGGATAATCAGACCGCCATTGTCAGGATGTCAAGCATTGCCACCTCGAGCTTTCTCATTCAGATGGGGCTGGAACCCGTGATGCAGATGACGACAAGGGACCGGAACCGGATCGCCATTCAAAGCGATATCTTCGGGGCCACGGCCCTCGGGATTAAGAACATGCTCTGCCTCACCGGAGACCACCATACCTTCGGAAATCAGGTGGATGCCAAGAACGTCCACGACCTCGATTCCATCCAACTGATTGACTGCGTCCGAACGATGCGAGACCAAGGAACGCTCCTCGGCGGACAAGAAAAGATCGAAGGAGCAATCAAGCTTTTCATCGGGGCTGCGGAGAATCCCTTTGGCGACCCCTTTGAATTTCGCGCCATCCGATTAGGCAAAAAGGTGGCGGCAGGGGTGAACTTCATCCAGACCCAATGCATCTACGATATGAACCGCTTCAAAGAGTGGATGAAAATGGTCAGGGACCGCGGACTCCACGAGAAGTGCCACATCCTGGCGGGCGTCACGCCTCTCAAATCTGGAGGTATGGCCCGATACATGGCGAAGAACGTCTCCGGCATCATCATCCCCGACGAGATCATTGATCGGGTCGTCAAAGCAAAAAAACCCGCGGAGGAAGGAATCAAAATCTGTGTGGAGCAGATCCAAGAACTAAGAGAGATTGAAGGGGTTCATGGAGTCCATATCATGGCCATCGAATGGGAGCAGATGGTCAGTAAGATCACCGAGATGGCCGGGTTGCTACCTCGTCCTAAGGTAGAATAGCGCAACGCAGAGGAGAAAACCCATGTCATTCAAAGAGCAGTTGGATTCAGGGAAGTTCGTGGTGGTCGCCGAACTTCAACCCCCCAAGGGGAACAACCTCTCGGAGCTTTACGAGCATGCGGAACTCCTCAAGGGACGCGTGGATGCGGTTAATGTGCCCGACCTCCAGAACGCCATCATGAGGCTCGGGTCTCTTTCGGTTTGCACCCTGCTGAAGGCGAGGGGATTGGAGACCATCTATAATCTATCCTGTAGCGACCGAAATCGATTGGCACTGCAATCGGAGCTCCTGAATGCCTCCGCCCTGGGCTTGAAAAACATCCTGGTCCTCCAAGGCGATCCTCCTTCCCTCGGAGATCACTTCGAAGCTCATGCGGTTTTTGACCTCGACGTATTGGGCTTGCTCAACGCCGCCAAGCGCCTTCAGGAGGGCTACGACCTCGTCGGCAATGACCTTCAGGGAAAACCGCAGTTTTGTGTCGGCGCCTTACTCAACGCCGCGGCCAAGGGTCATGTCCTCGATTTGGAGATCCTGGACATGGAAAAGAAAATTCGCCTGGGCGCCGAGTTCTTCTTCACTCACTCCGTTTACGACGTGAGCCTTTTCGAGCCCCTCAGCAAGAAAGCGGCTCAATTCAAGGTCCCCATCATCGCAGGCATTACTCTCCTTAAATCAGTCGGCATGGCCCGATATGTCAATAAGCACGTGGAAGGAGCCTTCATTCCGGATTCGATCATCGACCGGTTGATGAAAGCTTCCGACAAACAGAAAGCAAGCATCGAGATCGCAGGCGATCTGATCAAGGCCTTGAAACCCCTTTGCCAAGGAGTTCAAATCATCCCCATCGGGTGGGAAAAGCAGATCCCTGCGCTCTTGGAATATGTAGGGCTTTGACCCGTCTCCCCTGGATCATCGCCAGACAGGAGGAGCGGGCAGAACGGGTGGGTTCAAACAAAATCATCACGCTGGGCAGGGGTGGCCCGAAGCATGAAACCGTCAGGTTTTCTTGTCAACCCTAGGGAGATCAGTCGCCGAGGGAGGGGAATGTCCCCGAGAAAACCGACTCCACCAACCAAAAGAAAAAAAGCGGCCGACCCCCTGGCCGGGGTCAGAAAGACCCGGGGGGATTCCGAACTCTTTCAATCCGTTGCCGAGCTGGGGATCGACGGGATCCTCGTCTTTGATGAACACCATCAGATTGAATTCGCAAATCGAATGGCTTCCGAGATCACCGGATATTCGGAAAAAGAGTTGCTGAAGATGTCCATCCCTTCCCTTTTTGCCGAACCCCATCCACCCGTCGTCGAAGAGCTCTTTGTCCATCCGGATCGCTATGCCGAAAAAACCCGCACGGAAGCTCGGCTGCTCACTTCCACGGGGCAAGTTAAAGAGGCCCAAATCTGCCTCGTCTTAGCGAAAACGTCTCTGGGAGCCAAGAAAGGCTATGCCTATCTTCGAGAGATGACCGACTCAAAAAATATGGAACGAAGAGTCCGGGAGGTCACCCAACAATTTGAGAAGATTGCAGAGATGGGGGATGACGGAATCATGGTTTTCGATCAAGCCTTCAAGATCGTTTTTGCCAATCAGAGGGCTTCCGAAATCTTCGGGATCACGAAGGAAGATTTGGTCGGAAGAAATTTTTTCTCCGTGATTGGCAAAGAGGGCAAAGAATTTCTTGAAGGAACGGTCATCCGCGGTGTCGGAGTCGGAGAGAAACTCTGCACGGAAATGAGTCTCTTGACCTCTCAGGGCCAGGTCAAGGATGCCGAAGTCTGTATCGCCCTGGCCGAGTCAGATACCGGAGACGTCAAGACCTATGCCTACATCCGCGACATTACGGAACGGAAGAAATTCGAAAGGGATCTCAAGGGTTCCGAAGAAAAGCTCAGAAACCTCTTCGAGCGGGTGAGACACGGCCTCTTCATCAGCTCAAGAGAGGGCAAGTTCTTAGACTGCAACCAAGCGCTTCTCGATCTGTTGGGATACGCCACCAAACAGGAATTTTTCGAGATCGATATTGCCCGGGATCTTTACGTAAACCCTGAAGACCGGAAGGTGTTTCAGGAAAGGATTGAACGAGATGGTTATGCCAAAGACATGGAGGTCGAATTCAAGAAGAAGAATGGAGAGAGAATCACCGTCTTGCTGACCGGTCATCCGATTAAGAATGAGAAGGGAGAGGTGGTTGGCTATCAAGGCATTAATTTGGATATTTCTGAGAGGAAACGCATCGAGAACGAACTTCGCGAGGCCAACGAATTCTTCATGAACCTGATTGAAAGCTCTGTGGATGGGATCATTGCCGCAGATATGAAAGGCAACATCTTCATCTTCAACAAAGGGGCCGAGGCGTTGACGGGATACTGGGCAGAAGAGGTAATCGGCAAACTTCACATCACCCGCATCTACCCGGACGGCGTGGCGAAAGAGATCATGAAGAAACTCCGAAGTCCGGAATACGGCGGTGTCGGGAAATTCATCCCGACCCAGCTAAACGTGTTGAATAAGGTTGGCGAAGAAATCCCCATCCAGCTCTCTGCCGTCCTGATCTATAACGGAACGGGCCAGGAAATTGCCAGTGTGGGGATTTTTACGGATCTGAGACCTCGCTTGAAGATGGAAAAGAAGCTTCAAGAAACCCACCTTCAGTTAGTCAGTTCGGAGAAGATGGCTTCTCTTGGAAAGCTTGCAGCCGGCATTGCTCATGAGATTAACAATCCCTTGGGTGGCATTCTGATCTACGCCAGCCTGATGATGGAGGACCTTTCCGAGGACGATTCCCGGCGAGGAGATTTGGCCCGGATCGTTCAGGAGGCGGGTCGGTGCAAGGAAATCGTGAAGAGCCTCCTCGAATTCGCCCGACAGACCGAGCCAAAGATGGAGCCCACGGATATCAACCGGGCCATTAATGATGGCCTCTTCTTCTTGGTCAATCAGGCCCTTTTCTACAATATCCAAATCGTGAAGAGACTCGACTCCTTCCTGCCTTTTGTCCAGGGGAATGCCAGTCAGTTGAAACAAGTTTTCATGAATATCATTGTAAATGCCGCGGAGGCCATGCATGGGAGCGGAACCCTGACGATTACCACCGCCCCCGCCCCCGATCGAAAGGCGATCTTTGTGGAATTCACGGACACCGGCGAGGGCATTCCGGAAGAGAACTTCACCCGAATCTTCGATCCCTTCTTCACCACAAAACAGGTGGGAAAGGGAACCGGATTGGGTCTTGCCACTTCCTACGGAATTGTGGAGGATCACGGCGGAAAGATCAGCGTCAAGAGCAAGGTGGGCGAAGGAACGACATTCAGGATTGAACTTCCCGTTCACCAAGGGACTCAAGCGATTCTGGAAAGTGCTTCCATCCAGGGTTAAGGGGTAAAGGATGGATCGAAACGCGCAGGGGAATCAGATGGAGAATCCTTTCCTGTCTGAAGTGGCTCAGGCCAGCGGCGAAAACATCCAGGCCTGTTTTCAATGCCAGAAATGTTCTGCGGGATGTCCGATCGCCTATGCGATGGATATTCTCCCCAATCAAATGCTCCGTCATATCCAGTACGGCCATCGAGAGCGCGTCCTTTCCTCAAAGACAATCTGGATCTGCGCCTCGTGCTATACCTGCAGTGTTCGATGTCCGAACAAAATTGATATCGCCAAGACGATGGATACCTTGAGGCACCTGGCGCTTCGTTCTGGGGTCGAACCGGGCGAAAAGGATGTTCCCGTTTTTCACTCCGTTTTCTTAGAGTCGATTAAGTCAAGGGGCCGGATCCATGAACTCAGTTTGATTGTACTGCTGAAATCCAAAACAAAAGATCTCTTCAAAGACGCTGGATTGGGGTGGAAGATGTTTCGGAAGGGAAAAATCAGGCTTCTCCCGTCGAGATTTGCGGGAAGGAAAGAAATCCAGCAGATTTTTAACACCTTTGGAAAAGGGACAAAGTAATGAAGCACCAAATTCCAAACAATGACCAAAGGTCCAATGGCCGAAATACGTTGTGTGGGTTATTTGGGTATTCGGTATTGTGATTTGCTTGGAATTTGGGATTTGAATGACGGAAGGGGATAGGAAATGAGAGAGGTCTCCTACTACCCTGGGTGCTCCCTTCATGGAACCGCAAGGGAGTACGATGATTCGATCCGGGGCGTCTCTAAACTCCTCGATATCCAGCTCCACGAACTGGAGGATTGGACCTGTTGCGGTGCGAGCTCAGCCCACTGCACCGATGAAGAGCTCGCCGTCGAACTGGCCGCTCGAAATCTTGCTATCGCTGAAAAGAACAATCGTCCGTTGTTGGTTCCTTGCGTCGCCTGTTACAGCCGATTCAAGGCAGCGGAACAAGCGGTTCAGGAACATTCCAAGAAAGTCTTCTCCCCCTATTACGGGAATATCCCTATTCAATATGCCCTCGACTTTTTCTGCGACGAAGTCCTCTTAGCCGAGGTGAAGAAAAAACGCTCGAGGCCTCTCTCGGGGCTTAAGGTGGCGTGTTACTACGGGTGTCTCACGGTTCGGCCGCCGAAACTGACGGGCATACGGGATTATGAAAATCCTCAACACATGGACCGGTTGATGAAATGCTTGGGTGCGGATCCCCTTCCCTGGTCCTATAAGACCGATTGCTGCGGGGCCAGTCTCGTGATGACGCGGACCGATATCGTAAGAAAATTGAGCGAGCGGATTCTCTCCATGGCCAGGGAGGCAGACGCGGACTGTCTGGTAACGGGCTGCTCGATGTGTCAGGCCAATCTCGATACCCGCCAGGAAGAATTGGAGAAGGAGACGGGGAAGAGATACCATCTCCCCATTCTTTATTTTACCGAATTGATGGGGCTGGCCCTGGGACACCGGGATGCCAGGAAATGGCTCACCCGGCACCTCACCGACCCCATCAAGATGCTCGGTAGCAAGGGGTTGATCTAGCAACTTTCAAGAAATTGTTTGGGTCATTTGGATTTTGATCATCGGTGCTTATTTGGGATTTGGTGCTTGGTGTTTGGGATTTGAAACCATCCAATTAACTTCTTAATAAACCTGGAATTTACGAGGAACCAAATGGCGGGTAATGTTGATGGAAAAATTGGTGCCGTGATGGTCGTCGGAGGCGGGATCGCCGGCATCCAAGCCTCCCTGGATCTGGCCGAATCTGGCTACTATGTCTACCTCGTCGAATCCTCACCCGCGATCGGCGGTGTGATGGCCCAATTGGACAAGACCTTTCCCACCAACGACTGCTCGATGTGTATCATTTCTCCCAAGCTGGTGGAGGCCGGAAGGCATCTCAACATTAACATCCTGACGGCCACCGATGTGGAAGGCATTTCAGGGGAACCGGGGAATTTTACGGTCGCCCTTATCAGGCATGCCCGTTTTGTGGACACCGCCAAGTGCACCGGTTGCGGTGATTGCGCAGCCGCTTGCCCCATCCTCCGCCCCGATGAATTCAACGCCCTGCTTTCCACACGGAAGGCGATCTATAAAAAATACCCGCAGGCCATCCCGAATGCCTTTGCTATCGAAAAACGCGGGGAAGCGCCGTGTCGCAACGCCTGCCCGATTGAGCAGCGGGCTATGGGCTACGTGGCACTGATCCGTGAAAAACGCTTCGCCGAAGCTTATCGCACCATCAAAGAAGACAATCCCTTCCCTTCCGTTTGCGGCCGCGTATGCAACCACCGATGTGAAGAGGCTTGCACCCGCAACGAGGTTGGAAGTGAGCCGGTCAATATCATGCATTTTAAACGTTTTGTCACCGACTGGGCATTTACCCATCCGGAAGAGATCCAGAAAGTGTATGCGTCGGG
>Ga0335070_10001561_pt1 | contig 26469 bp, 25 predicted proteins | sample Lox_Sample_13_FD_206722 | JGI IMG/M metagenome (GOLD analysis project Ga0335070, IMG submission 206722) | Soil microbial communities from Loxahatchee National Wildlife Refuge, Florida, United States - Lox_Sample_1.3 | ecosystem: Environmental > Terrestrial > Soil > Wetlands | place: USA...
ACTGCCCCCCTGATCAGGGAGATGGTAAACGCCCGTCTGATCGAGAGAGGATTGGAGCATGCCCGCAAGATGCACACTCGACTGGGAATGCCCATCTACGATGTTGACAATCTCATCCTCCATCAGAACAAGGAAAATGCCAACGTCCCGCATGGTCCGGAGGCAACCAATCTCACCCTTGCCGAGAGGATAAAAAAGGAGTTTGCGCTCCTCTCTGTTTTTTCTCAGGATGTTTCCGACGCCCATATGAACGGCGATATCCATCTTCACGACCTCGGTTTCGTGGACCGGCCATACTGCAGTGGCCAGTCCCTAGAGTACATAAAGAGATTTGGGCTCGACCTGCCCCATTCTCTGTCCATGGCAAAGCCTGCAAAGCATCCCGAGGTACTCCTTGCCCACCTCGTTAAGTTTGCAGCCGCCCTGCAGAGCCATTTCGCCGGCGCTATCGGCTGGGATGCGGTGAACATCTTCTTCGCGCCCTACCTGGAGGGCATGAGTGACAATGACGTCAAGCAGCTTGCCCAGATGCTGATTTTCGAATTCTCCCAGCAGGCGGTGGCACGTGGCGGTCAGGCCATATTTACCGATATCAACCTTTACTGGGAGATCCCAAAACACTTTGTGGACGTACCGGCTATCGGCCCCGCCGGCAAATTTACCGGCAAGACATACGGGCAGTACGAGAAAGAAGCGCAGCGCTTTGTCTGGAAGCTCTTCGAAGTGTTCAAGGAAGGAGACGGCGCAGGCAGACCCTTCTTCTTCCCCAAGCCGCTCGTGCATATCACGGAAAAATTTTTCAAGACTGAAGGCTATACCGATTTTCTCGATCTTATCTGTGATGTTGCAGCAGACAAGGGCAATACCTATTTTGTCTTTGACCGGGGAGAGACAGCCAAGATTTCTGAGTGCTGCCGCCTGAGCTTCAAGCTGGACGAGCATGACCTGCTCGACGCGAAGGAACCCTGGAGAATGCGTTATTGTGCGCTGCAGAACGTTTCTCTCAACCTTCCACGCATCGCTTATATGGCCGAGCAGGATGACACAAACCTTTTCAACCTTCTCACTGAGCGCTTCATGCTTGCCGTCAAAGCCCACAAAGAAAAAAGGGCTTTCATCGAGAGATTGCTCTCTGCAGGAGAGGATGGTCCTCTCGCCCTGCTGACCATGAACCGGGACGGTATGTCCTATCTCAGGATGAACAAAGCATCCCACCTCGTCGGCATGGTGGGCCTCAACGAGATGGTTCAGATACACACCGGCGAGCAACTGCACGATTCCAAGAAAGCATTGAAGTTTGGTCTCAAGATTCTTGCCCACATGAAGCTCCTCGCTGACAAAATGAAACGGCAGGAGGGAATGAGGCTCGTCCTGGAGCAGACACCGGCAGAGAGCACGAGTTACCGCTTTGCACGACTCGATATGCGGTACTTCTCTCCTGCATCCGGAAGGGTGGTAAAGGGAGATGTGGCATCCGGTGAGGTCTATTACACCAATTCAACCCATCTTAACGTAAATGCCGCGATGAACCCCATCGAAAGGGTCACCAATGAAGGCCTCTTTCACCCGCTGATAGAGGCAGGTTCCATCTCGCACGTCTGGATCGGCGAGGCCCAGCCGTCTAAGGGGGCAATTGGTGACTTTGTGCTGAAGACTTTCAGGCACACTACCAGCGATCAGATAGCTTTCTCGCCGGAATTCACGACCTGTAACAAGTGTCACCGCACCTCGCGGGGCTTGAGGGATGACTGCGCCTACTGCGGCTCGCATGAGGTCGACGGCATCACGCGCATCACGGGTTACTTCACCAAGGTCTCCAGCTGGAATAAGGGTAAGCTGGGTGAACTGAAGGATCGTTACCGGAACATGGAATATTTTGCACAGGACACCGATCAGGGCAAAAATCAATACAAGGACAGGAAAGAAGAGAAAAAAGTAGCAGTGGGATGAGAAAGACGGTTGCGGGTTTCGGGTTGCGAGTTCCGAGTTCTTCGATTGTCAAATTCTAACTCGTAACGCGTAACAGGATTTTTACTTAACGCGTAACACTTTTTTTGGGAGGAGACTGATGGGCATAGTGAAAATATTCTACAAAGACGATTGTGTGATCTGTCCTCTGGCAAAGAAGCTGGGTGACAACCTCAGGCAAAAAAATGTTGACGTAGTGGATTATAATGTAGAAACTGCTGACGGGCTTGCCGAGGCCAGCTTTTACAGCGTTATGGCCCTTCCCACGATCGTTGTCGAGGATGGCATGGAGAACGGGATCGGCGAATGGAGGGGCAAGGTCCCCAAGATGGAAGAGGTGTTGGAGATTGTCAGCAGAGCCTGACTTTCCCGTAAAGGGTTTTATAGAAACCAGCTTTCTCGATTGGAAGGATCACCTGTCGTCTGTCCTTTTCACGGGTGGCTGCAACTTCAGGTGCCCGTTCTGCCATAACAGTGATCTGGTCTTGAATCACGATCGCTTTCCTGGCATACCAGACGAGCAGATCTTCAGGCACCTCAGACAGTTCAGAAAATGGGTTGACAGGGTTGTTATCACGGGTGGCGAGCCTACCCTCCAGAAAGGCTTACCGGTGTTTGCTGAGCGCCTCAAGCGCGAGGGTTTTAAGGTCAAGCTCGATACAAACGGCTCGCGTCCTGAGGTGGTAAAGGACCTCGTGGAGGCAGGCCTTATCGACTTTATCGCTATGGATATCAAAGGGCCCATTACTGCCTACGACAGGTGGTGCGGGACCGCGGTGAACCAGGACAGGATCGAAGAGAGCATTGACTTCATAAGCACAGGCCCCGTCGAGCATGAGTTCAGAATGACCGTTGTGCCCTTTCTTCATAAAGAGGCTGACGTGTATGAGGCAGCCTCGAGGGTGAGAGGTGCAAAGCGGTTCACGGTGCAGGACTTCGTGCCGAGAAACACGTTAAATCCGGCGTTTGCACACGTCAGACCATTTTCCCCTGACCGAATGACGAGAATACGACAGAACGTTGAGGGGATCATCCAGAATGCCCAGGTCCGTCGTACTCTACACCAGTGATGAGGTACTCTTTCAGGTAAAGAGCAGGCTTGCGCAACTTTTCGGGCCCGAAAAAATAAAACCCTATACGTGCTCTCCAGCCCACGCGTCAGAGACCGGCATGCGCCGGGTCAGGATCACGGAACTCGTGCCGTACAGTTTGGCCCCCATCGTGGACGAGATCGTCGCCAGCGGTCAGGCACTTCCTCTTTCCACGGCAGACAAAGATGTATGCGGCACATCGTATGAGGACCTCATGCAGAGCGCCGATCGATTCCATAGACTTGCGCTCTTGCAATTTTCTTCACCCACTATCATCAGCCTTGGCGGCTACACGGTCTCCTTCCCCGTGCTGCCACTGATGCTGAGCCACTACATCCACGTGTGGAACAGCCTCGCCGGGTTCAAGATCACCAAAGCTCCGGAGGTGCTGGAGCACACAAGACTGGCTGATTTCAAAGTCTCGTGCGTACAGTCGGAGCACGGCGCCGCATTTCAGGGATGGGTTACCCTGGAGATGGAAAAAGGAAGACCGGAAGAGGAAATCCAGACGTTCAATGCTCTTGTCGATTTTGCATTCTATTGCGGGACAGGCCTGCACACCGATGATGGGCTCGGGCAGACCAGGAGAGTAAAGGATCGAGGCCCGAGGAAGAAGGTTAAAAGCTAACACCACAAACGAAATCCCTTGAGACCCTCCCAGAAGGCGGTCAGACCAGGATCACAACCCTGATGGAAAGGGGTGACCTGTAAGCACCGTATTCCACATCCTACAGTAAATCTCGCAGCCATCGTTCTGGACATGATGGCTAATCACTGATTTGGATTCAAGATGGAGACCGAGGCGCTCAAGCCATGACGAACGAAGGCGTACCCGGTGGTACGTCCCAGTGAGACAGGGCGCAGGCAACGACGGTATACGCTTGAAGTCAAATCAGTGATTTGACAAGCAGCATCTCCTGTCATACAATCGCGTGATACGGAGGTGCTCATGTTCAGACGCTGCAGATTCGGTTTTCTTTGCGTAACGCTATCGACGCTCCTAGCATTGGGTGCCTGTGCTACACACACATACGATCAGCAGGTGGTGCCATTCAAGCTGCCCATGGCCTATCCGAACTTCGTACAGGCAGGTGGCGCAGACATTGCAGCAAAGGCCTATGACGACCCTAACGAGGCAGCAAAGGCATTCGATTACGATATGCGTGGCAGTGGCATCCTACCGGTAGAGATAATCTTTGATAATAAGGGGAATCACTCTTTGGAGATCGTTCCCGGACAGACATTCCTCGTGGATACAGCGAACAACCTATGGCCCATCCTCGACGCGAACCTGGCTTATGACCGGATTGATAAAAAGACTCAGATGGGTAAAGTTCTGCCGGAGGCAGCCAAGGGCAGCGTTCTGGGAGCTGCCGCAGGTGCAATTCTCGGCGCAGCCGTTGGGATTGTGACGAGGACGAATGTGGGCAATGCAGCGGGCACAGGGGCTGCCGTCGGTGCTGCGATTGGTGGAGTCGCTGGCGGGACCAAAGGAGCAATGGATACGGACACTCAGAGCAAGATTAGGGAAGACCTGAGTAGAAGGAGCCTCGAAAACCGACCCGTCAGGCCGGGAGAGATAGCATATGGCTTCGTCTTTTTCCCGGGTGAAGCTGCAAAAGCAAAAGAGTTGAGATTGCAGGTGAAAGAAGTGGACACAGGGGTGCGCCACGCCCTCGTGATGCCTTTTTGAAGAGAGATAGCTGCAAAGATTACCGGTGTTCGCATTTTCTTTGCTTAGTGACTTCTATGATCGTTGTATGCCGTTTCCCGGACCTCCCCTCGTACAATACATTTGACTTTTATTTGGGGTAATGGCTATCATATTTGCCGGTTAGCAATTCCGTACTGACAATAAAGGAAAATCTAGCTGATCCTTTTCTTATCGGAGGGAAGTTTATGAGTAAAACGAGATCACACCGTTTGTGCGTCCTGGCAGTCCTGGTGGCATTGAGCCTGGTTTTTTCAGGATGGGCCTCGATTGCTGCCGAGACCAAGAAAAAGGAAGACTTCGAGAATCGCCCGGAGCGATCAATCCAGATGTCGGCCGAGTTCCCCGGAGTGGAGGTCCCGCCCGGACAAACCGTCACCATGAACCTCATCTTCGACAACAAAGGGCGAACTAATGAGAACATGGATGTCTCCATCGCTCCCGTGCCCAAAGGCTGGAAAGCCAGGCTAAAATCAGAGCAGTACACGATAACAGGCGTTTCGGTGCCCTGGGGCGAGCAGAAAACCGTGACCTTTGAGGCTGAGCCGGATAAGACCGTGAAGCCTGGCGACTATACGTTTGACGTGCAGGCCAAAACCGCTGATGGACAGTTTAAGATGGCTCAGGCCATTCACGTAAAGGTCAGAGAGCGTTTGGCAGGGACAGAGGCTCGCGGAGTACGGCTGACAACGTCGTATCCTGTTCTGCGCGGCCCTTCTGATGCCAGCTTTGAGTTTTCCGTGGAAGTTGAAAGCAAACTTGACAGGGACGCGGTGTTCGACCTTTCCGCTCAGGCGCCGGAAGGCTGGGAAACGAACTTCAAGCCTGCTTATGAGACCAAATACATTACAAGCCTTCGCCTGAAGGGCAATTCGAGCCAGACCGTCGCAATCCAGGTAAAACCCCCCGCCAATGCCAAGGCCGGCGAATATCCGATCACCATGCGGGTCGCTTCGGGCGATGCGAAAGCGGAAGCAAAACTGATGGTAGTGCTCACAGGCACGTATTCTCTCGACGCGGGGACTCCCAGCGGGCTGCTCACGCTCGATGCGCGCCAGGGTAAACCTTCCGTTGTATCGATCTTTGTCAAGAACACGGGTTCGGCTCCCCTGCAGGAAGTAAAGTTCATGTCTTTCAAGCCGGAAAACTGGAAGGTCGAGTTCAAGCCAGAAAAGCTTCCTTCTCTCGAGCCCAACGAGTTGAAGCAGGTGGAAGTCACCATCACTCCGTACGAGGAAGCACTCGTCGGCGATTACTCCGTGGGGATTGGCATAAACACTGAGAAGGCGTCCAAGAACCTGGAGTTCCGCGTCACGGTGAAAGCCTCAACCGCCTGGGGATGGATCGGCATCGGCATCATTGTCCTCGTGGTAATCGGCCTTACAGGCCTCTTCCATTGGCTGGGCAGGCGCTAACAGGCAGGCGCTGATGCAGGACATTATGAATGAGCAACAGGTCATTATAGAAACAGAAGACCTTACCAAGGTCTACAAGACGCAAGTGGCCGTGGATCACGTCTCCTTCAACGTTGTGCAGGGAGAGGTCTTTGGATTCCTCGGCCCGAACGGCGCAGGAAAGACAACAACCATCCTCATGTTGCTCGGTCTTACCGAACCTACGAGCGGACACGTGAGAGTCCTGGGTGTTGATCCAACACGAGACTCGATCAAGGTCAAGGGAATGGTCGGCTACATGCCAGAAAATATGGGCTTTTACGGCGACCTCGATGCAGTGCAGTCGCTGCGCTTTGTCGCTGAGCTGAATAATCTCCCGAGAGACCTGGCCAACGAGCGGATCGAAGCCGCGCTCAAGACTGTGGGGCTCGAGGACGAAGCCAACAAAAAGGTGGCCGCTTATTCGCGCGGGATGAGGCAGCGGCTGGGTATCGCCGAGCTGGTCGTCAAAGAACCAAAGCTGGCTTTTCTTGATGAACCGACGCTGGGTCTCGACCCCGATGCCACAAACCGCATGATGGATCTGATCGAGAGTCTCTCCTGCGAAAAAGGCATGACGATTGTTCTATGCTCCCACTTTCTCCACATGGTGCAGAGGCTTTGCAAGCGTGTCGGCATCATGATCAAGGGTAAGATGGTGGGTCAAGGCCCGATGGATAGGCTGGCTCAGGAAAAACTGGGTCTTGGCGCAGAGGAATATACACTAGAAGAGCTTTACATGAAGTACTTTCAGGAGACATAACCGTGCAAGGCTGGAAACCGATACTCAAAAAGGAACTCGCTGACCATTTCTCGAGCTACCGCTTTATCATTCTCTTCTCTCTGATCACCATGGTAAGTCTCATCATTGCATATATGGTGGGCGTCACTATCAAACAGGACCTCGAAGGAGTGGCGAAACCCAAGTTTGTATTCCTAATGCTCTTCATCTCGAGAGGTGTCGTTTTCTCACTGGTACAGTTCGTGGCTTTCTTCGGCCCTCTTATCGGGCTTGTATTGGGCTTTGACGCCATCAACAGGGAACGCAATGAGGGCACCCTGAGCAAGCTCCTCTCCCAACCCATTTACCGGGATGCGGTCATCAACGGGAAGTTCCTGGCAGGCGTGGTCACGATAAGCATCATCATGGCATCGATCCTTCTGCTCATTACCGGCATGGGGCTCAAAATTGTCGGTGTTGTTCCGGGGATTGAAGAGCTCTGGCGCATCTTCTTATACCTCATCGTGAGCATCGTCTACATTTCCTTCTGGTTAGGGGTTTCAATCCTGTTTTCTATTATCTTCAGGAGCATCGCTACGTCCGCTCTGGCATCTCTCGCTCTCTGGATCTTCTTCTCCTTTTTTGTGTCGATGGGGGCAAGCGTGGTCGCCAATGCTGCTGTGCCTGATGCGAGCCAGTCGAACCCTGAAGCCCTGGTGCGCAATGCCAAGATCCAGCGCGCCATCTCTCTCATTTCTCCCATGGTGCTCTACACGGATGGAACAGCCACGGTTATTGACCCGACGAGAAAGACCACCAGCTCCATCATCCTGGTGGGCCCCCTGGAGAAGCTCTCCCAGGAGCGCTTTTCAGGACCTCTTCCCCTGAGTCAGAGCATTCTCATCGTGCTGCCCTATATCCTGTCGCTGATCGCAATCACAGCCGTCTGCTTCGCTATATCGTATACGGTCTTTATGCGACAAGAAATCCGCTCGCTCTGACAGCGATTTGCCTTCAAGCGTATACCTTCCGGGTACCCGCTTGCGGGTGTGCTGCGTCGCCTTTCCTCCTGCCACCCGTGACTAAACTATTTACGCCCGCCGGATAAGAGGCTGCTCACGGGTGCCCGGCAAAAGCGATCCTCGCTGCCGCCTCGGTCTCCATCTTGAATGCAAATCGCTGTGAGACATCCGCGTAACGACTGTGGATTTGCGTCCTTGTGCTGGTGCTGGACGATAACTCTTGATGCCGCGGAATTTCGATGCATACCGACGCGAGCCGAGGCCTGGGCTACCGAAGGCGTACCTTGGGGTACGTCGAGGTGGAACAAGCCGAAGGGCAACGAAGGTAGGCGCAAAAGGCCGCCGGCATCAATGGCCCCAGCCGCCGGTGAGATGTAAGTGCAGGTGAAAGATCACCTGCCCGGCCCCGCGCTCCACGTTGAAGAGAAGTTTGTATCCCGAAGCGCTTATCTTGGATTCCCGGGCCAGCTCCTTTGCCCTGAAAATCATCTCGGAGATGATCTCCCGGTCCTCATCTGCGAGATCGTTAACGCTGCGGATATGTTTTCTCGGAACAATCAGGAGATGGACAGGGGCGTGCGGGTAAGCATCTTTGAATACGACGAGCGATCTGTCCTCGTAAACAATTTCTGCCGGTCGCGCCTTCCTGACGATCTGACAGAACAGGCAATCACGTTCCACTCAATCAATCAGCCAGTCGGCCAATCAGTTAACCAGCCAGTCAACCAATCAACCGTATTTAAGTCGCGCTTTGTTTCTTCTTATAGTCTTCCAATGCCGCCTGGAGCGCCTCTTCAGCCAGAACTGAGCAGTGCTGCTTTGCGGGTGGAAGGCCGCCCAACGCTTCTGACACCGCCGCGTTGGAGAGCTTCAACGCCTCGTCAATGCTCTTCCCCTTGATCAGCTCAGTGGTCATACTGCTCGACGCAATGGCTGCGCCGCAGCCGAAGGTCTTGAATTTCGCATCGACGATCTTACCATCCTCTATCTTCAGGTAGAGCCTCATCACGTCGCCGCACGCCGGGTTCCCCACCTCTCCCACACCGCTTGCATCTTCTATCTCACCCATGTTCCTCGGGTGCATGAAATGATCCATCACTTTATCACTGTACGGGCCCTGAGCCATTACTTACCTCCTTTTGCTTTTTCATAAAGGGGCGACATCTCCCTCAAACGATCGACTATTGTCGGTATGACTGACAGGGCGTAATCGACCTCCTCCTCGGTTGAGTCCCTGCCAAGGCTGAACGTGATCGATCCGTGGCAGATCTCCGGGGGCACTCCCACAGCCGTGAGCACGTGCGACGCCTTAAGCCCTGTTTCGTCGGCCGCCAGCACGTTGGATGCGCACGCACTGCCCGTCGATGCGGCCACTCCGTTCAGGTTGAGCCAGAGGAGGAGCGATTCCCCTTCAACGAACTCTATCCAGAAACTGACGTGACCGGGAAGCCGCCTCTGAGGGTGACCCGTGAAATGGAGGTAGGAGATAGTTTCAATGCCTGCCCACAACTTCCGTCCAAGTCTCGTGAGCCTTGCCACCTTACCTTCCATCTCTTCCTGGGCGAGCCTGCACGCCTCGCCAAAGCCAACGATCGCCGGTACATTCTCGGTGCCTGCCCGATAGCCCATCTCCTGGAAACCGCCCTGCAGCAACGGTCTCATGGGTACGCCGCTTCTAAGGTACAGGCCGGCAGCTCCCTTGGGCCCATAAAACTGGTGGCCGGAAATCGTCATGGCGTCCACGCCGAGCTCCTCGACGTTAACAGGGATCTGGCCGCAAGTACCGGCCCCGTCCGAGTGGAAGAGCACACCCTGTTCCTTGAGGAATCGGCCAACCTCCCCGATAGGCTGGATCGTTCCTATCTCCATGTTCGCGTGCATGATGGAGACGAGGATCGTTCCCTTAGTCACCTTCTTCTTCAGATCTGCCATATCGATAAGCCCCTCGGCATCGACCTTTACAAAATCGATCTCAAAGCCAAGGCTTCTGAGATAGTCCGCCTGGAGCATGATAGAGTAATGCTCGATTTCAGAGAAGAGAATCCTGTTTCCCTTATTCTTGTGAGCGAGAGCCAGGCCCTTGATTGCCAGGTTGTTCGATTCGGTCGCGGACGATGTAAAGAGTACCTCATCGCTCCTCGCCCCAACGAGGTCCCCTACCTTTTTTCGTGCTTCGTCCAGGGCTTGCCGGGGGGCACCCCCTTCCTCAATGAGCACCGACGACGGGTTCCCAAAGGAGTCTGAAAAGTAGGGATGCATCGCCTCAAGCACGCGCTTGTCCACCGGGGTGGTAGCGGCATGGTCAAAATAGACTCTGTTCATAAACCAAAATATAACACAGCGACCTTGGCTTTTCTATATGTGAAATGTTTCTCTTGAAATCCTTCGCGCAATCCTTTAGAATGACAGCACAAAATAGCAAAAAAGGCATTGTCCATAAGGAGGATTTGTATGAAGAGATATCTGCTTGCACCGGGTCCTACAGCAATTCCACCGGAAGTACTGCTCAAGATGGCTGAGCCGATCCTGCATCACCGTAACCCTCTCTTTGAAGAGATAGTTGCCGAGGTACGAGAAAACCTGAAACTTCTCTTCGCCACCAAGAATGAAGTTCTCATCTTCGCGTCATCCGGCACGGGCGCCATGGAAGGTGCTGTCACGAATATGCTTTCTGCCGGTGACAAGGCCATCTGTATCCGGAGTGGTAAGTTCGGGGAGCGTTGGGCCAACATCTGCAAAGCGTATGGCGTTGAAGCTATCAACATCGATCCGCCCTGGGGAGACGACCTTGACCCTGGACTGGTGGAGAAGACATTAAAGGCGAACCCCGGCGTGAAAGCCGTTTATATGCAGGCTACGGAAACATCGACCGGCGTCATGTTTCCTGTGAAGGAAGTAGCCGCTATGGTCAAGAATTATCCGGAGACGTTGATGGTTGTGGACGGCATCACCGGGGTAGGTGTTTTCGAGCTTCCGCAGGATGCCTGGAACATCGATATCCTGGTCGCTGGCTCCCAGAAGGCGCTCATGCTTCCCCCGGGTCTCGCCTTTGCGGGCGTGAGCGACAAGGCGTGGGCGTTTAACAAGAACGCAAAATTACCACGGTTCTACTTCAACTGGACAAAAGAGCTCACGAACCTGCAGAAAAATCAGACCAATTTTACGCCTGCGATCTCGCTCATCAGTGGTCTCAGGGAATCACTCCGCATGATCAAGGCGGAAGGGTTGGAGAACGTGTACAAGAGGATCGACAGACTTGCTTACGCGACTCGCGAGGGGGCGAAGGCGCTCGGCCTCAAGGTCTTTGCCAAAACACCGAGCCCGGCGGTGACGGCGATCATGGCCCCGGAGGGGGTTGACGGCGAAGCCATTTACAAGACGCTCTGGAAAAAATATGGCGTGACAGGCGCGGGAGGCCAGGACCAGCTCAAGGGCAAGATCTTCAGAATTGCCACTCTCGGTTATGCGGACAAATACGACGTCATAACCGCCGTAGCAGCCCTCGAGTTCACGCTTCGCGACCTTGGCTATAAGTTTGAGATGGGCAAAGGGGTTGCCAAAGCGGTCGACGCTCTTAAAGACGTGTAAGAGGAGCAGTCATGAAGATCCTTATAGCAGACGCGATGTCCGGCGAGGCAGTCGATATCCTCAAGTCCAAGGGCCTTTCCGTAGACGTCAAGACAGACCTCAAGAAAGAAGAGCTCGCAGCGATCGTGGGCGAGTATGAAGCGTTGATTGTTAGGAGTGCCACAAAAGTCACCCGGGACATCATAGCTAAGGCAGACAAGCTGAGAGTAATCGGCAGGGCAGGTATCGGCGTTGATAACGTGGATGTGGAAGCAGCGACCGAAAAGGGTATTGTGGTGATGAACACGCCGCAAGGGAATGCGCTTGCAGCTGCCGAGCACACACTTGCCCTGATGTTTGCCGTGGCACGGAAAGTGGCCCTTGCGGACGCTACGATGAAGCAGGGGAAATGGGAGAAGAAGCTCCTGATGGGCATCGAAGTCTATGACAAGACCCTCGGCGTCATCGGCATAGGCAACATCGGGATGATCGTGGCAGAAAAGGCCGTGGCTCTGGGCATGAAGGTGATAGCCTACGATCTCTTCGTTGCGAGGGAGGTGGCCGCAGCAAAAGGCATCGAGCTCGTCGACCTCGACACCCTGCTCTCAAGGAGCGATTTCATCACTATCCATCTCCCCATGGTCAAGGAGACGAAAAACCTGATTGAAAAGAACGCTCTCGCAAAGACGAAGAAGGGCGTCATTATCCTGAATGTGGCCCGCGGTGGAATCGTCAACGAAAAAGACCTGTACGATGCGTTGATGAGCGGCCAGGTGTCGGGAGCAGGGCTTGATGTGTTCGAACAGGAGCCACCCCCGAAGGATCATCCCCTAGTCCTTTCAGACAAAGTGGTCTGCACGCCGCACCTCGGCGCATCGACAAAGGAAGCTCAAGGAAAAGTCGCCGTCGACATTGCAGACCAGATCGTCGACTTTGCGCTCAACGGGGTGATCAAAAACAGCGTGAACGCGCCGCCCGTTTCTATTGAAATATTGAGGCAGATTTCGCCGTACCTGACCCTTTCCGAGCGCCTTGGCAAGTTCATCGAAGGCATCACCGATTTTTCTGTGACAGAGGTGGAGATCGAATATCTCGGGGCCATTTCCGAAGTCGAAACCAAAATCCTCACGCAGGGGATCATGAGGAGTATCCTCTCGGCGCAACTCGATGGGATCAACTATGTGAACGCGCCCATTGTGGCCAAGTCAAGGGGCGTACGGATCAAAGAGATCAAAGCGAAAGAGCATGAAGATTATACATCCCTTCTCGGTATCAGGCTTATCGGAGAAAAAGGGCAGAATATAGCCTACGGCACATTGCTCGGCAAGAGGGAGCCGCGCCTGGTCAAGGTAAACAAGATCTCCGTGGACGCTGATCTCACGGAAAACATGCTCTTCCTGTACACGCACGACAAACCCGGGATTATCGGCGGTCTCGGCACTATGTTCGCAAAGAAGGGAATAAACATAGGAGCCATGTACTTCGGCCGGGAGAGCCTCGGCGGTCTTTCTATCTCCCTCCTTGACGTTGATGCACACATCAGCGATGAGATGCTGAGCGAGATTCGGGGAATGTCCAATGTCATTGAGGCAAAGAGGCTTAATCTCATATAATACCAGAAGCTGACACAGTACTGCTGAACGGCCTTGTCGTTGACCCTCTGAGCGAGGTCGTAGAACGAAAAGCGATTTCCATTAAGGATGGGAAGCTCTTTTCGTTTCATCCAGTTCCAGCCAGAGAGGTTATCGACGTTTCCGGCCTCTACATTTCACCCGGCTTCATCGAGAGCCACCTTCATCTCGAAGGGCTCCACCTGCTACCGTCTGCTTACAGCCAGGCTTTTCTTTCACGCGGCACAACGACGATCATAACCGATCTCCATGAGATCGCAAATGCCGGCGGCTTACCCGCCGTGAAAAGGTACTTGAGGCTCCTTGAAACCATTCCGCTCGATGTATACGTGATGGCACCATCCTGCGTTCCTTCCTGCCGCTTCGAGAAGGGCTTCGGCGAACTGGGCCTCAAAGAACTTGCCTGGCTGAGAGGTCACCGGCGGGTGATCGGTCTTGGAGAGATGATGGATATCGGCGGTGTGCTCGGCCGCACGAGATCCGTAATGAGAAAGCTTGAGCTCTTTGCCGGAAAGCCTGTTGACGGCCACGCGCCGGCGCTTTCCGGCGAAGCGCTACAGTCCTATGTGGCGGCAGGCATCCACTCCGACCATGAAACAACAACATTTGAAGAGGGAAAGGAAAAGCTCAGCCTTGGCATGCACCTCTTCTTGAGGCAGGGCTCTGTTTCAAAGGACCTGGATGCCCTTTTCCCGCTGGTCAAAGAACCTTATCTTGCGAAGCTTTCACTCTGCACGGACGATCTTTCGGTCCGCGATCTTTGTCAGCACGGCCATCTTGATGCGCTTCTGCGCCAGCTGGTGCGAAGCGGTCTCCCGCTCGCGCGCGCCTTGAGGCTCGCCACCGTCAGTCCCGCAGACTATTTTAATTTGAGCGACAGAAAGGGGCTCGACCCTGGAAAGAAGGCGGACCTGGTCGTTTTCGAGGACCCTAAGGATATACGGGTACGCATGACTATCAAGAACGGCTGCGTGGTTTACAAGCATGGAAAGCGGCTGCGTCAAGGCCATACATTGACAGCATCTTCGCCTTTCCTAATGAAGGTCGCGCGTTTCTTTCCCGACGCCCTGCGCCAGGAAGCGAAAGGAAATACGATCCACGTAATAGGAGTGCGCGAGGGCACCCTCCTGTCCGAGCATCGTACCGCCGAGGCACGCATCGAAGATGGATTCCTGCTACCTGACACGGACCGGGACATCATCTACGCGTATGTCTTCGACAGGTACAGAACCGGAAGGCGTTATGGGTTCGGTTTTGTCCAGGGCTTCTCCCTACGCGGAGGAGCAATTGGGACGACATACGCCCATGACAGCCACAACCTCATCATCGTTGGCGATAATGTGACCGACGTCTTCATGGTGTTTACCGCATTGGCGAAGGACAACGGCGGCATGGCCCTGTCGCGCCACGGCAGGCTCGTCGAGCATATCCCTATGCCTTTTTACGGCATTATCGCAGATTGTAGCGGCCCTGAGTTCATCAGGAAAGAAAAAAGAATACACCAGGCCTCGAAGCGTATGGGTGTGAAGCTGACAAACCCGTTTTTCCAGATGTCTTTTCTGTCGCTGCCCGTCATACCGGCGTTGCGGCTCACCACGCGAGGATTGTTTGACGTGACCCGCCAGCGTTATATAGAGACGAGCCATGAGTGACGGCTTTGTTAAAACACTTAGACGATCTCACGCCCACTCGCTTCGCTCGTTCGAGGCCACAGAGCTCACAGAGTAAGTGTTTCTTTGGTCTGATGCGAGAGAAGAAGGCGCATCAGGACAACTCGCATCGCTCCGCGAGGGAAGGCCGGTATGTAACACAATTCCGGCGAAGCCGGGCGAGGTTGCACTTTTTTGTTAATTGGTCCGCAGGACATCATTGCTTTGCCGGGTACCCGCGAGCAGCCAAACTTTTTCCACGCGGGTGGCCCTCTGTGTGAGACAGTCCTATGATTAAAGCGGTTATCTTCGATTTTGACGGCACGCTGGCCCCGCTCTCGCTCAACTTTGACAACATGCGGGAGGGGATAGAAGCGATAGCCGCGCGCTATGTGTGCCGCGAAGAGATAACAGAGCTGCATAACCTTTATACGCTCGAGTTGATCTATACCATTCAAGCATGGCTTAAAGAAAAGGGAAGTAAGTTTCGAAGCGAAGCCTTCGAAAAATTGTGTGCGCTCGAAGTGCACGCAATGCAGGGAGGCCACCCTTATCCCTACACGAAGGATGTGCTTGCTGCTTTACGAGAGAAAGCTATGAAGCTCGGCATCATAACACGCAATTGCTTGAAGGCGGTCAAAACGGTCTTCCCTGACGTTGAGCGATGGGTCGACACCATAGTCACACGGGATGACACCGATCTCGTGAAGCCCAATCCGGCCCATGTTGAGATAGCCCTTTCAAAACTCGGAATGCATCCGTACGAAGCCCTGTTAGTCGGTGACCACCCGACGGATATCATGGCCGGGAGAGCTGCAAAGGTGCACACCGTGGGCGTGCTGGCCGGAAGGACGAAGATGGATACATTTGGGGAAGCAGGGGCTGATCACATAGTCGCGGACATCAGAGCCGTGCTGGATCTCTTGTGAGAAGTACACGCCACACTGCAGATCAAACTTGGTCTAATGTGCAAAGGCTTCGGCTTTGACGAGATAGCCTGCAGTGAAAGGAATTATTTGATAGTCACTGATCTTTGCCAGAGTGCAGAGCTCAACTATCCTGGTTCGGGTGTAGAAATAGACCGGACAGTCTTTGGTTGCAAGCCATATCTTTCTAATGGGCATCTGTGGCGTATACTTCGAGGGGAAAGAAATGATCATTCTGCCCCGCGTGACATCCTTCATTTTCTTCAGGAAAGGAAGAGGGTCTTTCAAGTAATCAAGTACGCCAACGGCGAGCGTAACATCAAACTTCTCATCCGAATTGAAGTCTGAAAGGAAATCAGCGCAGACGTGGCTGATTCGAAGAGGTTTGTTGGTGCCTTTTGTCCTGGCCTTCACGTAATTGTCAGCCATTCGTATCATCTCAGCAGAGTAATCTATCCCCATGACCTGCATCCCTCGCTCGGCGAGAGGAATGGTAAATCTCCCGGCACCGCAGCCTATGTCAAGAACAGAGATGTCCCCTGCCCCGCAGAGCTGCAACACGATTACAAATCGTTCGCGCATGCCCTTTCTGAACACGAGGTTTGCCAGTTTTGTTATCAGCGCGCCCCTGTTTTCGTATATGTTGTCGAACTCTTTGGCTGCCCGGGTAAAGTAGTCCTTTACCTTAGTCTCTTCGTTCATGCTCGATCCATTCCTGTGTTGAGGTGAATTTAAAGTCGCGCATCAGTTTTCGAAATTTCTTCTCGGTCGATGCAATTCTGTAATAGTGGTACCACTTGAGGCCATCCACGCGCGGCTTGCCCGGATCCAACTCCCATGGATGAAGGTAGCAGACCGCCACATTTCCCGCACTGTTGAGCCTCCTCAGCGCATAGGATACAAAAAAATAGGGAAAAAGCCTGAAATAAAAACCTCCGGCAACAGGGATATTCTTCCCCAAGAGCGGGGCTCTGTAAACAGACAGAGGAATCTCCAGCAGATCCTTTCCGTTTTCTTTCTCCTTGACTCTAATCCTGTGAGGAAACAATGGGGCATCCGGTATGCCGTAGAGGGGCGTTTTTACAGGAAAGATGCTGGAGTCGTACTCGATCCCGTGCTCCTTGAGGATCTCAAGGGCCCATAGCGTATTCTTAACCACGGTAAATTGCGGTGCCCGGTATCCGCTCACTTTTTTTCCTGTAATCTTTTCCAGTATCGCTATTGATCGTGTCACATCCTCTTCAAACTCTTCAGGGGTCTGGTCAGGGATTCTTCTGTGACCATACCCGTGGGATGCGATCTCGTGTCCCTCGCTGTCTATTCTTAGTACTAACTCGGGTAATTTCTCTGCCACATAGCCGAGCATGAAAAACGTGGCCTTGTTTTTTGTCTCTTTCAAAATGGATAGGACCTTTTCCGTTGCTCCTGCCACTCTCATCTCGTATTTGTGCCAGTCCGCCGGATCAAGGTCGCAGTACCAGTCTTCCACGTCTATCTGCAGAATATTCAGCATATCGTCTGCTACAACATGCTCCATTAGGTACATGAATTTCTCAGCTTGTCAAGCTTTTGGGGCTTTCTACGAGGTTTCTAAGCGAATTGACAACCTGCGATAAACATTGTATAAACTTATCCTCGTGGGGCTGTAGCTCAGTTGGGAGAGCGCATGACTGGCAGTCATGAGGCCGAGGGTTCGACCCCCTTCAGCTCCACCAATCTTTTCAATACTTACCAAAGCCCTTCATTTCACTCACGTCCCAAATTGTGAAGTAAATGCGAACATGAACTGAGCTATGGAAGTTAGCCTGCCCTGCCAACGAGCACGATCTTGTCTTTCCCAGCCCAGAATGGAAGCTGTCGATCCATGAGAACGTCGTGAAGCGGTACTTCAACCCTGCCCCGGAGAAAGCAAAACTGAGAAGGGTCTCCTTTCACAGCATCAGACATACCAACGCCTCCATGCGAATCCGCAATGGCAAGAACATCAAATACATACAGCAGCAACTTGGTCATTCGAGCATCAAGGTGACGCTAGATATTTATGGTCACCTGTTCAACGATACCAGCCTCGCATGTCAACAGGTGGAGCTGCTGACGCTCTCTTAACGAAGTTGCATCAAGTGTAATAGGGTTTGGGATATTCGGGATGAGGTGGCTGTGGAATCGTCGATTTCAGCTTACTACGCGGGAATTGCGGTCAATCCGGTCAATCAATTTTTCAATTTCTGCAACGCGGAGAGAGCTACATACTGCACCTGCGAAGCTTGTGCAGAGGACGCCGGCCGATATCGAACATTGCCACTTCAAAGAGCGCAAGAGTGGCTTCTCTCGGCATCCATATTTTTTGGACACGGCCCCATTATGAGGATCGTGGCTGATCAACTGTTACTGATCGTTAACAAGACCCAGACAGGAGGGAATAGGTAGAAATATCAGCGGGGGAAAAACGTGCACAGCTAGGTTGGTATAAGAAAAGCCCACGAGTGGTGGTCTCGAGCGACTCATCTTTTGAAGCGGTTCTTATCCATGACCCTCCGGCATAGCAGAACTCCCTTCATGGCGTCATTTGTCCAGTAGTCTGCCCCTAACTCCTTACGCGATAGCTCATCTACCAGCCCACCGAGGACATAGGCATGAGGTGAAAGTGCGGTGGGGACATTTTGTTTTAACAGGGCTATAGTCTCTCTGGCTGAATTGAAAGCCCCGGTGATCAAGCATGAAAGCCCTACAATATCGGGCTTGAATTCGTGAACCGCTGCGAGGAACCGACTCGGGGGAACATCCACGCCAAGATCATGCACGGCAAACCCATGCGCCCGAGCTAAAACTTTGAAAATATCCTTTCCAATGCAGTGAACATCTCCTTCAACCGTTCCAAGAACGATGCGACCCGCATCACCGTTTATGTTTTGATTTTCTATGAGGGGAAGCACCAGCTGGCCGACCTTGCGCATGATTTCACCGGCCATTATCAAGCCCGAAATAAAATAGGTTCCGCCATTATAGAGCTCTCCCACTTGGACCATACCCTTATGACAAAGGTCTATGATGACTAAGGGGTCGACGGCATCCGCGACATGTTGCCGAACCGCCGCCAGTACGGCGTCTTCATTAAGTTCGGCTACAAGGGCGCTCAGCGTCTTTTTCTCGCCTATCCTTCCCGTGCGAGTAGCATCCTTGCTGGCATACTTGGTCATGTCTCGACACCGGTGCCCATCGTAGCGTTAAATACGAGACGGTCCCCACGGCATACGAACCACCCCCAGCTGACCGGCTTGTTGCCGAAATCAAAAAAGACGTGCTCTAAGCGGAAAGCAGGCTGATTCGGGACGGCGTTAAGTATCTCCGCCTCTTCACTTGTAAGGACCGCTGCTTTTATGGCGAGGCTTCCATTCTTAAGCCTTGTCTCTCCGGTTCCCACAAAGAGACCATCGAGCGAAGTTACCTCCAGTTCGTCTTCCACGATCGGGCGAGTCGGGTCGTATCTGAGGTATTCCCTGTGGTATATTATAGAATCACCGTTACGGATTAGTATCCGTCTGATAAGAATTACCCTTTCCCCTTGGCCTATCGCCAACTTATTTGCTGTGGTTTCATCTGCCCCAATGATAAGCGCTTCAAGAATTTTTACTTTGGTAGTCTCCTTATCCTTGAACATGCTATGAAATTCTTCCATGTTGAACGTTGCCCCGCCCAGATTAGGGGCCCTTACGTAGGTCCCGCTGCCTTGAATGGTGCTCACAATCCTTTTGTCCACTAAGATCTTGATGGAACGCCGAACTGTCATAGGGCTCACGTGATAGAGGATACAAAGCTCTGATTCTGACGGCAGACGACCGCCTGGAAAAAAAACGCCTTTCGCAATCTGTCTTGCCAGAAGATTGGCGAGCTGCATATAAGCAGGCTCATGCGACCTTCGATCTATTCCAGCATGGCGGTCGAATTTCATAGCAACATTATACATATGATCCCATCAATAAGTTATATATATAACTTGGGCAACTAATCACTGTCAACACTTTAATCAACGGCATAATGGTGCAGAAACAGAACTGCTGTCGGATCCTACTGGGTTCGCAACACGGCCCATTTTGTCTGCATCTCGAGAATGGGCATGAGTGTCATATTGGAGATGATTGATTTTTCTCTGATTTTTCTCTTGACAAAGTTCCCTATAGAAGCTACCATTGACCTTATATAGAAAGGGGGGACATAAAATGAAACATTGGAGATTGGCGCCTTTGATTGCAGGTTTCTTGTTTATCAGTTCACTGCTTGTGGTTCCGTTCGCAAACGGCCAAGTAAAGCCCATCGATCTCTACTATTCAAATGTATTCCCGGCCCCACATAAAGTTTGCGTTCTGTCGGTGGAATGGGGAAAAGAGGTTGAAAAGAGGACCAATCGAAGAGTGAAGGTTACCATGTTCCCTGGTGGCACGCTCACTCCCGGAGACAAGTGCTACGACGGCGTCGTCAAAGGACTCTCCCATGTCGGCCTCTCCGTCTTCTCCTACACCTCGGGAAAATTTCCTCTCACGGAAGTGATCGACCTTCCCTTGGGCTACAAAAGCGGGCTGGCCGCCACCAGGCTGATCAATGAGTACTACAAAAAATTCAAGCCCAAAGAGATGGACGAGGTAAAGGTTATGTACCTCCATGCCAACGGACCTGGTCTCTTGCACACGAAAAAGCCGGTGAATAAGCTTGAGGATCTGAAGGGACTGAAAATCCGTGCCACCGGCACCACAGGAAAGCTGGTTCAAGCCCTCGGCGGCATCCAGGTCGGCATGCCCATGCCTGATACCTATGATGCTTTGAGCAGGGGTGTGGTGGAAGGGGTCTGGTGCCCTATCGAGGCCTTGCAGGGATGGCGGCTGGGCGAGGTAGTCCACAACACCACCATGGCCACAGCAGCCGCCAGTTCAGTCGCCATGTTTGTGGTCATGAACAAAGAAAAATGGAATTCTCTGCCTGGAGACATCCAGAAAATCATAGAGCAGATAAACGATGAGTGGATCGACAAACAGGGGCAGGTCTGGGACGACATAGACAAGGCAGGTCTTGAGTTCGTTAAAGCCAAAGGGCACAACATCATCAATCTCCCGCCAGCTGAACAGGACCGCTGGTCGAATGCGGTAAGGCCGCTTCTCGATGAGTACGTGAAAAGCATGAAGGCAAAGGACCTTCCCGGAGACGACGCGCTCAAGTTCTGTCAGGATCGGCTGAAGGTACTCCAGAAATAAGTCGTTCAAGGGAAGGGAGATGTTGTGGGGGGTGATCGGAAGTGAATGCCATACTCGCCGCAGCAAAGAGTGTCAGCCGCTTACTCAATGTCATTGGTGGCATAAGTCTCGTTTTCATCGTCGCGCTCACTACCGCCGATGTTATTCTCAGGCTGTTTCGCAGACCGATTCTTGGAACATATGAGATCGTGGGTTTTTCCGGGTGTGTCGTCATTCTATTCGCGCTTCCGCTGACGTCATGGATGAGAGGTCACATTTTTGTAGATTTCCTTATAATCAAGCTGCCCCGATCCCTGCAGATTGCTTTCAATGTGTTCACAAGGTGTCTCGTCACCTTCCTCTTCTTTCTCTTCGCGTGGAATTTGATCAAATACGGTACGGACCTCCGCACCACGGGTGAAGTCTCCACAACGCTGAAAATACCATTTTATCCCGTCATCTATGCAGCAGGAGTCTGTTGCGTCGTGCAATGCCTTGTCATGCTCTGTGACATTGTAAAGATTTTCAGGGGCGAGTATGGGGAGTGAAATAATCGGCATTATCGGCCTGGCTTCGATATTGCTTTTGTTTCTGACCGGCATCGAATTGGGATTCGCCATGGCCATAATCGGTTTTCTGGGCTTCAGCTACATTATGTCATTCAAGGCAGGACTCAATCTTCTGGCCAAGGACCTTTTCGACGTGACGGGTTCTTACGGGTTCACCGTCGTGCCTCTCTTCATTTTCATGGGCCAGATCGCTTCAAACGCAGGCATAGCAAAGAGATTGTACAACACCGCTTACCGGTTCATGGGGCATATCCCCGGAGGACTGGCCATCGCCACGGTAGTGGGCGCCACAGCTTTCAAGGCCATCTGCGGCTCTTCGCCGGCCACCGCAGCCACGTTCGCCAGCGTAGCCGTACCTGAGATGGACCGGTACGGGTACGGGAAGAAGCTTTCCACCGGCATCGTGGCAACGGTGGGAACGCTCGGCGCGCTCATACCGCCGAGTGTCAGCCTTATTCTGTTCGGCGTGATCACCGAGCAGTCCATCGGCAAACTTTTTCTCGCCGGCCTCATCCCTGGTCTTTTGACAGCGTTATTCTTCGTCTTCGTCATCATTGCCTGGTGCAAGATCAACCCCGTCCTTGGGCCCAAAGGGGAAAGGTCCACCTGGAAAGAACGGTTCAGCTCTTTGCCCGACGTGTTCTGGGCTGGATTTATCTTTCTGGTAGTGATGGGAGGGTTGATGGTGGGGTTTTTTACTCCTACCGAAGCGGGAAGCATAGGCACTGCTGCGGTTTTCCTTTTGGCGTGGCTGAAAAGGGACATTACGGTGAAAGCCTTCATAAAGGCTGTGGCCGAGTCGCTCAGAACCGCCTGTATGACCATGATGCTTATTGTAGGATCGGTGATACTCGGCCATTTTCTTGCCGTCACGAAAATACCGATCATGGCGGCGGACTGGATTGTCCAGCTCCCTTTCAACAAATACGTCATCATGATTCTCATTTCGATGATCTATCAACTGGGGGGCTCCTTCATCGATGACCTTGCCTTTATGGTGTTGGCCACGCCGATTTTTTATCCGGTCATAATCAAGCTCGGATTCGATCCCATCTGGTTCGGCATGATTATCATGATCACCGTGATGATCGGTGTGATTATCCCTCCTGTCGCGATCAATGTTTTTGTGGTGAAAAACATAACCAAGGTACCTTTCAGCGTGATCTACAGCGGCGTTTATCCCTTCCTGATCAGCCTGATCGTAGTCGCAGCTTTGTTGTTTGTGTTCCCACAGATAGCTACTTTTCTGCCGTCGTTATTGATGAAATAAAGATTTCATGAGGCAAGGAGGCATGCTATGACCGACAAGTTGATAAATCTCATGGCAGATATTAAGGAAGAGCAGACGCTGGCAATGGTAAAGGAGTTGATAGCAGACGGCACTAACCCCATGGACATCCTCGAAGATGCAAGGTCCGCCATGGAAGTCGTAGGGAAACGGTTCGAGAGAGGTGAGTACTTTATCCCCGATCTCATGATGGCAGGTGAGATACTCCGTGGTATCTCCGATATCGTGAAGCCCCTCCTGGAAAGTGATGGAAGAGGTACGAAGAAAGGTAAGGTCCTTATCGGCACCGTAGCAGGCGATATTCATGACATCGGCAAGGATATCGTAACCTTCATGGTCGATGTATCGGGCTACGAAGTCCTTGATCTCGGCATCGATGTGCCGGTCGAGACCTTCGTGGAGAAGACAAAGGAATTCGAACCCCAGGTGGTCGGTCTCAGCGGTTTTCTCACCTTGGCCTTCGACTCTATGAAAAAGACTGTAGAAGCCTTGGAGCAAGCAGGTCTTCGTGACTCAATCAAGATCATGATCGGTGGCGGTCAGATAGATGATGAGGTCCGCAAGTATGTCCGCGCCGATGCCTATGGGAAGGATGCCGTCGCAGCAGTTAACCTTTGCAGGGAGTGGATAAAAAGCTAGTCATGGGCAAAACACGGGAAGAACTTTACAAAGAACGCGAAGGACGGGTCCTCGACGCGATAGCCCTCAAGAAACCGGATCGGGTACCTGTGGTGTTGGAAACAAGTTATTTCCCGGCGAGGTATACCGGAATCAACTTTGATGTAGCCTGGAACGACTATGAAAGGTGGCTTGAGATCACCAAGAGGACGATCGAGGATTTCGGGCCGGATATGGTCCATACTTCCTCCTATACACCAGGCAACGTTTTCGAGATACTGGATATGAAGACACTGAAATGGCCTGGCCACGGATTGGGTCCCGAGTTCTCTCACCAGTACGTGGAGGGTGAATATATGAAAGTTGATGAGTACGACCTGCTCATCGACGATCCTTCCGATTTTCTGCTGCGCATCATCGTGCCGCGTTCATATGGCGCAATGGAACCGTTCAACAGGCTGCCACCCCTACCATCCCTCTTGATCGGCCACTACGGCATAGCCGTTTTGGCTGAACTGCTCGCCACGCCGCCCATCAGCTCTGCCATCGAAACACTTCAGAGGGTCGGCCGTGAAATGGCTGCGTTACGTCCAAAGTTGCGAGCTTTTATCGGCGAAATCGACAGACTCGGCTTCCCACAATACGCAACAGCTTCTCTTCACGCGCCGTTCGATGTTATATCGGACCGGTTCAGAGGTATGAAAGGTTCTATGCTCGACATGTATCGCAAACCTGATGAACTGCTTGCTGCCATAGACAGACTCTTGCCCATCCAAGTCAAGAGCGGAATGATTATGGCCAAAGCAATCGGCAATACCAGGGTATTTGTACCTCTTCACAGGGGCTCGGCAGAATTCATGTCGGATAAACAGTTCCGGACGTTCTACTGGCCCACCTTGAAGAAACTGATCCTGGCCTTTGTAGATGCAGGCCTGACACCCTGCGTATTTTTCGAAGGGGACTATACGGCGCGGCTCGAATACCTACTTGAGCTGCCACAAGGAAAGGTGCTGGCCCAGCTGGACACCACAGACATCTTTAAAGCAAAAAAAGTGCTTAAAGATCACCTCTGTATCAGGGGAAATGTGCCCTCTTCATTGCTCCAGGTAGGCACGGTGCAGCAGGTGAAAGATTATTGCCAAAAACTCATCGATGAGGTGGGCAACGACGGCGGTTTCATCATGTCCCCGAGAAGTTCTATAGACGAAGTGAGGCCTGAGAACCTGATGGCAATGGTTGAGTTCACGAAAGACTACGGGGTATATCGATAAGCTTTCCCCGAATTACCGACCCTGAGAGGAGGATTGCGATGAAAGAACGATTTATTTGTTCATGGTGTGCGTTCTTCCTGATAGTATTGCTAATCTTGGCTAGCAAGCCTGGACCTGCTGCGGCTGAAACCTTTATCCTGAAGGCGGTAACAGCGTGGCCGAAAACGGCGGTAGAGAACAAGATGGTTACCATCTTCATGGACATCACAGACCAGATGGTCGCGAAGAAGTATCCCGGTGAGTTAAAGATTCAGTATCTCGGAGGACCGGAGGTCGTGAAGCCGGCGGACCAGGCGGAGACGCTACAGCGCGGCGTGGTCGATATGCTCTTTACCGCAGGGGCGTACTACACCAACGTCCTTCCAGAGATAGATGCGTTGAAACTGACCGATTACACCCCGCCGGAAGAAAGGGCAAACGGCGCCTGGGCCTACCTGAACGATCTGCATGAGAAAAAGCTAGGTCTCCATTATCTCGCCAGGCTCGGTCTCAACGTGCAGTTCCATCTTTTTTTGAAAAAACCGATAAAGACCGCCGATCTTAAAGGGCTCAACATCCGGGTATCACCTTTGTACCTGCAGGCGATAAAGGGGCTCGGCGGGAATCCGATTGCAATGCCTCCATCTGACGTGTATACTGCCCTGGAAAGGAACGTAGTAGACGGCTACTGCTGGCCCGTTGTGGGTCTTCGTGAATACGGGCTGCAGAAGCTGACAAAGTATATCGTGGAACCGGGATTCTATAGAGTGCCCAACCCGCTCCTGGTAAACCTTAAGGTGTGGAACAAGTTGCCCCAAAAGCTGAAGAACTTGCTTGACGAAGCATCGGTGGAGGCGGAAAAGAAGGTGGTGGCCGAGTTCGCGGAGCTTGCGAAGCAGGAGCTTCCTATACTCAACAAAGAAGGCGTCCAAACCCTGGACCTGCCACCTGCAGAAAAGGAAAAGTTTCTCAAAATAGCATACGACGAAGGCTGGAAAGACGTCATCCAGAAAAATCCCCAGACGGGACCGGAGCTGAAAAAGCTTCTTACGAAAGGAAAGCGAGGTTTGTGAGGATGTTTGATGATTCACGACGTTCTTTCGACTGACCTTCTCAAGGAGAGGGAGCAGAGAATCAACGATGCCATAGCATTACGTGAACCGGACCGCGTCCCGGTTATGTTTATTTTGGGATTTCTCCCTGCCAGAATTGCGGGTATCACCTATTGGGAAGCGATGTACGACTATGGCAAAACCATGCAGGCATGGACTCACGCCATGGTCGAATTGCAACCCGATGCCTACGATGACCCATTCACTTCCCGATTTTGGGGTGGGATCATGGAACAGCTAGATTACAGGCAGATGCGATGGCCCGGGCATGGAGTCGGGCCGGGTCTGAGCTTTCAGTACGTTGAAGAAGAGTACATGAAGGCGGAGGAATATGAGGAGTTCCTGGCTGATAAGAGTGACTTCATGCTGCGGAAATTCTGGCCTCGGATATTCGAATCTCTGCACGCCTTTGAAACACTCCCTCCAGCCCCCTGCCTATACAGCTATTCCGGATTCGCTAAGCTCGCAAGTCTGAGCACGCCTGAAGTTGAAAATGCGCTTAGGAGCCTCATGAGTGCAGCCAAGGAGGCTAAAGAAATGCTCGCCGGCTCGGCCGCCTTCGGAGAGGCAATGAAACAGCTTGGTTTTCCTCCCCAGTTCGGGGCAATGACTCACGCCCCCTTCGATGTGATATCCGATTTTTTCAGAGGGACCTTAGGCGCGATGCTCGATATGTACAGGATGCCGGATA